>Ga0222719_10001023_pt1 | contig 27820 bp, 32 predicted proteins | sample C33_34DmetaG_FD_165039 | JGI IMG/M metagenome (GOLD analysis project Ga0222719, IMG submission 165039) | Estuarine water microbial communities from San Francisco Bay, California, United States - C33_34D | ecosystem: Environmental > Aquatic > Marine > Unclassified | place: USA: California...
TTTGGCAAGTATGTCATAACAGCTATGGAGTCTAAATAATGGTTGATTATCACGATCAGAAAATAATAGACAAACTGGTTACCGCAAGGATTGCCTTACTACTGAAGCATCCGTTCTTTGGCAACCTCGCAACTAGATTGAAACTGGTGAACGCAGATGACTGGTGTCCAACTGCTGGTACGGATGGCAGACACTTCTTCTACAATACTAAATTCATAGATTCACTGACACCCAAGGAAGCAGAGTTCTTGTTTGGACACGAAGTGTTGCACAATGTATTTGAACACATGCTGGTGAGGATTGGTGATAGGGATCCACAACTTTGGAACATCGCGGCGGACTATGCCGTTAACCAGATATTGAAAGATTCAAACATTGGTGAGATGCCCAAAGGCAAGAAAGGTGAGAACAAAGGCTTCCAGGATGACAAGTACAAGGACTGGGCATCAGAGAGAATATACGATGACCTTTACAAGCAGGCCAAGAAGAACGGCAAGAAGATGTTGGAGAAACTTGGCGAGCTGATGGATGATCACCAGGAGTGGGGCAAAGGTGATGGTGCAGGCAAGGACGGCAAGGACGGTAAGAAGGGTGGCAAAGGCAAGCCTGTGTACACCAAAGAAGAATTGAAGAAGATCAGAGATGAAGTAAAAGAGGCGATGGTGAGTGCGGCACAGAGCACAGGTGCAAGTAACCTACCAGGTGCTTTACAGAGATTGGTCAAGGATCTCACAGAGCCAAAGATGGACTGGAGAGAAATCTTACAACAACAGATAATGAGCACATTGAAGTCAGACTATACTTGGATGAGACCCAGCAGGAAGAGTTGGCACACATCTGCCATACTGCCAGGACAGAACAATGACGAGATGATTGACATATGTTTGGCGTTGGATGCCAGTGGTAGTATCAGCAACGAACAATGTAGAGAGTTCCTTACAGAGGTTAAGAACATAATGGATCAATACAAAGACTTCAGAATACATCTTTGGTCATTTGACACTGCGGTGTTCAATCCAAAAGTGTTCACACCAGACAACGCAGACGAGTTGTTGGACTACGAATTAGGTTCAGGTGGTGGTACGGAATTCGAATGTAATTGGGACTACATGAAGGAACAGGGCATAGAACCCAAGAAGTTCGTGATGTTTACAGACGGTTGGCCTTTCGAGACGTGGGGTGACGAACACTACTGCGACACCATATTCTTGATCAACAATCCATACGAGAGAGACATAGAGGCTCCCTTTGGACTAACGGTGCAGTACGATGATTAGGTTGCTCTGGGAGACTTTCAAGGACTGGTTTTTAAACGAGGTGTCGATATCCATAATGAGTTTTGGATTGTTATCGATAGCACTGTGGAGTTACCTGTCATGATCGGTGCGATCGTAAAGGCCTCAATCATCATGGCGTTGATATTGATAATTTTGAATTGGATGTTGTAATGATGTTATTTCCAAACACGAATCCATACACGGGCAAACTTGAGAAAGTGAAGAACCTACGTAACTGGATGATAGATGCGGCCACGATACTGTTTGACGACAGCAAGAATGATCTACGGGCACTGCCAAAGACTGTGAGACTACAGTTATTATTAACTTTAAGTTTCCTATGGAGCACCGCATTCACAATCTATTTTTGGGGCATAAGAACTGACATATGGTTAAGTTGGTTTGTAGGACACGTTGCAGTAATATTTGTAGCCTACTACACATTCAAACAATTTCATGGCAAGCCACACACATTGAAACCTTCGAAAGAGGAACCGCCAATGTACGATGATGTTTGGGGAGCCTGATGAAAGTGAATCCAAATAATTTCTTTAAAAGAGAACTAGACATATTACCACCACACTTCGTGAACACTGTAGTGAAAGCACATGAGTCTGACATTGAGAAGATGCGTAAGTGGATCTACGAGAATTGTTCAGGCAGGTATTCAATTACCAAAGATGTGATTTACCAAGGCGACAATTCAAGATCCATAACTGTACTTGGTTTCGAGAATCCCGGAGACCTTACTCTGTTCGCATTGAGCGGTGTGGCTCAGATCAATCAAAATTAACCATTGCACTCCATAATTACTTTTAGTATAATATACGTATATTAATACCAATTGCAATTAGGAGAAAAAACAAATGGCAACTAAAAAGAAAAACTTAAAGAAACCTGAGAAGGCATCTGCACAACCTACTGCGGCCGCGCAACCGCAACAGGCACCTGCAGGACAACAGGCTCCACAACCGGATCCAAATGCTTTATCAATCGGCGACTTGAAGAATCTTGCAACCATACTTGACGTAGCATCCACTAGGGGTGCGTTCAAGGCCAATGAGATGGCAGGTGTGGGATTCCTATACAACAAACTACAGGCATTCTTAGCCAAGATGGCACCGGAACAAAAGCCTGATGATGCTAAAGCGTCGGCATCGGCTACTGCGGAAGGAAAATAAGATGTCAACACTTATGAACGTTAACGACCAAGCAATGCCAATGGGTGACAATACCGGACAGGCGGGTGATGGTCAAACTGGTCCAAAGAGACACTTCAAACACATTGGAGAACTAGCGGACGACTCGAAGGCAAAAGTTGTGATCATGTACAGGACAGTTCCGGGAGAAGCGGACAACTGTTTGGTTGTGGGGACTAAATTCCTATCTGATCAATACCATAATGCTCTAATGAAGGCTGTTGAATCCGAAGGTGGACAGTCAGCAGATGAGTTTGCGGACTTCGCCAGCAGACAAACCTTTCCGGATGGCACCAACATGTTGGCCATGCTACACAATGACAACTACCTCAAGAAGTTCAAGACCAAGGAGATCATGGTCACGTACGGATCAGGCGCGGACGGCAGGATCCTTCTAAATAAGTTGAACGAGATGATAGCAAAGGAGAAGGGCATCACTGTCAAGCACATGGCCGCGGATCCAGAGGCAGTCGAGAAAAAGGCACCAGTCAAGAAAACAATCAAGAAAGCGGATGCCAAAACGAGCACCAAAGAATAGGACATGGGTACAGTTGACGAAGGACTTCGTCAAGGAATGGCCGGAAGTACTGGATGGGTTGCACTTCCAGAACATGCCGGTCAAGTACCTGCTTTACATAAACATCATTCTAAAAAATAACCTCACAATACACTACGACATAGCAAAAGAACTAAAAGTCAAAAAACAAGAAACTATCGCTAGGTTTTTGAGAAAAACAATAGAAGAACACTATATGAAAATAAAAACCGTAGATATGAAATTTGATATACCTGCTTTGAAAAAGGATATGGAGTCTAAAACTTCATTGATAATGGCTAAAACCTTTAAGACGTAGTTTGGAACCTCTCCTTCAGCCAAGATAGTTCATAGGAAAGCATCAAGGCATCTTGATTATGCTTGTTTGCCTCGTAATATTCCTTGGCATCCAAGGCACCTTTATGTACCCATTGTGAATTATTGCCTTCACCTAATTGACACCATTTCTTTAATCTAAATCTAGATTCGATCGTTGGCTTCATCTCACAAAGTTTGATGACTTCGCGGAACGCGACTCTCCAGCTTATCTCTGGAGTGGTGTTAAAATTACTGGTCCCACACAATATCGGCACCACAGTGTGCGGTTGTGATAATGTGAAATCAAGACCGGGCTTATTGGTCGACAGGCACAATTCCTTATTATACAAAATTACCGCTCTGTGTCCATATTCGAGACCATTGACTGGATTTTTACAATGAAAAATATAATGGCATGCTTCTCGCAACCTGTCAGGCTGGAATTGAAAATCAAAACTATTTGATATTTCTATTGTAGGAAAAACTGCAAAGAAGTAGTCAGTATCGCTCATATGAGCGGCAGTATGATAGGCCAGGGTACGACCCTTGACTCCGTGACTGCGTTTGGCCCTCGGAAACCTTTCCTTAAGTTTATTCCAGTTCTCGTCAGCATTTGGCTCGTCGTATGAAATGAATATTATGTCCATAGGCTTCACATCATAATCGTACTCATAATGCACACTCCTGTCTATGTCATATAACTGTGATATTACTTTGTTTCCTGGAACCAACATTATGTCCTTGGTACTGCCCCAAGTATACATTTTTTCGTCTTCCCAGAAACTAGGATAAAAGTTTGGTAACTTGCAATTGCAATTCCGATTTATCAACCATGTATAATATAGGTTATCAGCTTTGTATGAACTTACAGGATTACTCAATGAAAAAAAAGTTTTTTCAATATCATCAAGGTATAATTTTGGCTCCTCATGGTAGTTAATGTCATTGAAATCCCTCAAATAATCTATATTGTGCATTTGGTCCTTAAACCTTTTCGTAGGTATCAGCATAACATTGCCTTCCTTGTTATATACTCCAGATGCTTTTGACGTGTGCCAGACATGTATTTGATCACGTTCGTGCTGTTCTGGAATGTAGTCTATGTCAATTTGTGACATGTCTACAAAGCCCGCAAAAAACCAAAAGAAATCAGTATCAATGTCGTTGATTACACTCCGGAGAATCCCTAAATAACTAGTTACAAAAGGCACCTCTCTTGTGATGGCAAATGGAGATTTTTTGTTTTTTACTCCTTTGAATCTTACCATGACGCTATCAAACATTGTAAAACTCCTTCACTTTGCCACAGATATAGTCAACTTCTTTCATTTCCAAGTGTGGGTAAATAGGAAGACTTAATGCTTTTGCACAAATAAGTTCTGCATTAGGATATCGTCTAGTGTGTTCATGATCTAGTGTCTTGGTGTAATGTATCTTACTTTCTATCCCTTTTGTTTCTAGATATGACTTGAGTTGGTCTCTCCTATCGACAAGTATTACAAGTTTATGATTACTTGACGTAGTATGAGGTGACGCACATATCATTTGAATGCCTTTAAGATTTTTTTCATACCTATCAAACACCTTTCTCCTCATTTTCTGTAATCTATCAAACTTGTCCAACAGCAAAACAAGTTGATTTGCATGATCCTCTGAAATAAGGCTATTGTATCCATACAAGTGCTGGCCAGCCAGCCCATGCCTGCGCAAAGACATGACACTGTCATATACATTCTCGTTATCAGTAAGCACCATGCCGCCACCGCCAAAACTAGGCATGTTCTTCATGGGGTCAAAACTAAACACACTGATGTCGCCCATTGCACCCGATGGTGTGTTTCCATATATAGCACCTTGTGATTGGGCGGCGTCTTCTATGAGAGGAATCCTGTGTGAGCTACAATATTTCCTTAGCCTTTGATAGTCCGCGGGGTTTCCAAACATGTTGACATACACCACGGCATCTGGTAATCCCTGCCCCTGCCAATCACCAATGTTGCCGTTGGTGTCTGTGTCGACGAAGTGTATATCTGCACCTAAACGCCTTATTGCTCCTGCCGTGGCTATGTAACTAAATGCGGGACACACCACTGTACTGTCATTACCGATGCCCATGGCCCTCATAGCAAAGTACAAACCATCGGTGGCACTACCTACTCCCACTGCATACTTCCTTTTATATTTTTTTGCAATCTTTTGTTCCAGCTCTTCGAGAAATTTACCTTTTAGCATGTCCCCAGATTGCCACACGCTTTTAGCTCTTCGATTCAGACGCCAACTATAATCTCTATATAGCCTGTCAATGCCATTAAATTTTATTTTGTAGCCATTCATAATAATTTTCAAGTCCCTGTCTTAATTTGAATTTTGGTTCATAATTTATTAGATCTTTGGCACGTGATATGTCTAAAGTGCCTCTGGCAGGATATAGACTTTGCATACCTATGTCTTTGATCTCTGATTTGCTTCCTGTAATGTCAATGATTGTTTCAGCAAGTGTCCTGAGACTTGTGGCATTCCCTGCAGTGATATTGAAACTAGTATTTGCCACATCCGATGCGGCGGCTTTTATTATACCATATGCCGCGTCTTGTCGATACGTAAAATCAACCTTGTTCTCACCATCATGTAGAGTAATAATTTGGTTGTTGATTGCCTTATTGAAAAACTTCGACACCACCCTGTCTGGGAGATCCCCGGGACCATACACACCACTTGGTCTTATAATTACATAGTTCAAACCGTCACGTTTGGCAAAGAGTTTAGTTAACCTTTCACCTGTTAGTTTTGCTTCGCCATATATGTTTGTTGGTTTAGTGTCTGACTCTTCTTTTGTGCCGTCTTTGAAGTGCCCATAAACCATACTACTGCTGATGTAAACAAATTTTTTCAGATTGAATTTTGTAGCGTGCCAAAGCAAGTTCGTGGTTGTCCCAATTACTTTGGGTATGCCATTTATCGGATCATTGTCTACAATTTTTGCCCTAGGGTAGGTTGCCAAATGTATGACTATGTCTGGCCTGTGTGTGAATGCCTTAAGACAAGTATCCTGCTTCAACAGATCACCTTCTATCAAAGTAACTTTTTTATTGCTCCAGTTTCTCATACGCCATGCAATCAGAGTATCAAGATCTTTTTTTGAAATTATGTCGTAAGTATCTTTGTTGTCAACACAGATAACCTCGTGTCCGTCATTTGTGAGTTTTTCAATTATCTTGGATCCTATAAATCCAAGGCCGCCTGTAATTAAATATTTCATTAGAACTCCTTTTTAATTCCTATCTGTGGATTTTCAATACAATTGTCTTTGATTTCTTTCATTGTTTCTTTTTTAAGATCTATGTCACAACTCGCACTGGGTTTGATACCACATCCTACCACAAATAATAACACAACCAGGTATCTCATCCTAGAACTTTTACTCCGTATTTGTTGGTGAATGCTTTACCATCTGCTCTGTCGTTTACTATTGGTTGCCCTTTTATGTTAAGACTGGTGTTCAATAATATCGGACAGCCGGTCTGTTTTTTCCATTCCGTTAACAGTGCGTGGAATCCTGGATTATCCGTCTTACGCACCGTTTGAACCCTAGAAGTGTGATCATGATGTATTATGGCAGGGAAGTCTTTACCATGCGTACACGCCGCTGTAAATTGCATATAAGGGGTGTTTTGAACGCCTTTAGGTAGGGTGAAATACTCATGTACATCCTCTTCTAATATGGCCGGAGCGAACGGTCTGAACTTCTGTCTTTTCTTGATACTGTTTACCAAATCCTTTATGTACTCACCCCTCGGGTCTGCCAACAGTGATCTATTACCAAGTGCCCTAGGACCAAACTCCGCCCTACCACTTGCAACTCCCACCATCTTGTTTTCCTTCAATTCTTTTATGAGTGCGTCCACAGGATACTCACCATCTATGTTGTGTCCCAGGAACGGGTGTTCCCATCTCAGATGTGACTTCTGGTGTGCGGCAATGCAACCCAGGCTGGATCCTGCATCTCCCGGGTTTGGTATGATCCATATGTTATCAAACAATCCCATGTTTGCTAGAACTCCGTTGGCGGCACAGTTCAACGCCACACCGCCTGCATAGACCAAGTTCCTACTGCCATACTTGGATGCTCTAGTCCATAGGTCTGCCAGTAGTTCTTCGGTCACTGCCTGTATGCTGGCGGCTATGTCCATGACGTCTGCGTTTGGTTCCCAATCACCGAGACCTCTGTGTAAGTTCTGTTTAAGTTTGAAGGGAGATTGTTCCACGAATTCATCATAAATCTTTTGCTTGTACTTTGGCTTGCCGTAGGCGGCCATGCCCATAAGGATGTATTCTTCTTCAGCAGGTTTCAGACCACAACGATGTGTGAACGCACTGTAGAGTATTCCTATGCTGTGAGGATACTGAATTGTTTCCTTACGTTCTATCCATATCTTGTCTGCGGTTGATATAGACACAGTGTCCCATTCTCCTATTGCATCAACTGTGAGTATTGTTGCACCATCATCCTTGAAAGGTGACGTGAAGTATCCAGCGGCCGCGTGTGAGTCATGGTGTTTGACATATTCATCTATCTTAATTCCAAAGTGATCCAAGTGCCATTGCGGCATCTCTGTGTAACTCATTGCCAGCCCGTACTGTCCTGCGTACAACTGCCTTGTTTTCTTCAAAAGTGGTTTCTCATAGTATACCACTTTGTCGAATGGTCCAAATGTCATCGCCTCGTCTACTATTTTATGGTTGAGGTAGTGATCATTTTTTATCTTACTGTATCTCTCGCTGTGTGCGGCCCAGAGGATCTCACCTATGCCTGAACTGTAGTCGACTACTGCCATCGCGGCGTCGTGATTCATGCAGTTTATTCCTAGTATCCTCATCTGTGTGGTCCTATATTGCCATGTTTGTCTTGTATGTCTTGCTTGATAAGATATGCCCACATGTTGGCTTCTTTATGTGTAACTCTGAAATCATAAGTGGATGGTTTTTGAAACATCTTGTTTGTGTCCTCGAACTTTCCTTCTTTGATAGTGTCCATCCATATTGTATAATCCGCTTTGAACTGTTTCCTAGTTTCCTCCGTGGGACAGACGAAATCTGCTACAACGACCCTATTTCGGTCGATGGCTTCTTCGGCCAATGTCCACATTCTCAATGATTGTCGTTTACGTCCTTCTTCTGAGAAGTCCCAGTCATCACACTGCTTCCTAACCTCGTCAGCGTTTATCCAGACTGCTTTGAACATGGGTGCGAGATGCTTGGCCAGAGTGGTCTTGCCCGATCCGGGTAATCCCATTATCAATATCTTCATGCTATCTTCAACACCTCCTTGGTTTTGGCTAGATATTTCTCCCATTGTTCCAGCGTGATGTCGTACTCGAAGTTCTGTGTGTGCTCGTTCTTTCTCAACAATTTGGCTCCGTTCTTGATGTGGAATTTCTCGGCCATTTCCGTAAGTGGACTCAATGTGACCAATCTGTCTATGTGGTGTTCACCTTTGTATTTCTTGTACACCTCGTTGAGAATGTGTTTGCCGCCACCTTTCTTTCGGGCCCAAACCGTGTAGGCTATCGCTATCCTGCCCACTATGCCTGCCCTGTGCATCGCTTGGTTAGAGGCGTCCTGGCTCATTAGATCCATCTCTTCTACGGAACGTGGGACTTCGTTTGTAAAGGCAAGACATATGATAGCGGCCGTGTCTCCGTCTTGATCTCGCAGTCCAAGTATCTTCCTGCCATGCTTCCTGCGGAACTCCACATCCAGTTCTGGTCTTACAGGATCTTGGGAGACGTCTATGTCTTCTAACTCGATCAAGTCAAATCGTGCATTTCTTTTGAAAAGGTCTCTGAATTTTTGTTTTATCTTTTCCATGCACCTATTACTTGTATATGAACGGATCTTTTTTCTTTAGTTCTTTCAGTCTCTTCCTATAAGCAATCTCTTGTTTGATCTTATTCCAAAGATTCTTTATCCAAGTGAACATCATCGGCCTCCTATTAGTTTTTGAAAGGTTGGTAACATTAATTTTACAGCATCTTCGTGGGCTTCGTCAAGCGGATGTGTGGTGGCGTATTCATAATTGTTAAGGGTGGCCCATTGATTAAAGCCCATCATTCTCTCACCAAAGCAAAACCATTTGCTCAAATCAATTTCTCTGTACAGAGCTCCCAACAAACCATCTATGTCTTTGTGATGCTTATGGTAATCGTAGAAAAGGCTGTTATCTGCCAGAGTGAACATGAATGGTATTTTTTTCTTTTCCAAAATATTCTGTAACCATGTGATGCTCTTCCAACTAAGATAAGTCTCGTGATAGGCGTTTGCGGCATGCCTGTATAATGCCTCCGCAAAATCATTCGTGCCGTTCTGCCTGGATATTTCCATTCTCCTCCGCCAAACTTCCATCTGTTCATCATTGCAACTTAATTTTTTTATAACGTCATGTTGTTGTTTTTCAGTGTCCCATGGAGACAGACTTGCCCATCTATTCCCTTCCAGGGATCGGTGTCTAGGCATTGCCCAATCATATCGTGAAAGAAAACTCCACATTACCACTACACCGCCAATGTCACTGCCGTTTGCAACAGCATTGAAAACCCTACGTGCTATACCAGAATTGCCGGCCCCAGCCGATGCTACGCAAACATATGAGTGGTCGGCAGGTGTTATCCTATGCGCCCATGACATTTTAGAGGGGACCTTACCTGCCTGGTCATCACTTAATTCGTGTCCGAAAGTGAAACTACACCCACCTGCTATTAATTTCTTAGTCATAAATTCTTAATACTTTATTTAAAAGTGGAAAAACATCTCCAAAATTTTCTTTCCTGTACTGATCCGTCTGTAATATCCTCGCCTTCCTCCTTTCACGAATCTCGGGTGTGTCTCTGTCCGCGGCATCCATGAATCTTATGCTTGGCTGGTAGGCTGTGAGCATCTGATATCTATCCCTTACTATGTCCTTGACTTGTTTGGGTAGAGTCTGTACGTTGAATACATCTGGATCAAAACAGGTATTGACATAAAAGAATTTTGGTTGGAACTGCGCGACCCATAGGGCGATCTTGCCCCAATTGAAAACATTAAATATGCTTACGGTCGAACATACTTGAAAATCCATATTGACTGTCCGCATTTCCTTAAACTTTACGAGGTTGGCACTTACTTCTCTCCAGTTAGCCGGATGCCGTTGATACTCGAAAGGCGCTCCGACGTCGTCTATGCTGAACGCTATCTCGACATGTTTGAAATAGCTCCATAGGTCAAATATTTCCTGTGGCGGAAGTTGTGTGCCGTTTGTGTTGTAGTGTATGTCTATGTTCTTGGCGTAACCCTTCTCAATACAATGCATCAGTATCTTGAAGTGGTCCTTTATCATGAATGGCTCGCCGCCCGTGAATTCAAAATATTCAACGTATTTTAGATCTTCCTTTAGGTCCTCAAAGAACTGAGGGTTACGTTTAGGCCACCCACCCTCCCTGAGTTGTTTCCTCGCGACAGGATTATCACCTCCTTTGGCAGTTTCGTAATCTATTTCCTCCTGTGCCCACTTGCTGGAACTCCACGATCCGCATATCCTACACTTTAGATTACACACGTTACCTAACTTAAAGTCTATAAACTTCAGCGTTGGCTCGCTATCAGGAGTCCAATCTTTGAGGCTGTCTTTCATTTTATAGATAGAATTTTGCCTTTTAGATATTTTCCCAGCATCTTCCTCCTGCCAGCAACTTTGACAACCCACCGGTCTCTCGCCATTACGGAACTGATTCCTGAGAGTTGACATGTATCCTGTGTCCTGTATGGATTTCAAACTCTGCTGATACACCTTAACTCCAGGTACACTTCCTTTGTAAAGACAACACGGTGATGCTCCACCATTGACATCAACTTCTAGATGTGTCCATGGCAAAGGACAAACATTTGTTTTTATATACTTGTCCACCATTCCAATAGCCTTTCGTCCTTGCTTAATATTTTTTTAATGTCTTGTTTCCTAATGCCGTCAATACGTTCTTGCCTGTCTTTCCCTTTTTTTGTGGCAGTAAAAGTTTCCCTCTGCCTGAGATTTTTCAACACATCTATTAATGATTGTTGCTTTCTCGTTGCACGTGGTTCAATGTATGCTAAAGCCTCATCTATGATTGTTTCTAATAGTTGCTTCGGTAATGCAAGGGGGCTCAATATTTCGTCATTGCTGAATGTAAACATGACTTTTGTCAATATTTCTGTATCAAGTTCTCTACTTAGATCAAACATGTTTTTGAGTTCTAATAGTCCTGGCATCGTGATCGTGTAATCTAAACGCATCTCCCTAGTGGTCCGTGCCACTGCAAGTCCTGCCTTGAAATTGCCTAACCATTGTTTGTAGTTCAACCCGTCTCTGATGTATTCTCCAACTTCTCCTGTACCATCTAATGATGAGCAGATTTGCCAGTCCTGAAATTGCGGTAGTATATCAAATAATTTTGTGCCTTTGAACGATGTCCTACTCAAGTTTGTGTTATATCTTACGTAGACTTCTTTGGCGAATCCCAGTTCTATGATCCTTTTCATTGCATTCCAGTGCATGTCCCACATCAGGGGTTCTCCGCCGCACCAATATATCTCTTTGATAGTTTTGGTCTCAACTGCTTCAACAAATTCTTTGACAACCTGTGTATCTTGGAACTGTGTAATCTGTTCTCTCAAGGGCGAAGCCATCCATGGCTGAGACTCCTTGCTCCAGGTCTTGTGTTTCCTGGATTCTGCTTCCCAACTTGAACTCAACATGTCACCGCACATCCTACACTTGAAGTTACACAGGTTGTTGAACCTGTAATCAAAACTTATAGTGGGCATCGTTGTTGCCCCTGTGTCGTCTGTGCTGTCAAACGCCTCGTCTATTTTGTGTTTGAACAGTTGATTCCAGTATGACCTGTAGACATTTGTGTTCAACAGTTTGTGATCGCACACCTCACATTCAGATAGTTCTTCTCCCGCCATCATACGTAATCGCACAGATCTCATGTGATCGGAGTTCCAGTGTTCTTTCAAAGTTAGTGGTTTGTATTCCTTGGATTGGTTGCCAGTATCTATGTACTGTTTGAAACTCTGCGCGGGTTCCCTTGACGCACAGCACATACGTCTTTCTGTCTGTGGCGAGAGGTAGGTGTGCGTCCATGGGGCCATACAGAAAGTCTTATTTCCATCTGTTGGCTTAATCCGTTTCATACAATTCCGCTAACTCGGGAAAAGTTTTTACTATATCTTCATCCCTGATGTTGTCCATCCTCTGCATGGTATCTTTAAATCTTGGTAGATCGCTTGAGTTGTTTCTTCGCATCATGTAATCTATGCCAGATTCGAAACCTTTTGTGGCCCTGGTGAGATTGTCGAGTGGTCGCAACCATGTCAGATGTTTTTCGTATTTTTCTTTTACTTTCTGTTTAAAACTATCTGGTAATAAATCAATCCTCTGAGCATATGGATATTGTAACAGATTAAAATTGAAATCTTGTGGTTTTAAAAGACCTTGATCAACCCAACTTCTATGGAAATCCACTATGTGTAATGAGTTGATCAATCCCACAGTGCTTGATATGTAGAAATCAACCTTTGGACAAACCTCTATCATACGTTTCCTATTTGCTACCACGTCTTTCCAAATTGTTCCCTTACGCATGTATTCTGCTCTTGGACCCTCTGCGTCTAGACTTGCTCCTATTGATACCGAATCAAATTTGTTCCAAAGTTCCAAGACATCCATGTCTTTGAATTTCAATCTAGTGAAGTTTGTGTTGTATATCAATCTCACATGATACATCTTGCGCTTATCCAGTTCTTTCAATATCCTGTAATGTTCTTCCATTATCAATGGTTCTCCACCTGCAAAGTAGAATTGTTCTACATGATCAAACTGTTCTAACATCTGTTCCCATATGTCATTGGATGTTCTGCCCACCTTAATAATTTTAGCATGATTCGGTGGGCCACCATTTAGTTTTTTATGATCTTCATACCAATTCGAACTGAACCATGTTCCGCAACTTCTACAGGCCAAGTTACAAAGGTTACTGAATCTAATATCCCAGTATTTGATCACAAAATCTGTTGAACCATCTGGATTGGTGTGATCGGTCATTGCTATGTTGTGCCCGAAATGTTTATTTGAACTCAACCTTAGAGAAAAGAATCCGGATTTTTCTTGATCATAGCATTTACCACACTGTTTGCTTTTTTTGTTTTTCAACATGTTCAAACGCATTTCCTTCATGTCTGTGCCGTTGAATACTTTTTCCATGGAATCTTTGTTAAGGTTTCCCACAGGATACTTGTCTAAAGCAAAACAACAGGGATAAGCCCTACCATCAGGGAAAGCGTGTAAGTGTAGCCATGGCATCATACAGAATGTGTCGCTATCTAGCAACAGTTCCTTTTGCCTAGAAGTCATATTGGCAATTTTTAATTTTTCAGGCTCTTTTGCTCCGTACTCATATGCCACTGTACCATTCTCCTATTATAGGAAAAGTTTTTTCAAAATCTCTTCCTGATCGTTTGTCATATTGGCTGTAGAATGTTTTGAAATCTTTCTGCAACCTGCTCTGTTCTGCCGCACCAGCATGCGGTGTTTTTACTACATCTAAATAATCTATAAGTCTCTGTGTTTGATTGATCTCCATTTGTTCTAGGTGCCTTTCGTGTTTACTTAAGAACTTTATCAAATCCTTTTTAAATTTATTTCTGAGATCATCTGGGAGCACCAACGGAGACTGGAAGCTCGGAAACCTCAATATGTTTAGTGTGTAATTTACTGTTGGTCCATAGACTTTACTTGCACCTTTAAACCAAACTAATTTTTCTAAGAATTCTGGCAAACTTTCTAGGCATAAAGCGTTTATAGTTGCCATATTGTGTATTTCAGAAGGTATCTTGTCCACCATCATGTGTAGAAGATTGGAATGCCATTTTCCAAAATCTAAGCCATCCCTTATGTATTCTGCCTGATCAAAGGTGGCTTCACAACTAGTGTACAGATGGAAGTTTTTAAATCCTTTCAATTTAGTCTTGAATCTATCGATTATGCTCTGTTTAGCACCTAGATTTGAATTAATTGCGATGCGCATATTCGGATTCATCCTGTCTCCCTGTGTTTCTATCCAATCCAACAATCTCCATAGATTAGGCGACATCATTGGTTCTCCCCCTGTAATTCGAAGCTCATCTAGAGAACTATGTAGGTCTGATTCCCACCATTTATAGAATGCTTCCACATAAGGATTGGTCTCGTCTTTGTTGTAAGGTTCCGCGGAATCATGTGCGTGTGTGAAGTGATTCCTTCCGTCTGATTGTAATCCAGTATACGGTCCCTGTCTCTTGATATTATTTGCCCACGTGGAACTGAACGCAGGATTACAGTAAGTGCAGGCAAAATTACAGGTCCTATCAAATGCTATCTCCAATGTTTTTAGATTAACATTATCACTGTGTTGTGATTCATATGCTGTCTGTAAATCCTCATTTTTGAATATTTTAGATTTGTAAACCCTATCACTGATATTATCCCTGTCTATGTCCTCTATCTTCCAGCAGTACTCACAACCCGCGGGCCTCACTCCGTTCTGCATCTGTCTACGCTGTTCTTTCTTTTCCTGGGTGTTGTGTATCGCACTGGGATTGGTCTTTATTTCTTCGATATCTATCTTATGGGGCAAAGGATGATGACAACTGGTTGTCATTCCACTGCCCAACCATATGGTCGCGTTGTACCATTTGGCTCCACAGAAACTTGCACTCTTTGTATCCAGTATCTGTTTTTTATATTCTAAATCGTTCATAAGTTTCTGCACTCCTCCCAAAACTCAGACATCTCAGGGAAAGTGTTCAAGAAACTTGTTAGTCGTCTGCGATCGTGTTCGTTAAAAAAGGCGTAAAAGTTTTTTTTGTTTTGCGTACTTGCGTCCGCGTTTTCTCGCCAGTACGCGAGATTGCGTTGCATCTTTTGTATCTCGAAATCCTTGAATATGTGTAGCCCGTTGTCTTCCCCAGAATTCTCTTGCATGTACTTGATGTTGTCCTCGTGTATGCTTTGATATGACTCCGGTAGCAGTGTGATCTGTTGCCATGCCGGCTGTCTCAAAAGCGGCACATCGAACCAAACTCTCTGGTAGGTTTTGCTGTATTTCTTGCGTAGATCCAGTATCTTTTCTAACAGTTTGTCCATACTGGTAATGCTTAAATTGTTATAGGTGCATATGAAAGTGATCGAATTGCGTCCTGGTATCCTATCTAGGAACTCCTCCACATTATCCATCATATAATTGAAATCTAGTCCGTTACGTATGTACTCCGCACGTTTTCCAAATGCATCAACGCTCACAAACTGCATCAGATGTTCTACCTTTGCCTCCATGCATATGTGCTTGGCCATGTCAAAATACCTGTCCTTTAATTTCCTGTCAGATGGACACATGTTGCTGGTGACATTCAAATGAAGATCCTCTTTTGGATGATCTATTATGTACTGAAACACCCGGTAAGTGTTCTTGTCCATCATGGGTTCTCCACCGGTCATTCGGAAGTGTTTGAGATTCTTGTAGAGTACCGGCCACCATTTCCAGAATGCTTGGATGTAGGGGTTGTGTTCCCTGTTTGGAATTGGTTTGCGCCTGCCCTGGAAGTGTTCTGGAGCGTTGTGTGGCGGTGAAGTTGGATACTCACCATACCTGTCCACCTCCTTGCCCCATGTGGTGGAGAACTGTGGCGAACAATAACTGCATTTCAAATTACATGCGTTGTTGAAATTTACCTCCACGTACCTGGGAGTATGCTTGTCGTCTATTGGACGGATCCTGATTTTATCGAAGTCCTGCATTGCCCATGGCTCTCCAGACCTGTAGTGCCTGTCAGACATCTCACCAGTCTTCTCCATGTTCCAACAATAACTGCAACCAGCGGGTTTATCGCCAGCCAACATCTGCCGACGCTGTCCGAGTTTTTGCTTTGTGTTGTGAAGTGCCGCCGGATTCAGTTCAACTGCCACTGGGTCTATCTCGTGCAGTGGCGGGTGGTAGCAGGAGTTGGTCAAACCCGTTGTCAGATGCAGGCTGGTTTGGTTCCATTTGGCCAGGCACATGGTGTCAGACACAGTTTTCAATAGTTGTTTGGCATGGTCCGCCTGATTTTTGTAATCACTTTGTTTCACGGTCTTGCACTCCCTTGTTCCTGTGTCGAGGCATTGCAAATTTGAAGAAACTACTCTGCTCGACATTGTATTCTGCTATAGGTATACCTACTCGCCTTCTCAAGCTCTCTCCATAAATGGCAAGCTCTTCGTCAACCTGTTCACTATCAGTGAACTGAGAAAAAACTTCAGAAAGTTCGTCGAGGCTTCTGACCTTGAGTATGTCTGTGTCATTCAATACTGTGTCATAACAACCTACCCTTGCACCAAGCATGGCATATCTGCCGTTGTCAACGTCTGCACCCACCGACATCCATTGCGACAAGGTCTTGAGATTGTTTGGCCAAATTTTTTTGCAGAAAGTTTCGGGCGGTATGCGTTTACCTCGATCCAAACTCATTTTGACACCTTCCCTGTAACCGGCCAAAAATGCCTGCATAGGTTCATGGTTGATCACAGTTGTTGAATAACAATTGTGTAGATTTTCATGCGGCACACCCCAACAAAAATCAATCTTGTTTTCTTCAGTATCTGAGTTCTCGTGAGTTTTCATTGCCAGGCAAGTTTGCTTTGGCCATCCGACTATGCCGCCATTTCCATACACAAGGCCGTTGACGCTGTTCCTTGCCCGCCATCTATGAACCGCTTTGGGATTGGTCAATGTGAAATCTAATGTCTCTAGGAGAAATAGTTCGTCAATCACATTGTCACCGTCTACGCTGATGAAGAAATCAGTCTCTGCTATCTCCGCCGCGGCCTTGTGTGCGGAGTCAAATCCCACCACCCCGTCTATGCGCTTGGCCCAGGGTACCTTGTTCTTGATGTCTGCCCAATTCAATTCCTTGTTAGGCTCCTTGAAGGAGATGTACACGAAATCTAGGTCGCTCACTCTTGTTCTATTTGCCATTCATATCCTCCTTGAACTATTGATTTGGGCCAGTATGGATTGCCATCTAAAAAATTGTAACCCTTTTTTGATTTGCGCAGTGTCATCTGGTTTCTCAAAGGCCGTTTGCTGGGTTTTCTCACAATCTTTCCTTTTTTAAACTCGAAGTTTTCTTGTCCATGCGCCAATACCTCTTTAAACTTCTCTAATGACACCTCCACAGTGTGACCGTCGATCACCACTTGCGGTTTGGGGCGCTCTCTTGGCTTGATATTTTTGAGAGCTTCAAAAAATCCTGGCATCTAGTTGTTCCTTGTATTTTTTATTCACATAATGTAGAGGCCTCGTCAGTGCGTATCCTCCATGTATTATTTTGCTATCGACTTGCACCGGCATTAGATAATTGTCGTTGTCCACTACAAAATCTAATCGGTTGATTTTTTTCTTGTTATGGATTATTTTGAACCAAGGAAAATCCACCGTGTAGGTGTTTGTAGGATCCATGATTCTCTGTGCCAACGCGTATATTACGTCAGTGCTAGGATAAGCGTCATGGCATTGCCTTAAGATGTTTTTACGGGTGTATTCCCAATTGGTCGTCAACGATTGGCAAAGCCTTGCGAAGTCGGTCACTTGTCGGCTCCGACGGAAGTAAGTAAGATCGCTATATATATTTTGTAGCAGGTTTATGTCATGGAATGGTCTGTACGGCTTGTCCTTGACCAATTGGTTTTTGTAATTATAACAATCCACGCTGAAAACCATGTTGTACTGCCAGAGGTAGTTCCACCACCAGTCGGTGTTTTGTGTCCATAGCATGTCGGCCGCTAATTTTATTGAATGTTTGAACGGACTCATCATCAAGGCTTTGTATTCATTTGCCCATTTTATCGCATGATTCTCGCTATGGTCCTCATCCATTTGTAGGACAACATCGATCACTTTCGAGTTTATCTTTGTCTTTTTGTCAGTGATCACACATACATCATTATATCTGTTGAATTTTTTTATTGATTCTGCCAAGGCTATCGACAGTTCCACGTAATCTGTTATGTCATTGTTTTGACAAATCCAAACAAATCCCTTAGACATATGCCACTCCTTTGTCGATGACGTGAACATCCGTGTCTTCTAACTTCCCCTGCCCTCCGTCCACATGCCAGGTCAGTCCTTTGTCATTCACACTTGTTACTTTTGCTCTGGCAGGTAACGTACACAATTTAGTAGGTATCACGGGATAGCTACCAAACCCGTTGATCTGTTGAAGTGCTATCGCAAACGCATAATCATTACGGAAATTAGTGAAATCTATCCTATAGAGATCACAATAAAATTGATAGTTTGCCTTGATATATCCCACCATGTCAAATATGGCCCGAGCATACATTGACTTTTTGAAAAAAATCAGCGTAGCCCATACCATGGGTATTGCACTGGCCCTACGGAAGTTGTAGGAATCTTTGCCTGTGACGTCATGCACTTGATCGTGCACTAAGAAATCATGATCTGTGTCGAACAGTGTCAGCAGGTTGTCACTGTAACAAAAGAAATCAATGTCCACTAAAAGAGTTTTGTCATATGGTGACAGGTCGTATGCCCTGTGCCTGTCGAGATTGTGCCATGGTTTGCCGTTTATGGAATTTCCTGTCTGATTTTCTATAACCACGTGATCAACTGATTCCATCACTGGCAGGTAGGGACGTGTGTCCTCATTGGTCACCACTGTGATCGGCATGCCCAAATTCTCCACCAGCAAAGGAACTGTTTTGGCCGCTATCCTGTCGTACCTGTATTGATCGGTGTTTATACAATAAACCATTACACCTTGTTTAGCCATGATTCACCGTGTTTCTGTGATTGTCTTGTACAACTGGTGGTAGGAATTCAACACTTCCTGGTTTTTAGACTTCAAGGCCTCCAATAATGCTTTGGGATCTTCTACAAGCACAGGATTGTCATTGACATCTAGAATAACGAAAGTTTCCGCATCGTCGGCCAGTGCCCTTACCAGATTTATTGTCACGGCATCCGCTTTGAACAGATGTCCATGGTGAGCCAAAATCATCCGAGATTTGGCCTTCTCTAGGGCGTTCTGCTTCTCCAATGCGATAGCATAGGCACGGTCTGATCTCTGTTTCAGTTTGGAAATGTCCATAACACTATTATAGTGTAATTATGGGACAATTTCAACCCTGAAAATTTATTATGTGGTCGTATTGCTGACTGTTGCCGTGGATGACGGACTGTGAGCGTTGGTTAGTCCACCCGCTGTTGTTGTGTTGATGGTCGAAAGCCTGTGTTCATGCTGACCGTTCCTGTTAGTCTGTGCGTCAACGCCGCTTGTGTTGGGATTGTCGAATGTGGCATCACTGGCACCGTCTGTGGCTGTGGTCTTGATAGTTATCGTCACCGCCGAGCCCACAAAAGCGTCCAACTTGGCCTGTACCAACAGCACGTTTGCTGTGTATGGGTATGTGTCATCACTGAGCTGTATGATCGTGGTGTATGATGTTCCAAGATCATGGAAGCCATTGGCCAGGCCATCAACCTGCAATGTCTCTCCTGAGCCTGATCGCGTGGATGACTGTGACGCAATGGTCAGTGTGCCCAGCGCACTGTATAGTGCGTCCCATGAGCCGTCCTTGCCACTGGCACCTGAAAGACCACCGTTACCGGTCCTGACCGGTGTGATCCGCACTTTGCCTCCCGCATTGAAGAAATGTCTCATCTTGTCGGCGTTTGTAAACGTGGCGCTGACTTCCGTGGTGAATGATCCATACCAGGTCGAGCTCGATGATGGACTCTGCAGTGTTGCTGATGTCGTCACCGCCGTGGTGTTTGGGCATCCTGACGCCACTGATGCCGCCATTGTCGCCAAGTCAGCGGCAACCGCCGCCTTGATCGCGATCGTGTCCCCGGCCGATACAGCCGATCTAGTTGTCAGTGTGTCTCCGGTGTGTCCCGATATGGTGTCCATGTTTGTGAAAAGAGTGTTCCAATCTGATGCGGCTATTGTGCTCCCAGCAGACACTGTGTTGATCGCTGTTTCTCCAAGTCCATATTCAGTTCCGCCATTGCCAGCAAAATGGTTCCAGCCAAAAGGACTGGTAGCATTGTTTACAAATGTGTTGTACTCGTCATCTAAAATTGTGTCACCTGCTGTATAAGCCATAAATTTCTATTTCACTCCTATCACGCATTCAGTTAGCGTTGTTTCTACATTATATTTATGCTTTATAAGCCTTCCCACTGTGTTAAATGCTGTGCATTCGTCTAGGTCAGCCACTTGAGCCAGTCCGTCGCCTGCTGACACTATCCTATCCCCGGCTTTTCCAGTGCCGGTGACCTTTACCATGACACGGCCTTTGAGCGCGATCATAGGGTGTGAGTCGTTGTTTCCTGCGTCTGCATTCATCAAAAAAGCCGGAGATCTAGATACCACACCAAACACAGCGGTATCAAATGCTTTCTCACACTTGGTCACTTCGGCAGAACCGCCCAGAATCACCAGATCACCCACTTCTAATTGGCAGTCGGATTCGTATCTCTCGGCCAGATCTGCGTACTGGGCCGACGTTGATGTTGCGTGAACTATGTTCGCCCTGATGTCCACCAACGTCGGCGCTTCAAGTTCCGTGTCTGTCTGCGCAGATTTGAATGCTGTCCAGGCGCCGCCTGCATTTCCAAATATAGACGATCCGTCGTCGGCGAACGTTTCGTCCCACACCCAGTAAAGGTTCTGCTCTGTTGCTGATGACGTTTCTCCCCGGTTGACCTTCAAACCGGTATAATCCGGCATGGCCAAGGCTGTTGAGATGTTCCTGTTCAATTCTATGATGTTGTCCTCGACCGACAAAGTTGATGTGTTTATGATCGTCTGTGTGCCCTTGACTTCGAGGTCACCCACAATTAGCGAGTCTATCCTACCCGATGCTCCATTGATCCTTAATGCCTCTTTGGTCGTGCCTCCGTCGTTGACAGTGAAGATTATGTCCTTGTCCTGTGTTGTTTGGGCTATGGTGAGATTGTCGCCACTCATTGTCATTGTGATGTCATTGCCCGCTCCTAGACGTATTCCGTCGTCGGTCTGCACGGTCAGTCTACCTGTTGTTGTATCTGCGGAATCAGATCTCAGGAAGTTACTAGGATTGATGCCACCCACCGTGTCGGCATCTGTTGCAGTGCCTCTGAATTTGGCAGATGCGACCGATGAAGAAAGTTGTAGACCTTGTGCAACCGTTGAGAATCCTGCCGTTATCAGAGCAGAACCCAAGGTCTCTGTTGAACTCGGAGTGAATGCCAGATTGGAAACGACACCGACCACTGTGTCATTGGTGACTAACTTCAATATGGATCTTTTTACACCTGTGTTGTCCTCAGGTGATTCGCTGATCACCTGGGTAACTCCCGAACCCGCTACTGTAGTCGGTCCGATCAACGTCCACGCGGAACCCGTGTATACATATAATTGGGTATTGGCTGTGTCGAACCACATATCTCCAGTGACTGCATTTGTGGGTGCAGTACCAGAGTTAGTAGTTGATCCCACTGGTTTCCATTTTTCACCTGTGTACACATTTATCTGGTTGTTTAATCTGTCATACCACAACTGTCCCTGCTGTTTGTTCGAAGGTGCCGATGTGTTATTAAAATTCTCTAGGAGTTTGACTAGGTTCTCATTCAACCTCTCACCGAAACCTGCGTAACCTTTACCAATAAGTGTAAGGTCAGTCGTAGACACGTCTATGGTGCCGTCCGCTAGCGTGACCAAAAGGGTTCCGAATGTGTTGTTGATTTTGTATGCCATCGTTAATTAGATCCGTTATCCCTCACATCAACCAGGAATGAAACATCGCCAAGCAGTTTGATCAGGATTTCCGCGACTTCTGGGTTCAATTTCTGATCTACTTTGGCTATCTCTTCCGTTGTGAGTAGCGTCTCTACATTAGCGTTTATGTAATCCGCCACTTCTTGTTTTGTTGCCATTTTTGTCTCCTCGCTTGTATTTAACTTAAATTATTGTTGTATATTTTCAGCCATTCTGAAAACTTCTTCTCCACAAACGGCCTAACGAATACTCCCACTGTCCAGCAGAATCCTTCACCAAACACCCTGGCCAACTTGCCTTTCCAGTCAGATCTTGCTCTTTTACCCATTTTATAGGCAATTTCGTTTGCCCTGGCCTGTGCGAACAACCTGGTTGATTCTATCACAAACCTATCCCAACTATTCTGGCGTTTCTGTGCCCTGTATAGGTATCTAACGAAAGGCACTGCCCAGAACCAATACCCTATCTTCAGCGTTGTACCAAGGTATTTGACTGAAAATTCAGTATCGATTTTGAGGTCTTCGTTTGAAAACATGTCATTCAAGTTTAACCATGTGCAGATCACACGACCTCCACCGCCGCCTCCTCCTCCGGTGCCGCCACCGCCAGAACTTGATCCGCCCTGAGCGTCACCAAACCCTGCGGCTGTTTCCGTAAAAGTTATACCCGAATTGAAAAGTGCTTTCCAGACACCGCCCACTTTATAATATCCTGCTGTTACTTTTTTCCATACGCCTGACACCTTGTAGTAGATGTCATTCATGCTTTTCCATTCTCCAGACACTTTGTAGTTCGCCTGTACGCCTATGTTGAAAATAACCACTGCTTTTCCGTTGCCTCCAGATGAGCTGGGTTGGCCTCCCAGTGCCACCCCCGAACTATAATAAGATACACCAGTACCTCCCGGTGTCACTCCCGATCCGTTGTCCTCTGTGCCACCGGCCGCTGTGTTGGAACCTGATCGTCCTCCCGTACCGCCGTTGTCACCTGCGCCGGCATCACCCGATGTGCCTCCGTTGGTGCCTCCGCCACCTGCACCAGCGCCGCCACCATCACCTGTGTGATCCTTACCATTTTCTCCCAGTGTTCCTGGAGATGCTGATGTGGCCGTGTTTGTGTTGACTCCTGCTGTGCCATTTGAGTGTGCTCCTGCTCCTGCGCCACTGCCGCCACCGCCTGCTACTGCTATCTGTTGACCGTTTATCAAAACTACCGTGGCTCCTCCGCCACCTCCTCCAGATCCGGAGTATGGGTTAGGTCCAGCGTTGCCGCCTTCACCACCTGAATATCCTGCGATGCTCTTGCCGTTTGTACCACCAGCGGCTCCACCACCTGATGATCCGCCTGCACCACCGCCACCCACTGATACCGTCATGGTCTTGCCCACATGTGATGTAATGTCTATGCCGGTTGCTGTTACATAGTGTCCCGCGGCACCTGTGCCTCCAGGTCCTCCCGCATCTGAGCCACCGCCGCCACCTGCGCCACCCCAAAGGTGAACGTCAATGGTTGTAGTACCAGCTGGGATCTCAGCCTGGTTAAGTGTTCCTGTGTAGTTGAATGTCTTGACGACTGTTGCCATAAAGGATTACGCCTCCCTTACGAACCAGAAGTCCCCGTTACTGCCGTCACCTGATGTTGGCGCCGAGGTTGAAACAGTCTTGGCTGATCCACCCCATAAGTTCCCAAATGTGGCAACCTGTCCGATTGTAGGAACACTCACGCTCGCAGTGTCTGAAGTTGTGATCGCCGAGCCTACTGCAGAAAGGTTTATGTTTGTGACTGTAAGTAGTCCCGCCGCTGTAGTTCTTAAAAAACCTGTGTTTTTATTTGCGTTACCGTCCGAAACGGCATCCGCCTCTCTGATTAGGGCAGAATACGTCGCGTTTTCTCCTGACATCCATTTGTTTTCAGACACGTCATAGAATAATCTAGCATCGTCTGTGTCGGATGTCTCCACAATTATGCCAGAGTCTGCTTCAGAGTTTCCCGTGTTTAATTTTAGAAACGCATCATTTACTATGTTGATCTCGCTTGAACTGTTTTCATATTCGCCTGATACCGTTAAATTTCCAGTGATTGTTACATCACCCGCGATGTCGACACCTCCGTCTGCACCCGTCAACTGTAGAGGGGTCTTTGTTACACCACCATCGTTGACTGTGAATTTCAAGTCTTTGTCCTGGGAAGTCTGCGCTATGGTGACATTGTTGCTTGAAACCGAGATGGTCAATTCTTGTGCCTCACCTAATATGATACCTGTGTCATTGTCTATGGTCAATGCGCCGGACATGGTGTCTGCTGTGTCAGACCTTAGATAATTGGCCGCCGCAACTCCACCTAGTGCATCAGAATCCGTTGTTGATCCTTGAAACACTGCTGAAAGTGTTGAATTTAAAGTGAATCCTGCCTTTATCTCTGCGAATCCTGTCTGCGTTGCAGATGGTGTAAATGTCTCCTTAGAAAGTATTGCTACCCTTGTGTTGCCAACATACATGGAAGACACCACTTTGTTTCCTCCAGCACTGGCAAGTGTCTCTATCTTCCAACCCGAAAGTGTTTGTCCCGATGTGTAAACCGGTCCAACTAACTGCCAAGCACTACCTGTGTAAACATAAAGTTGGTCAACATCTGTGTCTGTCCAAAGATCTCCTGCCGATGGAGATGTGGGTGCTGTGCTTTGTGCTTTTGCGCCGCCTGTTGGCTTGAAACTGGATCCATCGTAAACTTTTATTTGATTGGTAGACGTATCAAACCACAGTTCTCCTCTGAGAGGTGCACTAGGTGCCGAGGTCGAAGCACCATTCTCCAACAGTTTGACCAAGTTCTCGTTTAGACCTTCTCCGAATCCAGAATATGACTTGCCAAACAGTTGCAACGATGTGGTATTATCTACCGTTCCGTCCGTGATAGTTGTTACTACTGTGCCGTCTGTTTTGTTAATTGTGTACGCCATTTGTGTGTATTTAGCACCTTCCGACTACTATATTAATTGTGCCTATTTCGTTGGAATCGTAGTTTTCTAGTGCTTTTCCTATTACTTCCCCTACTTGTGGATCGTGTGTCTTTTTAGCAACACCATTGTGCGTGGGGTGTGTGGAAAGCATATCACCTTTGTTGACATGACCACACACTCTGCATTTAACCTTCCCTGTTAATGCCACAGGCATACCATTAGCCTCTGAATTCATAAGGTATGCTGGATTTTCACTTATCACACCCGCTACCGCTGTGTCGTTCCCTGTTGTGGAAATTGTGATTTCTTTTTCACCTCCGAACACAACCACTGTGCCTACATCATATTCCGCGTCTGATTCATATACCTCGGCCAAGTCAGCGTACTGAGCCGATGTGGCCTTGGCGTACACCGTGTTGTATTTCTTACTGGTTGAACCTATATTATAGCTCAACGTTGTGTCTGGTATGATGGCCTGTGAAGTCAGTGTGCCACTCATTGTCAAAGTGCCCATTGTGTTGGCACCTGTGCTGGTCAAATTTCCTGTCACGTTTCCACTTACACTGGTCTCCACTGATGTGGCTTTTATAGTTCCGTTTACATCTAATTTTGTAGTAGGTGTCGTAGTTCCTATTCCGATGCGTGACTCAGAACCATCTATCGTCATCACTGTCGTCGTAGTACCTCCGTCATTCACTTTGAATGTGATGTCACTGTCTTGCACTGTGTTTGCTATGATACCACCAGATGAATCAACTGTAACACTGATGTCACTGTCTACGCCTACGATCAAACCACCATCATTGGCTATCGATACTGTGCCAGTTGTTGTGTCGTTAGTATTAGATCTCAAGTAGTTTGACGCGTCCACGCCTCCGAGTGCATCAGCATCTGAGGCAGTGCCCTGGAACTTGAGATCTGCTATGGCAGTTGACAACGTGATTCCTTTTTTCACTGTTGCAAATCCAGATATGCTGACTTTTGGAGTGAATGTGTCCTCAGAAATAATCGCTAGTAGATTACCATCATTGAATAATTTTGTTATGTTCTGCGATGTATCACTCGAATCGAGTATGGTATCAAAGGTAAATCCATTGGTTGTGCCTGTGGTGCTAGGTGGCCCTACCAGTACAGAACCCGCACCGTTGAAAAAATACAGTTGTCCTGTGTCTGAATCTATCCAAAGATCTCCCTGCACTAAACCGCTGGGAGCATCTGTCTGATATGGGACGTTACCTCCTGACGGTGTAAAGATTGAGCCATTAAACACTTTCAGCCTTCCTTCATCGTTGTCGTACCACAGCTGACCTTTTATTGGTTTGGCTGGTGCCGAACTGTTTGCAAAATTTTCTAGAAGATGTAGGAAATTCTCTGCTATCTTTTCACCATAACCGGCATACCCTTTTCCTATGAAACTTAGATCCGTCTGTGTGTTGACCACACCATCCTGTACAGTGTACTGGTTTGGCGACGCCGTGTTATTTGTTTTGTTTACAGTGTATACCATTAATATCCTGTGTTACCACCTGATGTAGTCCCACTCACAGTGTTTGATGTTGAGAGTGCAGTTGAACTTGTCTCGGTGAAGGTTGTTAAACTCTGTATCCGTAATGTGTAATCTATCTGAATAAGTCTGTTCAATGATTTCTGTACAGGATGGAATATCACGTGTGTCAACAATTTGTTCGTTGATCCGTTCTCTGTTCCTTCCCAACTTTTAAGTCCTAGTTCATCGAACACGTAGTCACCATTAAAGTTTGTGGTGTTGTCAAACGCCGCCTGTCCTGTTGGCTCACCATAGTCAAGTGTGCAAGTGCAGACAATGTCAGTATACTTGTTACCGGCAGTGTGTCTCACTTCCATCTTGTTTCGTGTTGTGTCTTTGTTTGTTGCCGAGTTGTCATCTATGACTTTGTAATATGTTTGATTGTACAACGTGGCGTTTGTACCCGTTGAATTTGGTGTAAGATAAGTTATGATTCCCGTTGGATCAACACTGGTACCACCATTTCCAAAAGCCATTTCATGAACAAAACCGCTTGATTTGTTGGCTAACGAATTCGCCAATGCCTGCGACATGTTTTCATAATGGATCGCATTTCTTTTGTCCACTATGACTTCACCTGTTTCGGGGTCAAAAATCTTAATGTGCCCCGTCATCATAACACCCGTGTTATCTTGAGGCTTTTTGTTCTCTTCTTTTGATTCTGTTGGTTTGTTATACTGTGTCATCTAGTGTATTTATTCAGGTGCGTTTGTGGGCTCATTAGCAATGAATTTAGCCTGTTGAGTGGTAGAAGCCTGCAATCCTTTTCCGTCTGCAGGATTACCATCTTTCGCTGTGTACCAGACCTGTCCTTTCTTGTGTAATATTTTTACCTGCGTGCCAGAAGCAGGTGCTGTGCTCAAAGTCACAGCAGTCGTGCTTCCGTCAACAGAGTAGTTGATAGTTGATCCATCCTCGCTAGTGAGCAACAATCGTTGGCCACCAATGAATATGTCTAACTCACTAGCGGATGATGGTGCTTGTGATACTGCAAACACAACTGTACTGCCATCACCTGTGAAAGTGTTGGTGTATACTGTGTCTGCATAAGGGATGGTTTGAGTACCAGACGCATCTACCACTTCAGTGCCTGATCCATGCTCCTTAATTCCTGTT
>Ga0222719_10001024_pt1 | contig 27803 bp, 36 predicted proteins | sample C33_34DmetaG_FD_165039 | JGI IMG/M metagenome (GOLD analysis project Ga0222719, IMG submission 165039) | Estuarine water microbial communities from San Francisco Bay, California, United States - C33_34D | ecosystem: Environmental > Aquatic > Marine > Unclassified | place: USA: California...
TGGCGCTTCAACACACTCGAGCGGGAACAGTTTACTATTATCCTTGGGGTGTGATTGCCCTACCAACACCTGATGGATATCTAATTACGAGGATGGACTAATGTTATACTATGAGTTTGATGAAGTGCGCGTTGAATACAACGGCAGTCGTACTTGCAATGTTCAAATCCAACTAGCCAATGGCAAGTGGACTGATGTTCATTGCACTGAAAACCACAACATGAACCCAAAAGACATGAACGAAGTAATGGCATTCATGCTTAATGCTTATGCTGATTACATCGAGGAGGATAACAAATGATGACACGCAAACACTTTGAAATTCTAGCAGACAATGTTGGCATGATAGCTGGAAGCATAACTCAATTAGATCTCTTTGCTGATGAACTTGCAAAGTATAATCCACGATTCAATCGAGATAAGTTTCTTGATCGAGCGTACAAAGCTTGGGAGAAAACACATGGCATACCTGAATTTAACGACGAGATTCCATACTGAATCCTGCATTCCTTGCAATAGCAGGGGTGCAATCGGACATGGAACGGACTGGCTTACCTGTGAGACATGCGATGGCGTAGGTAAAATCGAACACATAACTGTGGAGAGAACCAATGAAAAACATTTCGGAACACACTGGCACATTGAACCTAATTAGGCGCATGAAAAATTCTCGAGACGGTAATCCGCAATTCATGCTTTGGGTCGATGAAGGTAAAGGCACGGGGTGGACATTTAGGACACCTGCGAACTCAATGATTGCTTACAATATCGAAAGCTATTTGGGTAAAACTGTGACTGTAACTATCGGCACACATTATGGATGCGCAACACTAAACGGAATATCTAAAGGGAAAAACAAATGAGAGTAATCAGGACAAGAACGGAAGTGCAATGCCATGTCTGCTCTGGTGATGGGTGGATCGAGTACGATGTACCACAACCAAGAGGGCATGGCGAAGGCTATATCGAAACCAGAACAGAAGTGTGCGACTACTGTAATGGTGATGGCACAATAGAAATTGATGACGCAGACCTTGACGAAATAGATTTCTAGCTGCATATTCGCAGCATGAAAGCATATCTCGACACACTAAAACAAAACTCAAGTGAACTTGGCATCGATCTGCTTGAAGCATTCAAGACAGCTATGGTGCCAACATCAACATACTATAGAACAATCAACGGACAGACAGAGTTACGCTATGAAACAGCCCTAAAGGTAAGCAATGCAATCGACAGGATTCACGAGATACAACAAGCCCGTGAGCATTCCGAAAGACTACGAAAAGTTGGTAAAAATGCTAATCCACGCAAGATCAAATCAAGGCTTAAGCCAAGAAAAGCTAGCGTTTAGCATTGGATGCACAGTTTCGTTGATTCACAAATGGGAATCACATAAGCGCATACCTTCTGGGTTTATGCTTATGTGCTGGTTGGATGCATTAGGATATGACATCGAAGTCAAAAAAAGGAAAGTCAGCAAGATGTGAGGCGTGTGAAATAGACACACATCAATTCGTCGCCATCTTAAAGCAACACCACGAACGCACCAACGAGAAGGGTTGGTTTGTTTGTCTTTACTGTTACGAGAATGATCTATGGCAAACAGCAATAAAAACAAAGGAACGTATCACGAAAAGTGGTTTGTCAAATGGCTTAATCAAATCGAAGCGCCGATCGAAGCGAAAAGAGTCCCCCTTAGTGGAAGCTTGGGAGGAGAGTATAGCGGCGACATCCACATCTACATCAACGGGCAAAAGTTGGTGGGAGAAGTAAAGTATAGGGACAAATCTAACTTCCCTAGCCCCTTCTCTGTCTTAGATAAACGAGACATTGCATTTTATAAAAGACGGACGGGAAGTCCGCAAACACTGGTCATAATGACTGGGGAAAAATTCAAACAACTAATGGAGAACAGATATGGAAACACAAAACAAAATGCTCAAGACGATACTTGACCAGGGGACACACATCACATCGATAGATGCCCTCAACTGGATTGGCACAATGCGCCTAGCTGCACGTGTCTATGACATCAAGCAAGAAGGATATCCTGTAGACAAATATGTGCGCGAAGAAAACGGAAAGCGCATTACATATTATCACAAGGCTTTCTGATGTCTAAGAGTATCAAGGAGTATTGGATAAATGGGTGACGATTGGGATTCATTTGTGCATCGCGCAGCAACAAACAAAAACGTCGCAAAAGAAATGAAAGCACGTCAACTGCGACCAAGCAAATCGCCACTACAAATAATAGCAGCGCGAATAAAAAACGGCGAACCAGTATCAGATACCTATCTCAAAGGGAATCGTCTACAAGAGTTGTTAGAATTCACTGACGTAACTCAAGAAGACATCGATAAATATATCCCTTGACTTGCTGCGTATATGCAGCTACTATCTTATTAATAACAAAGGAGAACACCATGAATCGGACAGGATTCATAGGCGGGTCTGACTGCGTAAAGATTATGCAAGGTCAATGGCTTGAGCTATGGCAGATCAAAACTGGTCGTGTAAAACCAGAGGATCTATCAGATAATTTAGCAGTGCAAATGGGTATTTATACAGAAGACTTTCATCTGCGCTGGTTTGAAAAGCAACGTAACGTCAAACTGCAAGGGCATCAAACTAAGTTTGAAGCAACAGTTGGAAATGTTCCATGCGCTGGAACTGTAGACGCTATGCTTGACCGAAACATTGTTGAAGCTAAACACACAAACTCATACAACACTATGAGCAAAGCGCTCGAATACTACATGCCGCAGATCCAATTCTATATTCACTTAGCTGATGTAGAGGGAGCTTATTTAAGTGTAATATTTGGCAACAGCGAATGGGATAGTGTGCATGTCGCAAGGAACGAAGAGTATTTTAATTCTATGTGGGCAGTGGTCTCAGACTTCTGGGGTTACGTTACAAGCGACAAAGAACCAATCGGTGTTGATACACCAATACTCGATACCAACAGTATTAAAGTTGACGACATGGTTACCAGAGATGCGTCTACTGATAATGCGTTCATCGATGCGGCGATCACTTACATACAGGGATACGAGCGTAATAGAATCTTTGAGGGAGCGAAGAAAGATCTTAAAGCCATGGTCTCAGATAATGAAAGAGAAGTTTACTGTGATTACCTCACGGTAAAACGTGACAAGCGTGGATCACTACGCATAACCAAACGATAAGGAGAACACAAATGACTAGCATTATAAGCAAGCTAATCAAAGCGCGAGCAGAGATTCAGCCACCAAAGAAAGAGGGAACCAACCCACACTTTCGCAGTAAGTACGTCACGCTCGAGGGCGTAATCGACGCAGTGACAGAGCCACTGGCCAATAACGGATTCTTCTTAGCGCAAGAAGTCACCGACTATCCAGACCATCGCCCATCAGTTTGCACCATTCTGAGACACGAAAGCGATCCGACTTGGCAGATGACATCCAATGTCCCACTTGTTCTCGGCAAGCAAGATATGCAAGGACTAGGCAGCGCGATCACTTACGCTCGACGCTATGGCATTATGTCTCTGCTCAATCTTCCCGCTGAAGATGACGATGGCAATGGCGCAAGCGGCACCCACAAAGATGCCGCGCCAGCGCCAAAGACAGAGCGTCAAAACGCATGGTAATTCTTAGGGAAAGGCGCGGGTAAATCGCCTGAACCACACTGACGGGCGGCAGTGTCCCTAAGAACCGCCCACTTAACCTAAACAAAAGGAGCCAGAAGCATGGCAGATTCAAATTTCGACAACAACAACAAAGGCGCAGCATGGACACCGTTCCCAACTCAAGAGATGATCTTGCAGGGAAAAGTCACCATCGACTTTGAAGAACACAAAGTTGTCTTAGTTAAAGACGTATTGCGTGACGGGAAAAAAGTCATCGAAGTTTACGGTAAACTTGGAGTTATGTTTGATAACGACAAGAACGGTAATGACGCAGCACCAGATTTCTCTGGTCCAATGGGTGACAAATTGCGCATTGCAGGATGGAAACGTATGAAAGATGGTGCGCCATTCATTTCTATGTCCGTGTCTGAAAAGCAAGTCAAAGGAAATGACACGCAAAAAGCTGGGAAATTTGACGATTCAATCCCATTCTAAGTTGCATAACTTGGAGTTCCATTCTAATCTGAGAATGTTCTCCGTAGGGGTCAACTGCCTGACTGTCCGCAAGTCCTCACCCCCTACCAACCTAGCCAGTCCTTCGGGACTGGTTTTTTTACAGGAGGAACCCATGGAAAATTGGGCAGAAATGAACGCGCGTCATAAGCGTGAGAAGATTCAGTTGATTCAAGCTTACGCAGCGCATTACACTGTCGATCAGACAGCAGACATCTTGCAGATGGATCGAGTACAACTGCGAACGTTTGCTTATAACAACGAAATCAAATTCAATATGGTTTACAACGATGGACAAACAGCTACCGCCAGCACTGGCAAGTGAATACTCATTCCTTAAACAGCAAGTCGACTTCTGGATGGAGGCATACATGAAGATCGACGCATCGCCTAGCGCAAAGCAAAGATACTGGCATGCAAGGGAAGACCTTACCAAGTTTGTTAGCAACCGCCGCAAAGAAGGATACCACATCTAATGGTCAACATTTGCGATACATTCACCCGCATGTACGGACGAAAGCCATCCCCAAGTGAACTGGCTGCAATGATGCGCATGAAGGCAGAACAAGATGCCTTTAAAAACAAAGACATGAAGCCAAAGGTCGGAGCAATGGGGCTGTCAGGTCCATGTCAGGAACGATCAAAGGCTGCATCAGCAAAGAGGAATCCAGATGGCGCAATCGTAGTAAGCAAACTCACAATGAAGATCAGTCGGCTACTAGAGCTTGGCTTAAAGCCAGAGCAGATTGCATACGCACTGTTCATAGAAGTGTCCAATGTGAAAGGCCACATCGTGCGGTTCAAACTGCCCCGACCAAACCTGAAACAAAAAACGTGAGGTGCAAGGCCGTGCTAATCACAACACAATCAAAAACGCCATTCCTTTCAGTAAAAAAAATGAGGTTAAGGTGGCCTTGCAGACGCAGACTAAACAAGAGAACGCAAAAGATCAATCAACAAACGGTAAGTCGTGAGGGGCGCGAGTATAGATCATCGGGCTATAGCTCAGTTTTTAGCGTGCATCCAACCAGTCGCCCGTGCAGCCCCGTGATATTTTGCTGCCGTGGTTATGTGTTGTAGCGAAGACGCCCCTCGAACAGAAGGTTTAAATAAACATGGAATTCTTTACAATACTTGTTTTCGTTTTGAACGAAAAAATTACAAATCAAATCGTAACCAAAAGCGAATGGGCTTGCTCCGAGTTAATGAACAAGCACCTTAGCTATGAGGGGGATATGTACTGCATCAATACTGGTGTGGCCAGTAGCAGCATTAAGCCTAAGCTGAGACCTCGAAGTGAGGAGCATCAATAAATGGGCGCTTTCCCTGAGAGCGACGGAGATCAACGTAGGCGTTCATTGCCTCTTCCATAGTACCTTCCCATGTGCGGATGTCATCGATGTGCCATGCAGCGCCCCAGCGCAGGGCTACGCCGCAATCAATGGCAGCCGCCTTCATTGCATCTGCGATCTCATCATAGAGATTTAATTCCCAACGAATACCGCTACCATCTTCATAAGCTGCAAGATCAACAGCCAATCCATCAATGTGTTTTGACTTCATAGTCTGGGAAGCACCTTTGGCAACAAGTTTGCGCTGTTCCTCGATGGTTCGCAGCCCACAGACAACAGAGAAGTCTTGTTTGCTTTGACCAATGGCCGCACGAACAACAGTTTGCAACCGTTCATCAACGCCCTCTAAGCGCTCAAGGCTGCGCTGCCCTAGCTTGTAACTCATTTCTTTCCTCCAAAAAATTTAGTTGCAGACCTCACGGCAAAGCTACTAGCTACAATTACACCCAACGTATATTGATACCACTCGGGCATCTGCTCCAAAGCAGCAAAGCCTTCAGCAACTGTGGTGCGCCCCCAATCCCCTGTGAAACACAGAATTAACGGAATGCTGAAAAGAAGTACCAAATATTCGTCCTTCCAACTGTTCTGTGATCCTTGCGCCATCAGGCGCTCCCAATCACTTTCGCTGGTAGCGGCGTTCTTCATGATTGTAGCTTTAGTTTCTGCCTCGACTAGCTTTAGATTAGCAGCCGCAGCTTGTGCATCAGCCTTGCCTTTGAGCCAACCACCCGCCAACTCAGTCAATGGGCCTATCAGTGCTTGTATCATTTCGTAGCCTCCATAGCGTTAAAGCCAAAATAAGCAGCCACCACACCAGAGGCAGCAACAACATACACCGTGGCTATGTCTGCAATAAGAGAAGCAGCGTCACTGTAGCCTAGCAAAGAAGCCATCAGAATAGCGAAAGGGTAGGCCAGCATACCAGACAGCGCAAACCAAGTCATGCGCCTCTGTGCGTCGCGTTTAGCATCCGCATCTTCCATCTTACGCCGACGATCCTCGAGCATTATTTCGCGCTCGTCTGGATCTATCTTTCCGTTTCCGTTTAGATCGTATTCGTTCATTGTAGAACTCCGCTATTCGCTTGTTTGATGTGATGATAATAATCTTACCATCAGCATCATACACCGTATACTTTACCACTTTTCTAAGTAAACGCCTAGATAATATACACAAACAACAACAGCGGTGATCGCCAAGACAATGCCAGTTGCTACTTGTATTTGCTCAATCTGTTCTTCGCGCCGCAAGGCCGCAGCTTTTCTGGCGGCAGCGCGTTGCTTTCTAGCTTCAGCTTGCCATTGAACCCATCGATCCCACTGGCCAGCTTGCCCGTATAATCGGATGTAACTTTCTAATTCCTTACGCTGTTCGCGTATCTGCTCTAGCGCTTGGAACTCTTCCCAATCACCTTCTTCGCCGCCAGTGATTGCGGTTAATGGGCTGTTCTTTTTCTTTTGAACAGCTTCTTTTATTTCTTCTTCTGCGCTGAGAAACTTACCGACAGCACCGATAAGCCCCGCTCCTTCACGACCTTGATTGATAGCTGTCTTAATCACCTCATAAGCAGCAGATGCAGCAGCTATGCTTTCAAGGATAGGCATCAGCCTATCCCATCTTGCTTAGGATTGTGAACAGTAGAACGATAATAGAGCCAGCAGCACCAAGCATTAGGCTTTCGATACGCTTTACGCGACCAAACAAATCCTTAAACTGGATTTTGATTTCAGTTTTGATTGCCACGACCTCTTTTTCAAGAGCGTCAATACGGTCATGTGCTGATGATACCGTTCGTTTATCCATCATTCTGCTTCCTTACGCTTGTGATGAAATTTTGTTTTATATCCATTGCGCATGACTGCGCTTAAAGCCGCCCTTGTTTTTGTGCGTCGGTCAATATCAGTCTCACTATAAGATGCCTCAAAATCAGCCCGAATAAACGGGATAACTTGGACCAGTGGCGTTCCTTGCGGGATTACATATTCACCGTCTTCACCCGTCCACAAAAAAGGAAAGTTGATATTGTTGTAGTAAGTGTCAGTATCAACAACGCCATCAATAATCTTAAAGCGTGTTTCCATGTGGTTTAGAGGAGAAGTAAACAAGCAAGAAACATTCTCAGGTGTTTCAATAACCCAAGGATTGTGAAACTTTAAAGGGATGCTGCCGTACTTTGTTTTTTCTAGGGGATGTCCTTTGATCTGAACAGCGCCATGTGGTGACAGAGATGACTCCATCATTAAGTTTGATGGAAAATCAATTTTCAATTCGCCGTTACAGGCAACGATAAACATGTCACACCATAATGGAATAATATATCCAGCCGACGCAGCTTCAAGAAATGGAACGCATCGCTTAACGGTTCCACTTTCTGGATGGACACCGTTCTGAGGCGGGATTGCCTTAAAGTAATCTGGCAGTTTTTTATTAGCCTTTACTGGGTTTGGTATTGCCCCAAGCAAATGCTTGTCGGTGCTGAATTTAATTTCCATCAGAACCCTCGGACGACATAGCGGCATCAATCGACGCAGCATATTCACCGTGCATTCGCTCTAAATTGGTAAACACGTCTGGTATTGGGTCAGTCCAGTCTTGAACCACACCCATATGCAGCCTGTGGGAGAAAGTGACATACCCTGTATCTTCAAAGTGAACATAGTTCGAACCAGATAATTGAAGCCGATCAATAATCTGATTTATTGCATTTTTTGCCCAGGTCGAAATATGAACATCCTCAACGTCGGTGTTAAACGAAACGCCATTGACATTAAATTCAATTAAACCGTCTGTGGAAATTGATAAAGTTTTCATATCATTACCTTATAGTTTCATTATGTATGCAAGTGCATAATACGGTGGGCGGTTTTCATGTGCCATTCCTGAACCAGTAGCGCCAGACGAGCCAGTAATGCTATGCGTATGGTTTCCAGATGCCCCAGAGTTTGCATTGAAGTTGTGTGAATGATCGCCACCACCAGACGTTGTAAAGTTGTGAGAGTGTGCGCCTGTGTTGCTGGTATTGCCGTAAAGATCGATTGGATCACGACGACCTACACCAATTCTCCATGTCGATTGGGCATAGTCAAGCCCAGCCGCAATGCTGTGACTATGGCTACCAGTGTTACTTGTAGAGCCATTATGAGCGTGGTTGCCAGAGTTTCCAGTGTTAGCATTAAAGTTATGGCTATGATCTCCACCATCACCAGCCGCTAATGTCCCACCGCCGTGTGTATGGCTTGGCAATTCAGCCTCAGAAAGTGCAACAGATGCCGCACCGCCTGTATCACCTACAGCATAAGAAGAACCAGCGCCAACAACAAAGCGGTCACGCAAGTCTGGAGTGCCATTCGTACCGTCACAGATTTGCCAACCAGATGGAATGCTTGCAGTTGAACCAGACCACAAAGAAATTAAACCAGTTGGGATTGAAACTATGCCTGTAAGCTGAGAGCCATCAAGCGCAGGTAATTTCCCAGTTCCATCAAGTTGAACAATTTCATTAGCAGATGTACCAACATTAATTGTTGCGGATGTACCTAGGCCAAGGTTTGTTCTGGCAGATGTTACATCATTAACGTCTGATAGGTTGTTTGTTACGAGCAGTGCGCCAGACAAAGAAGCATAAGCCGCAACCCAAGCAGACCCATTGTACACCTTCATGGTGTCATCGGTGCTATTGTAGTACAAAGCGCCACCAACCAAAGCATTTCCGTCATTATCAAGCGTAGGGTCAGATGCTTTCACACCAAGATAGCGATCATCAAAACTGTCATATGCAGATAAAGCACTGTCTCGTGCTGCCTCTGCCGCAGTTTGCGCACTCAACGCAGAAGATGCAGAAGCGGCCGCATTACTTGCTGACGCTGATGCTTCGGCGGCTTTTGTAGTTGCTGTCGCTGCATTTGTTGATGCGTTCTGAATATCCACTATATTTGTAGCGGCTGTGTTTACACTCGCAATGTTTGTCGCGACTGTGTTTACGTCCGCAATGCTTCCTGAAACATTGCCAATATCCACTGCATCGGCGGCGACCGCAGTAACATCTGCGCTTATTCCAGCAACCGTTGTTACGTTTGAAGAAATGCCAGCAACCGTGTTTACATTCGCAATGTTTGTCGAAACAATGCCAATGTCAGTTGCATCAGCGGCAACAGCAGTAACGTCAGCGCTTATCCCAGCGACAGTTGTTACATTCCCTGCAATTCCAGCGACAGTCGTTGTGTCTGCATAAATCCCAGCAACCGTTGTTACATCTCCCGATACACCAGCAACCGTTGTTACATTTGCTGATATACCAGCAACAGTGTTTACATTGCTAATGTTTGCAGAAACAATTCCAATATCAGTGCCATCAAGGGCAACAGTTGTAACATTAGCGTCAATTGCTGCAACATCAGTAACGTCTGTTGCAATACCAGCAACCGTTGTAATGTTGCTCGAAATTGAAGCTGCGGTGGTAATAGCATTAGTGGCTACAGTTCCATCTTGGATGTCTGCCAACAACTCAATATCAGCAGAAGCGTTTGCTAAGGCTTGAGTGCTAGAAATAGAAGGACCAATACCAACGTCTCCAGTAGTTGTGTCAAATGCTAAGGTTTTTCCTTTGCGAACGTCACGTTCTGGAAGCGTTAAACCAGCAGCATAATCATAATCAGTAAGACTAAGAGAACGATCAACCTTATCTTGGAGGTCAGCAGCAATAGCGGTCAATGTATCTAGCTGAGTGTTCAAAGCCGCGCGGTTAATATCGATACCAGCAGTAAAGTCTGTTGTGCGCTCAATAGTAATATCGCGAGTAATAACAACTATTGAACCCCCAGATGCGCCAGTTACGCTTATGGTAACTGTTCCAGTTGAGCCATCGCCGCCAGAAACAGTATAGTCAGTCGCGATAGATTTTAACGCACCATCAACATAAACATTAAGGTCTGAGTCATCAAAAAACTCAAACGGAATTGCAAAAGATGTCTGCGTTACTCCACTCGCAACAGAGTAAGATATCCGTGGGTTATTATTGGAAATATCAATGGTCATGTATCACCTCGTTTGCCCTGTTGTCTCACAGCAAAGCAAAGAAGATCAACGCACAAAAACACTAGCACAAATTATTGGCGGCCAAGACTTGTTGCATAATCAATCATAGCTCTTGAATCTTGCTTTAACCAAAACAACTCAGTTAATGGAAGCATCAAGTAAAAGTCTTTAATCGCCTCGCCATAGTCGCCATTTGCCATTTTCCCAGACGCATCAATAAAATCTTTAATATTAGATGCACCTGCGCCAAGAATAGTTGTTGCCGCTTCACCATAACCCTCATTGCCATAGTAAGATAAACGCATCATATCATTGTCAGGATCATTAATTCCTAATTGAGTAGTGGCTCTAATCGAGTTAATAGCAACGTCTGCATAAATTGAGCCAATGCCGCTTCTTTCTACCGCAGCCGCAAACTTTTGGTCATAATCCATATCTTCCCAAGCCCAGTCAGGAGTACGAATTTTTGCCATCATATATCCATATGCAAGCATAGAAGCAAAACCAGCATAACGCGCTTTGGTTTGACCTTGCGCTGTTGTTTGCAGGATATTTGTTACGGCGGACATGCTCCAGTTATAGAACATAAATGGCAAAGTCATGACGCTATTTTCCCAGACGACGTAGCCCGGAAAGTCTTCTGCTTCTTGGATGTTTGGCATAAGCTTACGGGCTTTGTCTATTGGCAAATAAATCTTGCCATCAGCATAAGTAAATCGAGTATTAGGCGAAGAGCTAATAATTGTATTGTTTACGTTATTAGCAACAGCAGACTTAAACGAAGCTATAGTTTCAGCAGACATTCCAGCACTGGCCCAATTGTCAATGTTTGCTAATTTTAAACCATTATTAGTTTTTTCTATTGGCGCTGTAGCAGCAATTTCTTTTAGCTGTTTTATAGACAACCCATAACGAGACACATACTCTAAATCAAACTTAGACGCAGAGCCGTCAGCTACACGGCCAGCAATGTCTAAAAACTTGTGAACAGACAACGCACCACTGAACGATTTTAAGCCAACAGTCATCGGGCCAAGACCATTAAGAATAAAACCAAGATCTTTAATGCTATTCCAAGATCTAGACCCAACTTGCGTTCCAGTTTCTTCAAGAATTTGCTGCTGCACAGAACCAAGGGCTAATTCTAATCCTTCACCATATATTAATCTAAATTCTGTAATTTGTTTTTTCCAAGCGGCGCTATCCATTGCGCCAAAAGCACCCCTAAGAACATCTTTAAAGCCATTTTCCATAATTATTTTAGGAATATCGCCAAATGCTGTAGGGCCAGCACTCCCAAGATAGTTCAAAGATGTAAATTCTTTTAAACGTTGCACTAACTTATTTGTTAAGCTTGCTGGATTTGAAACTACTGTGCCAGTTACACGCTGATAAAGAATAGTTAGCTCTTTACGAAGTTTATTTGCATCTTTTAATGACATTCCATTGTCAACAAGATCGCCAACAAGTTCATCGCCAAGATCTTTAAATGATCGATTTCCAAATTGTTTAGCAAAATCAATTTTAGAGCCAATGCGAATACTATAAGTACGCATTACATCTCGAACATCAGTGTTGATAAAATCCATAACCATTGAGTTTGGAATAGCAATTTGGCGACTAGGGTAATTAGTGCTGCGAGATGTCGTTGAAGTTGCTGGCTCATTGTCGCTAAGAATAGATTTAATAATTGAATCTACATAGTTGCTTTGAGCTTGCAAATCGCCAGTTAAATCTTTTGGTTCATACAAACCAGATTTATTATTGTATTCTACGCCATATGGATTGGCTCGAACCCAATCAGTTAATTTTCTGCGTAATTCTTTTGGACCTTTTTCATCAGCGGCTACTCGATCAGAGTTCCAAATGCGCGTGTAATATGGTTCATTTGGGCCAGAAGGACGAATGGGAGCAGACTTGATGTATTGCATACTATTTTCAAGTTCTCTTAAATCATCTTCAAGAGTTCTTAATTTATTTTCCCAGTAATCAATTCGATCAGTTTGATTTTTTGTACGAGATTCATCAAGCTTTGCTCGAGCCTCAAAGATTTGGCCTTCTTTAACTAAGATACGCCCTTCAATAAAATTGCCTGAACCAATAACACCATGGGCTTCTGCTTCTGCTCGAGCTTTATTAAAGTGATTATTAATAATATCAGACGCTTCAATTTCTTTTGCTGTCATGTTTGGGTCTCGCGCAATTCGTTTGGCATTAACTGAATTAAGCCACTCGTCTAGCGTTTTGCCGCCGCTAAATCTTCGAGCAATGTTTGAGCCTACAGTAGCATCTGTTTCTTCTTTCCAGATCTTCACCAAACGATTCTCCATTGAAGCAAGTTCAGCTTTACGAGCAGAACCTTGTACATGAACGCTTGGTGGAAGAGTTAATCCTAGTTTTTGACCAGCATAAAGCATTGAGCTATCACCAGCGAGAAGAAGTGATGTTTTCTTTAGGCGATTTAAGGCTTCTTTTAATTGCGGTGATGCATTTGCTGGGACTTTATATCGACCAATTGTTTTTGCTGGAGTTGGCATAATATCAACCCAATCAAAAAAGCTAGATGCAACGCTGTATGGGTCATCAGCCATGGTCAATCCCTCATCTAGTCGACGAAGGTTTAGTTCATTAACAATGTTTTGGCGCTCACCAGCCGCTCTAGCGATATCAGCTTCAATGGCAGTAATTGCAGAAGGACTTAAATTAAGCTGTCCATTCTGAATACGGTCAATTGTTGCTTGCTTGCCATTAATTCTATTTGTCAAAACTATAGATTCAGACCGAAGTATTTTTTCATCTATCTGCCCTAATGGACGCTGCGCTTGAACCATGTCTTTCAGAATGGCTTCGTTCTCAACAAAGTGTTCCATTTCAAGAATAGTTTGTTGATGCTCTCCTAATCGTCGATGCGCATTATCAAGGTGGTTTTGAACACCTTTTTTAGCTCCATAACCAGCAGAGCCAATAAACCCACCTAAAATCATTCCTGTAGCAGTATTAAATACGCCCTCAGAAGCGCTGTAATTAGGCATAGTCTGTGATCTGGCAACTTCTATACCGCCGACTACTGTGCCAACTTCTACTGCGCCCCTAGAAGCACTGCCAAGCAATGTAGTTGCCTTTGCCCCACGGAAAAACGGAACAGCACCCAACGGATCTAAAACTCCAGTGCCAAGAACCTGTAAGTTAGACGAGTTAGCATACGTTTTTGCATCAGCTAGCTCTTTTAAATACAGATCTTTCTTTGTTTCAAATTCTTTTATTGTTGGAACCATATAAAGTTCAGTAGCAATCGGCGCAAAGATAGGATCTAAGCTACGGTCAAATTGCTGACGGTTAGCTCCATCATTATATTTAAACATAGCTACAAGAGGGTCTTTCCAGTAAGAAATTGTTCGATACATTGCCTCTGTTGTTGAAGCTGGTCGTTGAACATTTCCACCTGTAATGGGCGCAAAGTTATATTCAGCCATTTATTTTCCCCTTACAGATTCTAAGACCTCTTGAAGACGCTCTAGCAATGCATCACGTCCTTTTGTTTTTGGCGCTCGTTTAGTTGCATTAATTACTTTGGTTATTTCTGTTTGCATTTTTAGAGGGTCATCAATAGATCCAAAGTTTTTAATAATCTCAGCCGCATTAGACTTAGGACCAACAATATTAGATACCGACTTAATTAACGCAGAGTCAGGTTTAATAATTGGACCTGTAGGTGTCGTTGCATAGCTAGGTCCAGTCGGGGCTGGCTGATTTATGACATCTAATTGTTGAGGAGTTAGTTGTTGTTTGATTGCCGATTCAGTGATTTTTCCTGTTGTCGGAATACTATATTGGCTTTGATCACCAGTCGGCGCTTTAGGCGCAACCATAGATACTTCTGGGCCAGTTGTTGTCGCAATTTGGCTTGGTGTATCTGGCAAAGTCCCCATCGCTTTTGCAATTTGAGCTGTTTTTAAATTAAACTGAGAACCAGCAATTGGAAAAACAGATCCAAATTCATCAATCGTATAAAGCTGAAACTGTGGAAACGCAATTGAGCTATTAAGCGTTGGCCCATAGAGCACTCGCTTTTGCACTCGGGCTTGAGCAATAGCTTCACTTGCATTGCCAACAACATCTTTTACAATTTGGAATGGCATCATTGATGTCTCGACGCGATAGTCTTCAATGCTTACAGAGCTACCAATATCAAATCGTAAGTTTTCACCAGCATCAATTCGTTCTTGGACTATTGCTGCAACGCCTTTTTCAAAGTCACCAATATCTTTTACAAACATAGAAGCGTCAAATGGAACGTATGAGCCTCCAGTAACTTGACTGTATGCATTAGCATTTTCTGCAAAACGAGAGTCTAAAGCATTTTGTAAAACGTCTTGAGTGTTTTCTCCGTAAACAGTCGACAAAGCTTTAACAATTGGAATCATATCATCCATTAAGATGCTAGGAATATCCATATTTAAAATCATTTGTTGTGGAGTAAACGTTGTACCAGTTTGTTTTTGAAAACGTTCATCGGTCATAGGGACACGCATTTCTTCAACAATAGTTTGAAGATAAGCGCCTTCTCTTCCAGCGGGAATTAACGGTAAAGCAAGATTTAACGCTTCAAGTTTTGCCGCATTATCTTTGCCAAGTTGAGCATAAATCCCTGGTCGAACAACCACACTGCCATTTGATGTTTCTTGATACACAAAGTTTCTAACATTACGCATAAACTCTGGCATACTTTCTGGCGGCATTGTGCCGTTAAGAAAAGAAAGAGCCGCAGTTTTAAATGCAAATGGCATTACATTTGGCTGACTGTTTATTAAGTTTAGAAGCTTTGCATCTTCTTGAGTTAATTGATCTACAGGTTTGGTAAATAAACTTGGGCTAATGTCTTCATAACCCACAGTTTGAGCCATTACTTTACCAGCATCTATTTGGACTTTTTCATCAGATGGATTTGAGACTGCACGACCATTAAGAACATTTTGTTGGAATCCAGCAAGCGCCATAGCTTCTCGAACTTGCTTGTTAGCCTTGCCAGTTGCTTCAGCTAAAGAGCTAATTGTTTCAGCTACATTTATATTGTCGGCTACAAACTGATACCCATATTCTTTATTTTTTAATTTTTCATTAATAATCGATTCAATATATTCAGCATTTTCTTTTAAAATACCTTCGGGCCGACTTTCAGGATTAGCGCCTTCCCTAGCATATTGCGCCATTAAATTCATCTGAGCAACAGATCCTTCGCGCTCCCCAAAAGTAGAAAGTTGCGCATTAATCTTATGCTGAATAAATTTATTAAATACTTTTTGACCAGCTTCTTGCGCTTTATCTCTGCCTTGGTTGTTTTCTTCAAATGTTTTAACAAGAGAATTAATTAAAACATCAACAGAAGATGAACTATCAGTCATATTTAAAGTGCTTTGCAGAGAGGTGTTTGAGACTCTTTCTGCTGCTTTTTCTTCTTCCCGACGGTACTCAGATTGGAGCGAATCAAGGTCTGTAAGATATTCATCACGAATTAATTCTAATCCGCTATGCTCTTTTATAAAACGATCAAGAGCATCTTTTTTTCCAGACATAGTTATATCTGGATCATTTATCATATTTTTTGCAACCAAAGCATTATTTTTTAATGCTGTTGATTGAATTGCTTTCGTGCCATCAGTAATGACTTTTTCGCCACTTGCATGTGCAGTAGCAATTTCAGCTAATCCACCTTTATTTTTATCAGTTAATAAAGGAAGCAACTGATTAAATACTGCTGGATTTAATAATCCAGCAATAGTACCCATATCTTTTTCTTTAAGAGCAGCAGCTAAAATATTAGCTTGATCTTCATTTAAGTTATTTACACCTCGACGGATCAAACCTTTAGCATAATCAGCTTTAGCATCTTCAATCTGGTTTGAAATTGTATTGTACTTGTCGCCAATATCCCTTGGGTCATAGTTTGCGAGAGTGTTATTTAACCGATCAATAACTCGCTTACCTTGCAGTAAACCAATATGCTCACCAACTCCTGCATAGTAACCGCTATTTAAGTCATTTGTTAAAGATGCATTTGCTAATTGAGCATTGTCTACCTGAGCTTTAACACGCGCTTCTTCTTTGGTTCGATCTTCTTCTAAAAACATTTGCTGAAGATTAGCCAAAGTTTGTTTAAACGCAGCATCTTCTGACTGGACAATATTTCCAGCAACTTTTGCATTGTTAAATGTTGTGGTGTTATCTTTTGCTATTTGAAAATAATCAATAACACCTTCTGCACCAGCAACATTACGGATGGCATTAACTTCATCAATTACACTTGGAGGTAAGCCGCGAAGAACAGCATCATTGCCACCTTGCGTAAAATACAATTGAATCTTTTCGGCATGAATCGAAACTTTTGGGTCATTCATTATTTTTAGAATACGCCCATTTGCAAACTGAGTAGCAGCTTTTTTCTTTAACTTGTTAAACTCGCCTTTTTCTGCAACCTCAATGCCTTGATAGTCGTCATAAGCAGCGCCAGTTTTTGTTTGTTCTGCAAAAAATTTAGATAACTCAATACCAGCAGCCCCAGCTTCATAAGCAGACTCAAGAAAATTCTTTTCATGTTCTGCTTTAGCAGCCCGAGCTTGCTCTTGCATACGAGCAATTTGCGCGACCTTCAATCGAGAAAGGCCATCTTCCATTGCATGTGCGCCGTTATCAACAATAATCCCTTTATAATAACCAGTCGCGTTCTTTCCAGTTTCAGAAAGATATTCTTTAAAAGCTGTTTCAAAAAGCTTTGGCGCATTTGGGGATTCCGAAACACGCTGCATTAATTCAGCTTTTTTTGCCTGAATGTCGTCACTTACTGCGGTTTCAAATCGACGAAGAACAATGTTTTCAAAAGAACTTTTTGCAAAACGACCCATGCCCTCTGTCAAATTCATTGCATCTGACAAGCCCGTTTCTTTATCAATCGATGTAATTTGGTTTAAACCAATATTAGAAGCAGCTCTTTCACCAGCAATTTTTGCTTCACTTACTGCAATCTGATAGTTACGCTGACGCAGCTGACCAGCATAATCCATAATTACATCTGCAACTTGAGTGCTAGATTGCTTTAATCGATTCACTCCAATTGCTTGGATTCCATACTGGCGTTTTTGACGATCTACCATAACTTACCTCTATGTTGGCCGATAACGTGGCCGTGGCGATTTCAGCAAAGTAGATGATGAACCAGATTGCTTTGCTGATGCAATTGATTCTGCGCTACCTTTTTTTGAATCTAATATGTCTTGAGTGGTTTGAAGGCCAATCATAGCAGCCTTTAAATAACCAGCCTTTAATGCTTGTTCCCCCATACGCTTTTCAGCAGCCGCTTCACTTTTTAATTTTAAATCATTTAAGCGAGACATGACTTCAATGTCTGAAATATCATCTCCAGTGACTTCTAATTCGGCTTCTTTAAGAGCTCTAGTTGAAGCACTACCGCTTGATATATTGGCAACCCCTTGGAAAAAAGTATCAGCAATAGCTATTGCTTCTTTAAAATCATTAAATCGAAGTGTGCTTTGGCTTAACGCTTGCGCCCTAGAGGTTACAGCTTCCGTTTTAATGTTAAAAGAATTTAAGTCTCTCGTTTCTTTTTCATCTTTAGCAGCGCCAATAGCAGCCCCCATTTGGGCTAAACCTAATATAGCTTGTATTATCATACTACTAACTCCGCAATTATACCATTTACTTGCAAAGACAAAGGATCGTCTTGCTCAATGGTTATCTGTGGATCACGGCCATATCCCATAACCCTAAATTCTTTTTTACCAGTAAATCCCGTATCTGTAACCAATGGTCTATTATTTACTTTTGCTGATCGAGTATCTTTTAAGTCTACAATAACATTTGCTAAACCACGAATTTTACCAGTTGCAGGACCATTTGTAATTGTTGCGTCTATCGGGTTTGTTACTAATTTTGCTGTAAACTTTTTTCCAACCCAAGCATAAGTAAAACCATACCCATCAAAATCAGAAAGATCGACTTGATTGCTTGCATTTACGGTAAAAGTTAATAATGACGCAGTATCAGTGCCATCCGTTACAATGACTTCTACTTCGTCGCCATCAGAGTATAAGTCGCTAACATCAACCATATTTGAGACAACAGGCTTATATATATAGAAATCAAGTCCAGTGTCGCCATCAAACTCACAGAGTTGAAGGTTCCCATACTCGTCATAAACATTCGCAAAGATGCGGTCTTTAACCGCAACAACAGAACAAAAATTACCAGACGTTTTTACACTTGTCCAAGCCGCTCTACGCTCTACCCTATTTGATGTAAACAGTGCAGCGTCACCACTTCCAAAAGTTAAGACAGCATATGAATCTGGCAATCCAAAAGCGCTGTGTGCAACAGCCATACACTTTGGGGCGTTAATTAAATGCGATGCAAGCAAAGAAACGGAGTTAGCCGTATAAGCTTGCTCAGAATCAGTGAACAAATATTCACGAATAGTTTTGCCATTTATCGAAGTAAAAATTGTTGCACCATCTAAAGAAACAGGCTGAACAAATTCACATCCATATGGCGTTTGCTTTCTGATTTGTATATTTGTTGGAGTGATCGCTTGGTTTTGAAATGTCGGAACATAAAGCTCTCCAGACGCAGTGAAAATTTGCAAATCACGGTTAGAAACTAAATACCTAATTTCATTCACATCGCCAGTCGCGGCCGTAACCCCAATAGACTCGTTATCTTTGGCCTCCCCGACATCAAAGTTAAAATAACTACCAATTTGACTCATCCAGATAGAATCAGGCTCATCAAGCGTTCCAGCAAAAACTAAACGGTTTTGATGGAAAACAACAGCAGCGGGGTATCCTCGAACAGCAGACCAAGACTGTTCGTCCCAATCTACTGTTGGCGCATGGGTCGTAACATAAACAATGCCACCACCATCTTCAGAACTAGAAGCCGACCCTCCAGCTGTATATGTGTATGTGTTTTCGTCAACGATGCTAGTAACTGTAAATGTCCCATTAATATTACCCGTATTAATACCACCTACAGAAGAAGCCCCAGAAATTACAATTGTTTCTCCACCTGCATATCCATGCCCCAATTGAGTTACTTCAACTGTTGCGCTACCCTCTCTCGTGCGAAGAGGGTTTATATTAACAAGCCTAAGCTTTAATTCATCAACAATAGTACCAGAGACAACAGTGCTAGATGTATAACCTGTAATTAATATTTCGGCCTTGCCATACCTAATCATTGACCCGACATGATCAGGAGTCCAATAGCTAGAGCTAGTTGTTAAAGTCACGGAACCAGTCGTCCCAGATGGATCTAATGTTACGCCTTGAGCCTGAAATCTAGTATATGGCTGATAAATTCTTGTTCCGTCTAAACGTTCGTCAAAGCTAAATACACTAACCTCAAAACTTGTTAGGCTTGTTCGTGTTAGCATTCTAGGCGCAAAAAGCGGGTGACAAATAAACATAACATCGCCATATTGCGCTGATGTATATTGCTGAATGTAATCTTCATCAAATGGAAGTGGGTTGCCATCTGTGTCTACGGTCAGTGTGCTGACTAAAGTTACAGCCCCACTTGGTTCAAGTTGAAAACAACGAATCTTTCCCTCTTCAATAGAGATAATGTATTCTTCATTGTTATCAAAAACAAACTTGAATAAATGAGATTGAGCTTGACCAATAGATGAAAGACCATAGCTATAAAGATGCTTTAGCCCTGGTCTTTTTTGAACAGAACCCTCGGCCATAACCACCATGTTTTGAATCGTTTGAGCCGACTGAGCATAAATAACTGCATCAGTGCGCATCAACATCGATTGACTTATTTCGCCATACTGAAAGCTGTTAATTGGTACTCTAACTTTCTGCATTAGCTGCGCCTTTCAGCAATAAACCTCGATGTATTCAATTTACGGGTTGTTTGTTGTTGTGAGTGCAAGCGACGAGCTTGACGCATCTGCAAGTCAGCTTTTTGCTCCATTAAGCTTGCAAGCTGAGAGTCTCTAGCCACAGATACAGAAAGCACAGCAGCCATCATGTATTCAACCGCAGTTACAAAATAAGGAGGCCATGTAGACTCATCTGCACGAAAAACATAATCAGCAATCAATTCGCTTGTTTCTGATTCATTGCAGTAAACCTTAGAGCCATAAACATCATACTTAATCGGCACCTCATTTATGGTAACTGCCGACAGCATGATTAATTCAGATGGTAATTGATAAGCCGCAGTCCAGCGACCAGTCGGTTCCTCAGCCAAACGATTCAAAACAGATTGATCTGTAGCAAAACGCCAACGAGAATTTGTTAAAGCAGAACGCGCCATGTCTTCATACATAGCGTCACAAACAGAAGCCTCTGCCGTTCCATCACTAAATGATTGAATCGCGTCACCACCAATCAAGAGCGATGCGCGAGAACATATTTTAATCGGGGTGTTAGCTACTGTTGGCATGGCAAGTCGGGGGCCGAAGCCCCCGCCCTATTCTTAGTTGTTGTCTAAGACTTCGTAGACACCGTTGTTATTAATAACAACCGCGCCCATCGACATCATAGAGTTGGCAAGATGCGCAGCCTTCATTGGGACGTAGTTTACTTCCGTTTGAACGTCTGCGTTGATACCCAAGCCTACTGCCGATGTGTGGTACAAGAAGTTTTTACCACCAGCTACAGCAGATGTTGAGAATACTTTAATGCCCATGAATTCTTTCATGGTCATGCCGCCAGCGAATGGCAGGTTTTGTGGGCCAACATAGTCGGATGATGCAAACTCAACAATGTTGAACAAGTCAGCATAACCAGCAGGGGACATTGCAAGATAGCGTTGGCCATCTTCTGGAATGTCTGCTGTGCCTAGTGTTTCAAACATGGTCAAGAAGTCTGCTTTAACCAATGCACCACTTACGTCTGCGATCTGGGTTGCGTTTGCACCAGCGTCCATTGCAGTTGTAATGATGTCATCAGTCTTGCGGCCCAATGCAGCAGCAGCAGATTGTGCGACAGCTTGGCGCTCGTTGATGTTGAGTTTCAACTCGTCCAGTTTGTCGATCAACTCTGGCGCATAGTAGTCAGCCATTGTTGCTTCTGCATAGGTGTGGACTAGATCCATTGTTGTTACGTCGCCGTTACGCGATTTTGTATTCGCTGTACCCGCGCCGATTTTTTGGAAACGAACTGTTGAACCAGATACGTTGTTGGTACGAACAGTGTTGCGCAGTTTAGAACCCATGCGTTGGTACGCTAGGTGTACTTCTGCTTCAAACTGCTTAATAAAAGCTTGGTCGATTGAACTAGCCATGATTGGCTCCTTTGATTGAGATTACGAACGATACGGGTATCCGTTACTTTCACCTCAAACTTGGGTATCCTTTCGGGCCAATCAGTGCATCACGGGCCGTGATGTTTCATGTGAAACATATTTTTCACTAGGATTGCAACGCACAAATTCAACATACTTGTTTGGACCACTGGTCATAACGCCTATTGCTTCAAACCCTAACCACGATGCCCAGTCTAAAACAAACTCATAATCAGCCAAGACTGTCATGCTCATATGACTATGCCACTGGTCAAAATGATTTACAAACATCTGTGATCCTCTGGCCATAGCATGAAAGTTATCTTTGATCTTATCTGAAAACATAGCAAACATTTGTGGAAAGTCTTGATCATCATCAAACCAAAGACCACCAACCATAATAAATGACTCACCTTCTTTGCGGCAAAGATAACACTCTGCGCATTGATGCATTTCAATCAAAGCTTCCCTTACGTCAACATGGCCTAAGAGTTTTAACTCGCGTCTGTTTTCTTTGCTAAGATGTTTTTCTACTTCGTCAATATGATCCAAAGTAAAAGGGGTGAGATAATACCCACCCCGTTGTAAAATTTTTGGTTCAGCCTGGATATCTCCGTTGGAATGCTTTTGTGACTTCTGCAACATAATACGGGTCTCTTTGGATGTATCTTGGGTCACGCATCATCTCCTGTAACTCGCCATCTGATGGCGGCTTAACTGAGTCTACACTGCCACTAAAGTTTCCATCTTTCAATGCTTCTTGTATTGCTTCTAAAGCAAGAATACCCTCGTGGCTTTCGCACATTCGCTCAATTGCTGGTAAAGCACTTTCTGGGAAAAACTTATGAGCAAAGTTTGATGCAGCCTCAATCCTTGCGTTTGCGTTTTCCCCAAGCTTTGCAGCCTCCGCTTCTAAATCAGGTTGATTTTGGCCAATAGATTGAGCGTACATTTCAATGCCCTGCTCAAATTCTTCTTGGCTATAACCATTTTCAAATGCATGATTAGCCCACCATTGCAGCAATTCATTATCAGTAGCTTGATCCGTGTCAATAGAATCTGGCAATTGATAATCACCAGCTGATTCTGGTCGATCACTAAAAGCTTGGCTTTGAATTTCCTCAAGGATTGCGTTGCGCATATCCTCTTCTTTTGTCCCAAGCTTAGACTCAAGAGCCTTGTAAGCGTTTGCTAAGTCTTCTGGTGTCTTGTATTTTTCAGGTAACCATTCTGGTCGCGCTGGCGCTTGCGTTTGCTCTACATCAGCTTCCGTGACAAAATCACGGCCATCTGCTTCCGCGATTGCTACTGCTTCTTGTGTCTCGCTCATTTCTTACTCCTATGTCCATGGGCTATACGCTGCTCAATAAGCCCAACAATATATCGTTGACCTTCTAGGTGACGCAACTCTTCCGTTGTCACATTAGGGCCGTTTACCATTTCTATGGTAATCGACCTCAAGTAGCGTAAGACTTCTTTGCCAGTTGGCGTTTCAAAAAGATGCACAAAATTTTGGCTTATTTGCACATCTAATTCAGGTTTGCGCTGATACCCATCGATACCAATATTAAGCTTGTTGTTGACCAAGCATTCCACCTTGTTGTTGCTGCGCAATTTGCTGCGCCATTGCAGCTATTTGTTTACGCTGATTTTCATCACGAATCAAGCTTTCTGGAACACCAAACTTTTTAGCCAAGTGAACAGCCGTTTGCTCGCCATCGATTAAAAGCTGCAACATCTCAGGGCCAAAGACACCACCAACAAGCTCTAAGAATCGAGCAACGCTAGAAATATCTTGGTTCGCTTGAGCTTGAGCTAGTGGGGAAACCGAACGAATTTTTACTTCTCGACCATTAACTGTTGGAACTTCTATACGCCCTTGCTTTTTAAGGATGTATATAACTCGCTGAAGAACAGGCTGAACAAGCTCTGCTTGAAGTCGACCAAACGCAGAACCCATTCGACGAGACAAATCCGCCATGCGTTCCGCCACTTCTGTTGCGGTGGCAGGGGTTTTATCAGGGTTTCCAAGCATGTCGTTGTAAAGCGCTCGTTTAATATTAAGTCGCATGTCGCTAAGAACAAGTTGCGCAACATCAAAACGACCAGCCGCTTGTATAGGTTGAAGGCCCGAACTACCCATAGCTTTCGGAATGATTGAGCCAGGGACAAGCTGTATCGTGTCAGGGTTGATAACACCGTCATCCTCCATTTGATAAATACCTGAGATAGACATTTGAGCATTCTCAAGAATCAATTCGATGGTTAGGTTGGTTGTTTTGATAGCAGATAAGGCATTCATTAAAGGCCCACGGCCATAAACCTCGCCAGCGCATTTAGACCAGCGAAAGCAAACAAACGGGTTTGATCCTAATCCACGCAATTCTTTATAATAAAGAATAGTTTCTGTCGTCATGCAAATTGCGTAGTGATAGTATGCCTCTTCATTTTTCTTAGAGTAGTCGCGGCAGACTAATTCAAGTACCGTCGTTTCTCTGTCGCGGCCCATCAGGTTCATGACTTCTGGTGGTAGTTTTGCGTTAGGATACATAAATGGAAGATGGTCAAACTTGACTTTTTTGCGCTCACGGAAGACGTGATCGATCCTGTCATCTGGACCAGTGTCAAGAACAACATGAGGAAGTGGAATGGCTGAAAATATTACTGGGTTAATTGCATCGCCTTCTTCAACGCATAAAACACCAGTTCCAACAGCTAAATCCATAAAAGATTCATGAATCTCTTGGCTAAAGTTTGAGTTCTGAATAACCTCAAAAACGTAATCAGTAACAATATCTAACTGATTATCAACTTCTTCTCGGTCTTCTTTATCAACTTCGCTTCCTGACATAAGGTCAGCCCATCGAGCAAAGTTTGGAACAAGGCCAGACTGTAAACGAGATGCAAATTCCTGAACCCCAACAACGGCAGTTTCGTCAAAAATCTTTTCATCTCGACGCTGACCAGCCTCTTCATAATAAAAAGACTCACGCTGTGGCAGAGCATACTCATAGCATTCCTCAAATAACGGAACCCAGTTTTCTCGACGCGCTTTAGCTTTAGAGTATTTCTCTATATATTTTTTTGCAGTCATGAACCATAACGACCTAAGAAGCCGCCCCCGCTTGAACGGAATAGTGAACGACCACCTTTGCCGCCAGACAGAATCGAAGCAGTTGTTGATGTGTCACGCTTTTTTAAATTGGCCTCAATGTCATCACGTTTTTGTTCAGCACGTTTTTCAACCTGATCACGCTTGGCCTCATCTGCTTCAAGGCGCTGTTCTACAGAGGCTTGCTTTTCTTCTTTACTAGGTCCACCACCACCAAAACACATGGGTTATCTCCTTTGTTTTCTATTCCTACTCATAGAGCAGCGATTAATTCAACGCACAAAACGCTATCGCACCCAAACACTTTGCCGCCTTGCTTGCTTTGGCTTTCTAGCAAACACATCAAAGTTTCTTTTAGCCACCGTAACCTGCGCTGGCTTTTGGCTATTCATCAAAGCACGACCCTCACCAGCGCCTAAAAATAAATACTGAGCCGCATCGTGAACGTGGCTGAACATATTCTTGTCTGGTTTATCTGCGTATCTTTCGCCACTTACTTCCATACGACGATATTGATACCCGCCCTCAAAGCCCTTGATTAACTGTGGGCAACGGCGGTCAATTAAAAGTGCTGGCTTACCCTCCACCATCTTCATAAGCTGGGAAGAGACTGCTTCGAGACGGAGGTCAACAGAGTTGGAAGGCGCGGGGAACGCCCTCAAGCCAGCACCGCGCAGAATATGAAAGGGAGTAGATTCATCAGTCTGCGCTCTAAAGTCACCAGCAGGGTCACCATAAATGATTACCTCCCCTGCGGCATTAAATCTTGTAGCCAGTTCGTTCCTCAACACTTCGGCAAATCTTACAATGCCCATGTCAACAGCAACGATTTCAGATTGGATTAGCCATCTGCCCCTGACCTTTTGTCCAAGAACAGCAGCAGGAGTAAGGCCAAAGTCAACACCAACATACACAGGGACACCAGCCGCTACTGGAATCTCCTCTTTGGCAATATGAACATCAGGTGCGAACATTGGATACACTGGCTTACCATCTTGGATGTGACCTAGCCTGTTCATGACGTAAACGTCAATCCAGCTTTTGGTCTTACCGCGAATAAGATTCGGATAGTAAGACTTCATCATGTTTTTTTGATTCTCAGCCTCAACGTTAGGGACGTAATCCTCTAACTCACCTTCCTCATTCTTAACCTCAGTCATACCTGCTGGTTGTGTAAAGAAGCGCCAGTTGTCAGGAGTCACCAACATCTTCGCTTGCTCTCTGGGGATATGATCTGGAATCGGAACATCACCCGCCATAATCGGCCACCAATGATCTTCCTCTGGGGCGTTCGTATCTGCAATCACGCCAGTCCAGCTTGGACCGCCATCCCTCATGCTAGGAAAACGGCCAACACGCATCGTACACGCATCGATAATACTCTTTGGAATCTCTCTAGCTTCGTTAATCCAGATGCCAGTCAATTCTAAAGACAGCAATTTCTTGACATCTTCAGGTCGATCTAAAGCTAAGAAGATAACTTCGAGATCGATGTCTCCTTTTTTGATGTGGTGGGTATATGGGACTGACCAGATAAACTTTCCCCAGTCTGCTTCTGGGAACCAGTCAAGCCATGTCTTAATAGTTGTAGTTCGTAACTGTGGGTTTGTGTTCCGTATAATAGCCCATCGAGACTTTCGGATTCCGTCTGGTCCTTTCTTTTGCTGAAGCGCCCGACGAAAAACTTCCACACAACATCCAACACTCTTCCCACTCCCTACTGGCCCCCGAATCCCACGGAAGAAAGTATCGTCCTTCATAAAGGCTTTCAACACTTCCCCGTCAGGCTTATACTTAAACGTTGTCATTTAAGATTTCTGCTCTTTGCAATCCGTCTGCTAATGCGCTTGGACATCTCCAAACCATCTTTAGTCACAATAAAATCTTTCTTTTGAAGCGCAGTCTCATACGCTTCATCCTCAGACATCTTCTTTAACTTGCCATTCACCATGCGTATTGTAGGAAAGACAACATCACGATTCTTTCCCAATGGACGATGAGAAGTGCGAACAGTCTCAGTATCTTTTGTTGTTGGGGTCTTAGGATTAAGGGCGCGAGATAACCAGCGCGGAACCTTTTTCTCAATCGTCCTTGGAAGTGGCGCTTGTCCTTTAGGCATTACCTCAACTCCTTATCAAACCCGAACCGAATACTTAAACGTTACCATTTAAGTATTCTGCTCTTTATTATTTTTTTTGTCCTCTAATAGAGAAAATAGTTTCCATTTTAGCTCTACTCTTTACTTCTTTGCGACGTTCTTTAGTCGTCGCAGAAGCGCCCTCTTTTCGGCCAATATCCTTCATTCTTCGACGAGTAATATCATTTGTTCCTTCTTCTTGAAGAACACGTTGAGCATTTTGATAAGGATTTCCCCTTATAATTTCTATCTGATTTTCAGTAGACTTGCCCTTCATCCCCTCTTGTATATTAAGGAGAGTCTTGAGAGCTTTACGCTGCTTTGCGTTATATGGGCGGGAGGTTTCACCTTTTGGCATTATCTTAATCCTTTGTCTACGCCGAAACGAATCATTCGTTCAGCAATTTCTGGTCCAATATTTTCAATAAGTTTGTCACACTCATGGTTAGACACGCCAACATGATTTGGTCCAAACTTCTTCATCACCTCAGCCAAATGAACCTTCCGCACTATGCCGCGAAGAAGGTCCAAGTCCTGAGAAGATAACGTCGACAAAAAGCTCATTTCTTTTTTGCCACTGCTTTCTTAGGCGCTGGCTTAGGCGCTGGTTTAGGAGCATCGGGAACCTCGATCAAACGACGAGATTCTGGGGTGCGCGTCTTACCAGAGTAAACAGTACCACCCAAAGTATGAGTTTCCCCTACATAATCTTCACCAGTGTTTGCATAT
>Ga0222719_10001025_pt1 | contig 27801 bp, 54 predicted proteins | sample C33_34DmetaG_FD_165039 | JGI IMG/M metagenome (GOLD analysis project Ga0222719, IMG submission 165039) | Estuarine water microbial communities from San Francisco Bay, California, United States - C33_34D | ecosystem: Environmental > Aquatic > Marine > Unclassified | place: USA: California...
AAATATCCACTTACATTCTAATGCTTGTGCCATGTACCTAACCCTAGCAAGTATCTCGTCATTACTAATAGAACCGAAGTGGTCAAAGGCAAAGAACCTACCTGTATCTATAGTATCTTTTTGCCACTTATCTAATTGTTCTTGTGTATAGTTCTTTCTTATTTCTTTTATATACAATCTAGCATTAGCTTCAACAGACATAATATTAAATGCTGTATTCTTAACACTCTCTTCTAATGCTAGTATGCCTATGTTATGATTCGTATTCTTAAACAAATGATACATAAGCTCTCTCATAATAGAAGACTTACCCATACCTGCACCAGATGTAAATGTTATTAGTTCTCCTGTTCTCATTCCATAAGTTTTCTCGTTCATCTTACTCCAAGGAAACAAACATGTCTCACAGTATTCCTCAGTAAATAATGAAGAACCTAACTGTTGTAGGTTCATAATCCCTGCAGGAGTATAAGGTTGTGCTGACCACCAGGCTTGGTTAAAGGCTTGGCTTTTACCCATCTTTAGGTATTCGTTAGCATCCTTATACTCCAGAGAGACCACCTTGCACTTGTTCGGAGAAAACAATTGAGCAACTTGGTTGGAAGCTTTCCTTCCTTGTTCATCCATATCAAAACATATTACAATATTCTCAAAGCTATCGAGATATTCAAAGGCAGATTTACAATCTCGTAAAGCTCCCCCTGCTCCTGTCTTGATAGAAACAGATGCCCACTTACTACCCATCAACTGATAGGCAGACATAGCATCTACTTCTCCTTCTGTAATAGTAACATACTTACCACCAGAAGGAAATAAATTCTGTCCAAATAATATAGCATCTTGTATAGAACCTTCAGTCCACATTTGTTTTGTAGATGTGTTTCTAACTTTATTAGCTACATGGTTTCCATTCATATCAAAGTATTCATAGATATGTTTTGTTGTTACTGTACCATCTTTAGTAATCTTTGTCTTGTATTTTTCTGCAGTATCTTTTGTTATTTTTCTTTCTATTATGTCTGCGTACATACCTTCTTTACTTAAAGGCTTTGTTTCTACCACAGGCATAGGTGTTACTGTGTTCATATCTTTTTCCTCTCCAAATCTAGTATTACAAGAAAAGCAATAGCTGTGTCCTTTTGAGTGTTGTACTTTAGCATCACTCGAACCACATTTAGGACAAGCCCCTCTGTCTAGCCATTTACTTGAGTGCATATTGTATCCTAATTGTTATCGTTTAATTTACTTTCATATAAACTTTCAGCTAAGTCAATGTGTTCTGACATTACAGTATCAGTATCATGTTTAGCTAATCGTTTAGCTTCTGATTCTTCAAAGCCTTCGCTTTTATATTCTCTATAATATTTCTTGAATAAAGTTTTTTGTTCTTTATCCCATAAGTTTTTAGCCATTAGTCTTCTCCTTTTTTAAAGTGTAATGCATCTGGGTTCTCAACCCAACCTACAAATTCTTTGTCTGTTTTTAGTTTGTAATTTTCTTCTGTCAATTCTTTGACTCTAATCATTAATGTTTTATTTTGTTTTTGTAGTTCATATATATTTCTTTTATATACTTTTTCTAAATCTTTATTCATATTATAACCTCATTAGTAAATATGCTATTAGTATTATAAACATTCCTATTATTAATCCTAAACAAAAAGCATGTATTAAACCTAACTCTATCATTGAACACTCATTAGTATCATATTATCTTCTATTAAAGGTAATATAGGTAATGCATTATTCTTATATAAATTATGTAAGAAATCTTCTGCTTCATAACCTGTCTTAAAATATCTTATCTTACCATACTCTTGGTATATGTCAGGTAATACTTCTTCATGAGGAATATACAAAGCTAATACATACATCATTCATTCCAATATTTTTCTATAAAGTATACATTATATGCCCAAGATATATCTTTATTTCTTTCTATCATAGTAGTATAAATCTCATAGTTAGTTAAGTTGTAGTTCTCTGTTAAATAATTATAATACATAATAGCATCATTATAGTTTGTTGTCAAGTCCTTCTTAATCATGATGTAAATATCCAAGACACAGTCCAACATACACAGAACCATATAAAGCACATTATAAATCCTATGCCTATTAGAACCCAATTAGTCCATAGAAATCCTAGGAAGTCTTGAGTTTGTTTCTCAACTTTGTTGTTTAAGTCTTTGTTTTTATTCTTCATTCTTTATCTCCTCTAACTCTTCTAAATAAAAAGGTGTTAAATAATTTTCTATCTTAGTTATCTGGTCTTGTATATGTTCTAAATCTTTTTTAGTTACTTCACTAGGTTCATCTAAACAAGATGCTATAGATATACTAGCTTCTCTTACTGCTGTTAATATTTTTTTACTCATCTTTATCTCCTGATATAGAACCTATCTGTCCTTTGAAAGGTATTACCTTTGCACTAGGTCTAGTTTCTTCTATTAAATTTATGTCTGCATCAAACTCTATGTCTGGTGGAAACAAAAAATCTTCTAGTTCTGTGTACCCACCTATATGTAGAAAGATTTGTGGCACAGTCTTATGTCCTGCTTCTCTAAATCTTTTTATCTTAGGCAAGTTATCTAGTAATCTTTCTTCGTATACTTCTCCTGCTTCATCTAATAACTCTTTAGCTTTCTTGCAGAAGGCACAGTTCTTTTGTGTATATATAATATATTTAATCATCTTCTAAGTCCTCCTGTCCTTCTGTTATCTCTGAACTTCCATCACCCCATTCATTACCATGATATGTAACGTGTACAATAGTACCATCACCTAATGGAATTTTATGTGTTGTTTCTGACTCTTCATAATTTATATCTGCTTCAGAAATTGCAAAATCTACTTCATCTTTTGAAAGTTTTATGTCACATTCTATAGTATAACTTCGTGTATCTTCTGACCATTCTTCTAATCTATATTTATATTTACTCATCCTCTTCCTCCTCTACTTTGCTTGGGTCGTATGCATTAGGGTTTGTATGACATACATAATCACTATAATAAAACTGTTGGTACTTACCTTTGTCTGCTCCATAATCATGTATACCACCTTCTTTCTTTAGGTCGTAGTGCTTTATAGTTTCATTATAAACATCTTGAAATCTTAATACATCTCCTAGATTTATATACTCCCAAGAACCTTCATTGAGTTTATCATCCATCTGCTTTAGTGCATTAACTAAATTTAATGTTACTGTATCTATTGTTGGTTTAGTTTTTGTTGTCATAAAATTTCTCCTCTGTTTTTTTTAAGTTATAAACATATGAAAGTATATCTTCGTGAGTATATCTTTCAGTAGCATCTATACCTACCAATGCTCGACATAGTTCTTCATACTTTTCTGTGTCACTCATCATCACTCTCCTCTATGCTTGTTATATAAAACTCCTCACCTGAAGGTTCAAACAATCTTTCTGCATTGTCATCTGCTTCATAGTCAGCACCTCTTTTCTCTGCACTCTTACTATCTTGAGCAGTAATCTCTTTACGATAGTAATAAACTTTCTTTGCATACAATGTATACTTAGCCATCTTGCATCTCCTTTGATTCATATTTAACAAACTTTAGTTTCATTCTATCATCTGGGTCTGGATATGGAAAGCCAAAATGTTCCCATATTTCTTGCATCTCATCTCCAAATATCCATACCCAAGTATTTCTTACAGGTTTCTTTTTAATCTTTTTTGTTGGCATATTTATTCTCCTAAGTTATATAAATATAAAACAAATCCTAGTATTAATAACACAGGAAAGACATGGTTTATCCAAAGTATTTTTCCTTCACTACTACGTTGAAACCATTTACCTGTAGCCTTAATTCTTCTTTCTCTTTCTCTTTGTTTACTCATTAGTATCTATCCTTTACAAAATCTATATACTCATAGGCTTCGTCTTCACTCCATTTTAATTTATTAATAACTGTATAAACATCTTGTGCTATTTCTTCTGGTGTTCTATGTGTACCAGAAGCTATGCTACATTCATATTCATTATCTAAATCAATTAGTTTTTCTTTTAATAATTTTTCTTTACTCATATACAAGGCTCCTCTCTATCCATGTCTGATAAATCTTCTTGTTCATATCCATCATAGCTTAATGGCTCTTTGCCTTGCCAAAAGTCTGAGTTGTCTTCTTTAAACTTATTAGCTAAAGCTATGGCTTCTTCTTCTGTATATCCTTGCTCTATGTATTGTTCTACTACATCATTAAAGGCTTGTTCTTTTAGTTCTTCGTTACCACTATGTGACATTATAATACCTCCTCTAATAAAAATTCTCTTTCATCATCTTGATATGTTTTTCTATCAAGTTCAGCATAGTCAACAGTTATAGTTTCTATCTCTAAACCATCTGGGTCTGAAGAGTTTTCTGATTTATTCATTGCATCATACTCAGCATCTTCCTTTGTATCTGCATCAATAACAAACTCTTCAACAATTATTTTTGTAACAAACACTCTCCAAGTTTTAGGATTATCTCTAAGAGATTGTTTCTCTTCCTCATCTAAGTCTGGATATGTTGTTACTGTTTCTGTTACTTCTTTATATGACATCTTTATTCTCCTCTACTTCTTCAAAATGAAATACTAACGAATCAAGTCCTGCACAAACACCTCTATACTCTGCTGTGCTATGACTATCATTACCTTTATACCATTCTGACTTAATATCTTTTACTGTATTTTTTAATCGTTGTAAAGTTATGTTCATTTTTTTCTCCTTTCAATAAATCCTTTTGAATATGTATACTCCCATTTACTATTCTTGTCAACATATACTATTTTATTATTGTCTTGATACTTGATATGCATATCACAACCTATAGCACTCCATAGTCCTTGATTTAATTCCCAATGTTCTTTAGCTGTCATATTGTTTACCACCAATCTTCTCCTTTCGCTATTGCTTTTGCAACTGCATTTGTTTGAGTTCTATTATGTATCTTCCAATTACCTTCTTCATTAGGCATAGTTTCTGTAACAAAATCTCCATCAGTATTATGCCTAAAGATAGCCATGTATATTTCTTCTACTGCATTTACAAACTCTTCTTGTGTAAGTACGTCTATCTTTAGTTCTTGTACAAGACTAGCAAAGTGTTGTACTTTTACTTGTTTAAATCTTTTGCTCATTGTTTATCTCCATTTAGTATTACCTCTGCATCTGTTTCTATCCAGACCTTTGCACCACAAGACAAAGGTTTATCTGGACTATACACAACCTTACTCTCACCTAGTATCTGCACCTCATGAGCATAGTCATTGCTCTTGTATGTCTTCACAGTAATCACAGGTTCTCTTTTGTTATTCTTGTGATTAGATTTAATAACGTGTTGGTTTATGTGTATATATTTTTTCATTATTTAAATCCATCATTCCAAGGTTTCTGTCCAAAGTCTGTCCTCTCAGTCCACTTATCTATGTAGCCATCAGCAGTACAGTCTGATATCTCACAGTCTGGGTCACCATTATGAAGTATAACATTACACCAATCAGATTTCTCTCCTACTTTATGTATATGTATTTCAAGTATACCATCTACTGCATGTATGTTTTCCATAATCTCATCAAAGTCTATACTCTCTTCACAAAGATGTTCTCCTTCTGTTAATACTTCAAAGTTCCAACCATCTTTCAATGCAGACTTTACCATCTCTTCAGTAGCAGAGTTTATTACTACACTTGTGCTTGTCCATTTACGCATATGTTTTACTCCATTCAGGTGTTGATTGTGTTAGTTCTGGTTTATGTGTCATAATATCATTAACATAGGTATCTCCCATATCCCAACCACCATGAGTCATAGGGGTTCTAACTGCAACAAACCATCTAGAGTATTGGTTGGTATCTTCTTTATCTTTTCTTTGATATGTTTTTAATACTCTCCACTCCCAATCATCTAGCTTGTAAGTAGCATAAGGATTTTCTTTTGGTCTTGATTTTCCAAATAAGTTTTTAGTCATATGTTCTCTCCTTGTTATGTTATGTATTAACCTTATCATAGTATCTATACATTGTCAAGGTTCGATAGGGGGTCGAACCCTTTTTAATGTTGTGATAAATGTACATTGGATTGTTTACCTAATGTTACTTGAGAGAAACAACCACCCTTACAAGTATCACATATCTTAATCTTCTTATGCGTCTTAGGGCATAAGTATCTTCTATCACCTACTTTAGATGTAGTCTGCTTGTCGTCACCAAAGTACATAGTATTCCACCCACTATCTTTAAGCATTTGTTCTTCTTGCTTGGTGTTGGTTGGGTCAAGAGAAGCATTGAGTGATATGTTTTTAAGAGGAAACAATACATCTTGTATTAATTGTTTTAACCCTTCATCTCTCCATGCTCTAGTTGGAACCCACCATACTGTATCTGGTGTAGCTTCACATAAAGTCTTTATTCTAAATACGTCTGACATATCTTTGATAGCTTCGCCTCTACTCATGAGCCTTGCTCGTTTTGTTTGTCGCCTTGACCTAAACAATTTTTGTTGTAGTGCTTCTAAACTATCTTGATTATCATTCTTATTTGTAGGTAAAGATTGCCAGAACTTCTCGTTTGCAATATCTTTTTTAGCCATACCCTTAAACATTTTGTATAGCTTCACATTGTAACAAGACGTATCACAAAAAGAAGTTCTGTGTACACATGAACCCTCGACATCACCAACAGGATTGATGGGTCTGTCGATAGTCCACATGTTAATATCTTTACACCATCTAGTAGTTGTAGGTGTCATAGTTACTCCTTAAGCTTGTAATAAATTAATCTGTTGTTGTCTACTCATAGACTTGGTTACTCTAGTTAGTTCGAATACATCTTTTAACTGTTTCACATTATTTGATATTACATTCTCAAATATTTGTTTTATCTGAGCATCTGTACCATTGTCAAACACGAACATTTCAGTACCTTCTCCATGCATCGCACCCATCTTAGCAAACCATAGCTTCATATTTCTTTCTAATATATAGCAATGCCCTGCATATTGACGAGAAGTAATCAACTTGAATCCACCATACGAAGATACATTCAATAGTCTAAATCTATTCTCTATATTTTTAGTTACTCCTATTTTAATATAAGGTGTACCTCTTTCTCTTGCAATATAGACATGCTTTATACACTTACTATATTTATGCTTAGCTTTACCATATAATCTAAACTCACTCTCTATTTTATATGAGTGAACCTTTCTAGCATTTGCTAATAATTTATTTGTATCCATTTGTTTTCTCCTATTATAAATGGGAATGTTAATAATAACTCTAGCTTATTCCCTACTCACCAGAGTATTCGATAGTTACCACACTATCAAATTGTATAGTTCGATACGGTGTCGAACCTAAGAGCAAACATAAGATGTTTCAGATACTTTTACCCATCTAGTTACTACTCCATCTCCTTGTCGCCAATGAGCTGTGTATACAGTTTCATATCTATTATCATTTACACCATACGCATACTCTCTTCTAATTCTTAAATGATTCTTTTCATTTATAGGTATTATAATAAAATCTGCATCCTCTTCAAATGCACTTTTACATGGTCTTAATTGTATACTAGCCATCTTAACCCTCCTTATTTTTTGCATAAAAATCTTTTAATCGTTTTGCTTTATCATAATCTGTATATAATTTATATTGATAATGATTTCTATGTGTGTCTATAATTTCTTGGTCTTGCCACAGTTTACAGAAATCTTTTACATCATAGCTATCAAGTGTACCTTCTACTGTATCTACTATATGTATCTTACTCTCCATCTTCATTCTCCTCATGGTTCGATAGGGTGTCGAACTCTATACCTTGTTCTCTTGCTACATCTTCTATGTTGTCGTACTCGTTAGTTAATTCTTCTAAATAATCCATTTGTTTTCTCCTTGTTAGTTATGTATTAACCTTATCATACTTTGTTCAATCTGTCAATGCGAGTAAGGGTTCGATAGGGTGTCGAACCTATCTACAAGCACCAGATTTTCTAGCACCTTTAATCTTAATACGCATCTCACCAAATGGTGTTTGCTTTATTCTATAGGCACAACTCCAACCTGTCGTAGGTTTGTAACCTGCTTTGGATAGACTAGCCCTATCACTAACACCTATTAAGTGCCAATTAGTAGTAGGCTTTTTGCTAGTAGTCTTTGCTAATTTACTTCTAGCATTTTTTACTATTGCTTGTTTATCTAAGTGAAACATTTTCTTTTTCTCCTTATCAATTAATATGCCTTAAGCATAGCATACTATAAGCCATCTGTCAATGCGAGTAAGGGTTCGATAGGGTGTCGAACCTTCATCATTCCCTATGATATGTATCATCTTTTCCTATAGCGAGGAGTCATCATAGTATAGAAGGAATGATTAGTCTGGGTTGTCTTAAGTGTCTGTTTTCTGGGCATATGGTACCATAATAGGCACAAATAGGGTGATAATCTGTGGAGTTCTCGTTAAACAACACGGAATTCACCGAATATCTTTGTATTCTCTCGTGTTCTCTACAATATAGAGGGTTCGAGGGGGTGTCGAACTCACCGAACTTACCGAACACATTAGAAATCTGGGACAAAAAAAATATAAATACTATGGAACTCACCGAACTTGTTAGAATAGTGGGGCTCACCGAACATTTAAAAATAAAAAAAAAATAAAAGGTAAAAAAAAAGGGAGCCGAAGCCCCCTGGTTCTTAAGAGTTGGAGTAAATTAAACTCCAGATTAATATGTTAGCAAAGATTAAAGTAATTATATAAAAGTTTCCTCGTTGTCTTTTGTTCATAGTTATTCTCCTTTAAGTTATAGGGAGCTTTTACACTCCCCTAGTTTATTAAGCTACTGGATTCCAGTAATCTTTCTGTTCAAAATCATAATCTCTTGGTTTAAAATTATCATAAGTATTTTGTTCTGCATACTCATTCCATTTATCTAACCATAATCTTTTAAACTGTTCGTCTTCTGCATTATTATAAGCTCTATCTAATTTAGATAAGAGTAAAGCTACTTTAAATAAATTTCCTTTTATCATATTATTTCTCCTTAAAGTTATTGGGGAAGCTTTTACACTTCCCCAGTTAATGTTAGCTAGAGAATTTCTTTCTAGCATCTTCCTCTTGGATAAGCTCATAGGTAGAGCACATCTTACCTATAAATCTATCAAGAGCTTCATGGTTCTTGTCGTTCATCTGTTCGACAATCTTCCAAGCCTTCTGGTCAAGAGTCTCAGGCTTTTTATCGCTAGCCCATCTTGCCATCTTGCTCCAAGAGTCAAGCTCTAGTTCTGCAAGCTTATTAGAAACATCCTCAAAACTTATATTTCTTGGGAATGTATTCTTAACCTTCTTAGAGGTAGCAAATCCTCTTAACTTCTCAAGCTTGTTACAGACAAAACCTCTTTTAGTTTTGGTGTACTCATAGACAGGATTACCTTTACTGTCTTCAAGCTTGTTAAGTTCAGCAGTTAGCTTTTCAGCTAGCTTCTGACCTGACTCTTTTTGAGAGGTAGCCCAAGCAATCGCAATCGTGCCAATCTCAATCTGAGCCTCGTTAACCTGAACACCAATGGTGCTCTTGGCTTCTTTCAGCTTGTCTTCGTTACCATCAGCGAGTAGCTGTAACTCACCAATTCTTTTAATATAATCAGTCATAATTATTTCCTTTCATAATCTGATTAGTTAAAAAACACCAACAAGGAATTTGTTGGATGATTAATACTTACATAAAAAATAATGATAGTCAACAAAATGTTAAATATAATTTTGAAAGCCTTACTGAGCAAGGGTTTCAGAGGATACTTTTTTTAAGGTATCTTTTTATAAAAAAACAAGTGTTCGTTACACAATATAGCCATACCCCACCCAAAAAAAATATATGTTGCGTGTATTAGTATATATGGTAGTGACATATATGTAACAAAATAACAGGGTCAATAAAAATAATAAAAAAAGTACTTGTATTTTAGTGGGGAGTTGTATATAATATATATATAATATAATCTATATAGATATAAGAGATATTAAAATTATATTTTATAGTTTATATTATTACAATATTACAATATAACAATGTTAAGGTACTAAATACTTTGGAAACTATAGAGACTATAGATACATCACCATACTTAAATCTACAAAGTTACTTAAATTTAAAAATAGAACAAGATTCTAAAACAGATTTCATAACTTTTGTCCGTAAGATTGCTCCAATACTTGTCTCTGATTGGAAAATGGGTAAGCATATAGAAGTAATAAGTGAAAAACTAAGACAATTAGAGTCTGGAGAAATAAAAAGACTTATGGTTTTCTTACCACCTAGAAGTTCTAAGAGTGTTATCTGTTCTAAATTGTTTCCTGCTTGGTATATTGGTCGTAATCCAGAGCATGAAATCCTTACTGTGTCTCATAGTGACCAATTGTCTTCTGACTTTGGTCGGTCTGTAAGGGATGTAGTAGACTCACAAGAGTTTCAAGGTATATTTAAGAGTGTTAAGCTACGAACAGACGTTAGAGCTGCAGGTAAATGGAAGACAAACCAAGGTGGTAGTTATTATGCTGCAGGTGTTAAGTCTCAAATAGCAGGAAGAGGTGCACATATTGCAATTCTTGATGATGTAATGTCTGAAGAAGACTCTTATTCTGAAGCAGGTCGTAGATATATTAAAGAATGGTACCCTGCAGGTCTAAGAACTCGTATAATGCCTAATGGTTCTATACTTATAATTAATACAAGGTATCATTATGATGATTTGTGTGGTTGGTTATTAAAACAACAAGATGAATTTGCTATTGCACCTTGGGAAGTTATAAAAATTCCTGCTTGGTTAGACGAGGAGTCTGCTGAGTTACTTAAGTTACCAGTAGGTAGTAGTTATTTTCCTGAATGGAAGTCAGATGATGTCTTACGTGTAGATGAACAAGAAATAAAAGCATCTAATGGTGCAAGATATTGGAACGCATTGTATATGCAGGACCCAACACCTGATGAAGGTGGTTTAATAAAAAAAGATTGGATACAATGGTGGGAATATGAAGAACCTCCTACCTGTGACTTTATGATTCAAACATATGATACTGCGTTTTCAACAAAGACAACAGCAGACTATAGTGTTATACAAACATGGGGTATCTTTTCTCAATATGAAGAAGATGAAAATGGATATGAATCTTATAAATCTAATTTAATACTACTTGGAAATATAAAAGGTAGATTTGAATATCCAGAGTTAAGAAGAATATCTCAAAAACTATATTATGATTATAGACCTGATGTCTGTATGATAGAAAAGAAAGCAAGTGGACAATCATTAATACAAGATATGCGTAGAGCAGGTATACCTATTTTAGAATATACACCTGATAGAGATAAAGTATCCAGAGTACATGCAGCTTCACCTATGATAGAAGCAGGTAGAGTATGGATACCTAAAGATAAAAAATGGTCAGAAGATTTATTAGAAGAAATGTTACGTTTTCCAAATGCAGCTCATGATGACCAAGTTGATGCTATGACAATGGCAATACATTACATGAAAGATTCCTGGAATTTAGACCACCCTGATGACCCAGAGTGGGAAGATGAACCTAGAAAAAAAAGAGTTGCGTACTGGAGAACTTAGTGATATAATTATGTTTTAAAGGGGAATAACATGGCGACAGAAAGAAATCCATTTGATAAGATAGAGGAAACAATATCAAATGTAATAGAACTTCCAGAACAAATAGATGCAATAACAGACTCACCTACTATTCAACCAGATGAAGATGGTGGAGTTACTGTAGACTTTACTGAAACTAATATTGAAATGGAAGCAGAAGCTGACATACAAGAATGGTATGGTAATTTAGCTAATGATATAGATGAAGAAGAATTACAAGAGATAGCTACAACAGTTATAGATAATTATACAGCAGATAAAGATTCCAGAGCTGAATGGGAATCAATGTTTGAAAGAGGATTTGATTTATTAGGATTAAAGATAGAAGATGCAAGTGAACCTTTTGAAGGTGCATGTACTGCTGTCCATCCTATGTTAATAGAGTCAGCAGTTAAGTTTCAATCAAAAGCAATACAAGAATTATTTCCTAGTAAAGGTCCTGTTAAATCTCAGATATTAGGAAGACAAACTCCTGAAAGAGAAGACCAAGCAAATAGAGTTCAAAATTTTATGAACTATCAGGTAACAGAACAGATGCCTGAATACTTTGATGAAACAGAAAGAATGTTATTTCATTTACCTCTTATAGGTTCAGCATTTAAAAAAGTTTATTATGATGCTAACTTAAAAAGACCAGTATCTGAATTTGTTCCTATAGACCAGTTTTATGTTTCTTACTATTCTAGTAACTTAAGAAAAGCAGATAGATATACACATGTCATTTATAGAAGTCCTATAGATTTAGCTAGAGATATGCGTATAGGTATCTATGATGATGTAGAGTTACCTGAAGCTACTAATCCTAATCCTACATCCTTTGCATCAAAGATGGATACAATATTAGGATTAACTCCTACAGAAGATAGTGACCCACAATATACATTATTAGAACAACATTGTTATTTAGAAATAGAAGAAGATTATGCTCTTCCTTATATTATAACTGTAGAAGAAGAATCAAGAACAGTTTTAAGTATTAGAAGAAACTATAAGAAAGATGATAAGAAACAAGAAAAAGTTTCCCATTTTGTCCATTACAGGTTTGTTCCTGGATTTGGATTTTATGGGTTTGGCTTGATGCACTTCTTAGGTAATCTCACAATGACTGCAACAGCAGCAATGAGAAGTTTAGTGGATGCAGGTCAATTTGCAAACCTACCAGGAGGATTCAAAGCAAAAGGTGTAAGACTTGTTGGTGATAACGAACCAATTAGTCCTGGTGAATTTAAAGAAATAGAAGCAACTGGTGTAGATTTAAGTAAGGCTATTATTCCTCTCCCCTATAAAGAGCCTTCCTCTACTCTATATAATATGCTTACGTTCATTACAGCAACAGCACAAAAGTTTGCTGACAGTACAGAGCAAGTTGTCTCTGATGCAGCATCTTATGGACCTGTTGGAACTACTATGGCATTACTAGAAGCTTCAAGTAAATTCTTTTCTTCAATACATAAGAGATTACATAAATCTCAAAAGGATGAATTTAAAATCCTTGCTCGTATAAACTATGAATACTTACCCTCGGAGTATCCATATGAAGTACCTTTTGCTGACCAAAATGTGTTTAAACAGGATTTTGATGGAAGGGTTGATGTAATCCCTGTCAGCGACCCTAACATTCCTTCTAATGCACATAGGATGATGATTGCTCAAATGGCTCTCCAGATGGCACAACAATCCCCTCCTGGTATGTTTAATATAGAAGCTTTAAATAGAACCATATTAAATGCTGCTAGTATGCCTAATCTTGACGAGATACTTCCACCTAAACAAAAGCCACAACAGATGGACCCAGTATCAGATATTATGGCAGTAACTAAAGGTATACCTATTTCTGCATTTCCAGGTCAGAATCATGATGCTCACATACAAACAAAGATGGCATATTTACAAGACCCTGCTAATGGTGCCAATCCTATTATGGCTAGAATTAAACCAATACTAGAAGCTAACGTACAAGAACATTCAGTTATGAAATATCAAGAACAAATTAGTGGTGTAACTAAAATGGCAGGACAGCAAGACCCACAAGCTGTAGAAATGGCAATGGCACAGGCAGCACAGCAAGTGCTTAATGCTAATCAAGCTATGGGTCAAGCTCAATCACCTGAACAACAAATGGTTGCATTAGAGCAAGCTAAAGTAGAATTAGAAAAAGAAAAACTTAAAATGTCTTCTGCTAAAAATTCTGCAGATGCTGCATTAGAATCTCAAAAGTTAGAACTAGAAGAAATGAAACTATTAAAAGACTCTGCAGTTGAAGGACAAACTGCTACTATGAAAAAACAAAAAGGAGATTTAGATAGAGCAAGTAAAGAAACTATGAAACAACTTGACCTACTAACAAAGACTGTCATAGCTGAACAAAGAGCAGAAATAGATTTAGAAAGAATAAGAACAGATGCTATGAAAAAAGTAGCAGAGTTAAATGATGTAGATGATAGAACAAGAAGTTTAAAGCTTATTGATTTTATGACAGATGCAATTAAAAATGAAATACAAGAACCAAAAGAATAACTAGGGATTTTAATTGTCTATCGACTGCCCTAGCAGACAAGCCAAGACGATAGATATAATTTTATAAAGGAGAAAAATTATGGCGAATACAACTTTTAATGGACCAGTCAGAGCTGAGAATGGCTTTATTGGTGTTACTAAAGATTCAAGTACAGGAGCAATAACAGAAAATATTACGTTTGGTAATAAAGGTGAAGTTGTTACACCTGTAGTATTAGCAGATGGTGATATTACTATTGTAAATACAACTCATGGTGGTAGAGTAAATATTGTTCCAGATGGTGGGCAAGATAATACTTATACACTTCCTGCACCAGAAGCAGGTGTAGCTTATAAATTTGTTTATGGTGGTGGTGCTGCTGATGCAACTGATGCAATATTTATAACACCAGGAAACTCTAATTTTTACAAAGGTAATATTACACATTTAGATACTAATGCTGATAATGTTGTTGTATATCCAAATGGAAGTTCAAATAGTAGTTTACAGTTAAATGTACCTGGAGCTTTTGAAGTTACTTTCTTAGGTTTAGATGGTACAAACTATCAAGTATTTGGTAATGTAACATCATTAACTGCCCCTGCATTTGCAGACCAGTAATAATTAATTTATACTGGGTGGTAATTAAACTGCCCAGTATTTTTTTAGGAGAATAAAATATGTGGAAACAACCAATTATAAAAGAAATTAGTGTAGGCTTAGAAATTAATTGCTATGCGTGTGCTGAACTATAATGGAAGTATCTAATGAAGCTCTTCGTAAATATGACGAGGAGCTTAACTTATTAAGAATTAATTTAGCAAATGGACAAGCAGATAACTTTGCTAATTATAAACAACTCGTAGGTCGTATACAAGGAATTGAATGGGCTATTGAGGTTATCAAAACTATAACAAAAAAAATGTATGAAGGAGAAGAAGAATAATGCAACAAGTAAACATGGGAAAAGTTATTAAAAATGATGCTTGGCTTTCAAAAGAAGAACAAGCTAATCCAGATGTTCTACCAGAACTTCCAGGATTTCATGTTTTAGTAAGACCTGTTTCAATTAAACAAAAAACTAAAGGAGGTATTTTGTTACCAGACTCTACAAGAGATGATATGGCTTATCTTACAACAGTAGGAGAAGTTGTAGCATTAGGTGATTTAGCTTACAATGATAAAGATAAATTTCCTAAAGGAGCTTGGTGTAAAAAAGGTGATTATGTTTGTTATGGCAAACATGCAGGTCAAAAGATAAAGTATAAAGGTTTAAAGTTTATACTATTATTTGATGACCAAGTGATAATGAAGGTAGAAAGTCCTAAGACTTTAGACCCTACCTTTAATTTATCTAAACATAGTGTATAATATATTTGTATACTTTATATAAATATAGTATAATATAAATATAACCGTTAAAACGATTGTTTCGTAAACAACGAGAAGGAATAAAAAATGCAAGAAGAATCTTGGAATGAAGTAAAGACTGAAAAAGAAGAAGCTCCTAAAGTAGAGTTTGAAGTAGAAGAAGAGGTTAAAAAAGAAGAACCTGTAGTAGAAGCCAAAGAAGAAAAAGAAGAACCTAAAAAAGAAGCTCCTAAAGAATTAGATGGTATAGATACTAAAGGTGCTCAAAAAAGAATTAGACAACTAGTTAAACAAAGAAAAGATAAAGAAGACGAAGTTGCTAGATTAATACAACAAAATGAAGAACTAGTTAATAGAGTAAAAAGACAAGAGCAAGATTTTTATAAAGTAGGAAAATTAAATTTAAGTGCTAATGAAAAACAAATAAACGATAAACTTAAATTAGCTAGAACAGCTTATGCAACAGCTCACGAAGAAGGAGACTCTAATAAATTATTAGTAGCTCAAGAAGCTTTAAATGAAGCACAAGTTGATTTAAAAAACATACAAGCAACTAAAGAAAATTTTAAAGAACCAGAGGTAACACAACAATTAGTACAACAACCTCAAGCACAACCCCAACCACAACCTGACCCTAGAGCAGAAGAATGGGCAGCAAACAATGAATGGTTTGGTAAAGATAGAGTAATGACAGCAGGTGCATTAGCTATAGATACAGATTTAAAAGAGGAAGGATATGATTCTACAAGCCCTGAGTTCTATGAAGAAATTACTAAAAGATTACAAGAAACATTTCCTAATAAATTTAAAGTTAATGAAAAGGAAAATAAAGAAGTTCGTAAGCAGGAAACGTCAGAAACTGCTCAAGTAGTAGCAGGAGGTACACGTAGCACTCCTAGTTCTAATAAGAAAGTTAAACTTTCAAAAGAAGATGTAAGATTAGCTAACAAATGGAATATACCACTTGAACAATATGCTCAAGAAAAACTAAAAGCAACAAGTGCTGATGGTGAGTATACAACAATAAATATGCAACGTGGAGGTAAATAATGAAAACACGAATCAATACACGTAGTTCACAACTTAGAGAAAATAATACTAACGAAGAAATGACTTATCAGTTTGAAGAACAAGATAATTTATATATACCAGATGCAGTAAGAAATCGTTTCAATAGCGAAGGAATGACTCTTGGATGGTTAAGAATAACTCTTAAAGGTCAAGATGATTTTAAATATATTGGTAAAAAAATGCAAGAAGGTTGGCAATTTGTTGATATTAAAGAAGTACCTGAATTAGAACAAACATCACTCGTGAAGATGGATGGAAGATACTCTGGAGCAGTCACTCGTGGCGACATTGCGTTAGGTAAAATACCTACCAAGTTATTCCAAAGTAGAAGTGAGTTTTACAGAAATAAATCTGACCAATTAATGGATGCAGTTAATAGTCAATTAATGAGAGGAAATAATTCTAGTATGCCCATTTCTAATTCAAGTAAATCAACAGTAACAAAAGGTAGACAACCTACTTTTCAAAAGTAAATCTTTTGTTGCTTTTATTAACAATAAAGGAGATTAGACTATGGCAGAAAATAATGCCCCAAGAGGATTAGTCCTCGCTAAGAAAAATGGTGATGGTTCTAACTCTACTGGTATACGAACTATTGATGTAAATGTTAGTCCAAAAGTAGCCTCTGCGTTAATACCTGATGATATTTTTACAGGCGACCCTATTACTGTACAAGCATTAGGTAGTATTAAACCTACAGGAGCAGGAGCCAATGCAAAAAGTATTGGTGTGTTTCAAGGTTGTAGCTTTGTAGATGCAAATGGTAACCAACAATTCAAAAGAAGTTATACAGGTGGAGTAACTGCAACTGATGTAAAAATTCATGTAGCAGCAGACCCTAGCCAAACATATTTTGTACAAGCAGATGCTACAGTTACAGCATCAGCAGGTTTTGGAGCTGCTCCAGTAAATGGATTATTAATCGCAGGAACTGGTGTAGCAAAAACAGGCATGAGTGGTTATACACTAGATGCTTCTGGACCTGTGGTTGCACAAAGTCAAGTGAGAGTTATACGTAGAGCACCTTGGGATACAGGTACTGGAACATCAGCAGGTGTGACAGATGCTTATCCTTGGTATGAAGTATATTTAAATAATCACTATGACAGATTTCAATCAACAACTGTATCATCATCATAAGGAGAATAAATTATGGCTATAAATAGAGCTGCGATAAGCAAAGAACTCCTTCCTGGATTAAATGCAGTATTTGGGATTGAGTATGGAGAAGTTAATAATGAGCATGAACCACTATATGAAATAGAAAATTCAGATAGGTCTTTTGAAGAGGAAGTCCTCTTTACAGGATTTGGTACTGCTCCAACTAAAAATGAAGGAGCTGCTGTTGTTTATGATGACGCAGGTGAGAGTTATACATCTCGATATACAAACGAGACTATAGCTTTAGCATTTGCGATTACTGAAGAAGCAATGGAAGATAACCTTTATGATACTTTTGCAAAGTTAAGAGCAAAAGGATTAGCAAGAGCTATGGCTAATACTAAGCAAGTAAAGGCTGCAGAATTATACAACCAAGGTTTTGCTACAGCACAAGGAGATGGAGTAAGTTTATTTAATACTTCACATCCAACTGTTGGAGATGGCAACCAGAGTAATACAAGTACAGCAGCAGCGATTGCTGAAGGTACTTTAGAATCTGCTGTCATAGCAATACAAAAGTTTAAAGATGACAGAGGTATCTTAATTGGTTCTTCTGCTGTATCTATACACGTACCAGTAGACTTAATGTTTACTACTGATGTATTATTAAATACACCAGGTATTGTGGGTAGTGCAGACAATGACTTAAACTCTGTAAAAAACTTAGGAGTTTTCCCAAGTGGATACTTTACTAATAGAAGATTTACAGATGCTAATGCATGGTTTATAAAAACTGATGTTCCTAATGGTTCAAAGATGTTCAACAGAACACCTTTACAAACTAAGATGGAGCCTGATTTTGATACTGGTAACTTACGATTCAAGGCAAGAGAAAGATATTCTTTTGGTGTGTCTGATTGGAGAAGTTGGTTTGGTAATCAAGGTGCTTAACCATTAATAACTAGGGAGGGTATTAATTTACCCTTCCTAATTTAAGGAAACAACATGGCTACAAATATAAGAACAGTTAATAAAAGAGGTGGAGATGGAGTTATCATTGGCACCACAGGAAGAACTAGAATATTAGGAGTTCATTCCTATTCTACTGTAGCAGGAGTAATTGCTATTGGAGATAAAACAGGAGCAGTAATAACTTATGAAGTTCCTGCAAGTGCAGAATCAGATATGTACTTTGGAGAAATGGGTGTACTTTGTAGTGCAACAGTTACTATTTCTACACCAGATGCAGGTAGTGTAACTTTAATAACAGGATAACTAAATGCCATCTTATTCTTTTTTAAAGACTGATATAATAAATACAATAGAAAATGATTCTATAGAATTTGAGAATCAAATACCTTACCTTATAGAAAAATCAGAAGGTAGATTAATTAAAGAACTGGATGACCCAGGTCTAGATAATTATTCTACTTTTTCGTTTACAGTTTCTGACCCAGTAGTTAGTTTACCTGCTGATGCGTTAGTAGTACGTAATGTAAACTATACAACAAGTGTTTCAACAGCAGCAATTCCTGCTAATTCAAAAGTAAATTTATTACAAAGAACCTATGAGTATGCAATAGATTATTTTCCATTTGCTAGTGCATCAACAGGAACACCTAGATATTATTCAAGAAAAACAAATACACAAATTTATATTGTACCAACACCTGCATCTGCAGTATCAGGTGAAATACAATACACACGTAGACCTTTAGCATTAGCTAGTGCTACAGGTACAAGTGTTACTACTTCTAATTACTTTAGTGAGTTTTGCTATAATGCATTATTTGCTGCTTGTATGGTAGAAGCTAATTATTTTATAAAAGATTTACAAATGGTTACTACATGGGAAGCTAAGTATAAAAACTCAATAGATGCTCTACGTAATCAAGCTAGAAGAATGAGACAAGATGATATGCAGGTAGCAGCAAGTCCTGCAGGAGGACCTAACCCAGTAATACAAGGAGCTAACTAATGACTATTAGTAGAGTAAATGTAGTACAACAAATAACAAAAGTAAATAATAAAAAGAAAAATAAAAAAAAGAAAGGGAAAAAGAAATGCAAATAAAAACATCAACATTAATAGTAGGAGCTAATGCAAGAACTATTAATCAAGCTACTGGAGATACAGTAAGTGGTAAACCTACTGGTCAAGGATATGGTGCAGCTAGAAAAGGACCTGGAGTAAGAGGACCAATAGAAGCTCAAGTAAAAGAAGAACCTATAAAGTATACATCACAAAAATAATGCCTAAAGAAAAGAAAAAGAAAAGGAAGATTAAAGGCAAAGGCATGAAAGGCATGACCATTGGTAAGGGAGATAAACGACCCACCAAACAAGGAGCAGGTCTTTCAGCAAAAGGTGTAGCAAAATATAGAAGAAATAATCCTGGTAGTAAATTAAAAACAGCAGTAACTGAAAGTAAACCTACAGGTAGTAGAGCTAAAAGAAGAAAGAGTTATTGTGCTAGGTCTGCAGGACAAATGAAGAAGTTTCCTAAAGCAGCTAAAGACCCTAATTCAAGATTAAGGCAAGCAAGAAAAAGATGGAGGTGCTAACTGTCATATTTAATAAGTAATATTCCCCACTTTAAATGTTGGGTACGTAAAGAATTTACACACAATCATTTAAAATATCATGGTGAATTTTTACATGGAATAGCATTTGCAGTTAACACAATACCAGATAGATGTTTATCTTTTCAAGTAATGTTTACTGGTATAGAAGAAGAAGAAAATATACATGGTGGTGCAATGTGGGCAAGAATGCCAATCACAGCATTAGTAGCAGATGAAATACTAGATGAAGCTCCAGAGAGAATGGATACACATTTAGCACAACCTTGGGATTGCTCATCAAGAACACATAGTGTAGTGAAGCTTGATTTATTAACAGCAAGTCCTTGGATGTGTAAGATAGACAATGAATTTTATAAAGGTAAGTATATGTTTACAGTTGACTTTACAGATAGTGATATAAGTGATTGTCCTGCACAACATAAACAAAACCATGTAATACAATTAATTGATGCAGGTAAATGGACAGGTAATATAATAGCATTACCTAATAATAGAGTTAGAGCAACAAGTCCTGCTTTATGGGTAACAGGTGAAGGTGCACCAGACTTTAGACCAAGCCAACATATTCATGCAGCAGAAATACACGATAGTTACACAGACCCAGAAATAACTTTTAATAATTTATACAAGGAGACTAAAAATGGTAGGACAAATGAAAACAAAGTACGCAGCAAAAGGAAAGTTAATAGGAAGAAAAGCAGGTAAGATGGTAGGCATGAAAACTAAATATGCTTCTAAAGGTGGTTCACTTAAAAGAAAAAGTGGTGGTAGAGTAAAGTAATGGCAAAGTTATGTGCAAAAGGTAAAGCAGCAGCTAAACAAAAGTTTGATGTATATCCTTCTGCATATGCTAATATGTATGCTTCTGCAGTTTGCTCTGGCAAAATAACACCAGGAGGTAAAAAGAAAAAAAAGAAAAAAGTTTATAAAGCTGCTACTGGTGGTGGTCTACGTAAATGGGTACAAGAAAAATGGGTTGATATTGGAGCACCAAAAAAAGATGGTAAGTATCAACCATGTGGTAGAAAATCTACTACTAAAAGTAAAAGAAAATATCCTAAGTGTGTACCATTAGCTAAAGCAAAAAGAATGTCAGCATCACAAAAAACATCAGCAGTAAAAAGAAAGAGAGCAAAGAAACAAGGAGTAGGTGGTAAACCTACAATGGTTAAAACATTTAAGAAAAAATAATTCGTTTGACTCGTAAGAGTTGGAAGTAAGTATTAACTGAAGAAACGCACTAACTTTAATTAGGAGGTGTGTTATGGATAGACAAACATTATATATTATTAAAAAACAACAAATAGAAAAATGGTTAAAAGAAAAAGAAAAGAACCTAAGATAGGAACAGGTAAGAAACCAAAAGGTTCTAGTCGTAGATTATATACAGACGAGAATCCTAAAGATACAGTTAGAATTAAATATGCAACTATAGAAGATGCAAAGAAAACAATAGCTAAAGTTAAAAGAATTAATAAACCTTATGCTAGAAAAATACAAATACTAACTGTATTAGAACAAAGAGCTAAAGTACAAAAGAAAAATGAACAATCAAGATTAGCAAAAGCAGCTAAAAAACAATTAAAGGAAAAACATAAAAAGTATGGATAATTAATGGCAGCATATCGTTCAATATCACAAGTAGGAACAACAGAACCTTTTGAATTACAGGTTGCTCGTGGTCTAATAATAGAACATAAGCCTCTATTTAAATTTGGTTTTAATCCTGATATAGATGATGCTTTAGAGACAGTATGGGCACAAGGTGGTTTATATTCTTATTTAAGTACAGGAACTACCTTATATATTTCTAGTTCTAGTACAGCAGATACTGCATCAGGTACAGGAGCAAGAAGTGCAACAGTAAGTGGATTAGATGTAAATTATAATGAAGTATCTGTTACTGTAGATTTAGATGGGCGAGATGGAGTTCAATTAGGTTCAACATCTTGGTTAAGAATATTTAGAGTTACTGTAAATACAGCAGGAACTGGAGGACAAAATGCAGGTGTATTATATGTAGGTTCTGAAGCATCTCCAACATTAGGTGTACCTACAAATAAATATGCTACTGTAGCTATAGGTGATAATCAAACTCTTATGGCTTTATGGACAGTTCCTGCAGGATATACTGCTTATTTGTATGAAATAGATATTACAGTAGCTACTACACAGAATAATAAATACTGTACAGGTTCTGTATTAGCAAGACCTTATGGTGGTGTTTTTCAGGTTAAAGATAAATTTGTAAAAGATGCAAGCAGTCACAAACAAGAATATCAAATACCTTTAAAGTTTGAAGAAAAAACTGATATAGAAGCAAGAGCAATAGGAGATAGTGCAGGAGCTAATATAGCAATATCAGCAGGTTTAGATTTTATATATATAAAAAATGAGATAGAATAATGGCTAGGTCAGGAACATATAATTTTAATTTAGATATAGATGAAGTAATTCAAGAAGCTACTGAGATGATAGGTGGAGAACAAACACTTGGTCATACTCCTCAATCAGCACGTAGGTCTATTAATTTATTATTAAATGATTGGCAAAATAGAGGTGTATTATTATGGTCAACATTTACTACAGCAGTTACAGTAGCAACAAGTGTTACCTCTTATGATTTAGATGATTCAGTAAATGATGCTTTAGTTATTACAGTTAAAGCTAGTATAGCAGCAACAGAAACACAACTAACAAGAATATCTTTTGAAGAGTATAATGTATTACCTAATAAGTCACAAACAGGTAGACCAACACAATATGCTATTAAAAGAAATGTAGATAAGCCAACAGTATTTTTATATCCTGTACCTAATACAAGTACAGAAATATTAACAATAGAAGGAATAAGACAATTACAAGATGTAAATAAATCTGCAGAACAAAATGCAGACATACCAAAAAGATTTTTACCTTGTTTAACATATGGACTTGCACATCAATTAGCACAAAAAAGACCAGGTGTACCTGATGCTAGAGTAGCTATGTTAAAAGCAAACTATGAAGAAACATTTAAAAGAGCAATGGAAGAAGATAAAGAAAGAGCAAGTATTTATTTTAAACCTAAAATAGGATATGTTTAATGTCTAAAACAGCTAGAAAAGCTAAAGCTATGTGTGATGTGTGTGGCTTTGTATATGATAAAAAAGTTATGCGATTAAATAGTTATGATATGTTAGTATGTCCTACAGACTTTGAAGGTAATTATGATTTAAAAAATCATCCACAAAATAGGTCTGCTGATGTAAGAGATGATACAATAGTTCCTAATGCAAGACCAGATGATGGTGGTAGAAACATAAGATGGGAAGCAGCTAATATTACTTGGAATGATATTCCAGAACCAAACACTAGAAAATGGGGTACAGTATGAGTGATTTAACAAACAGTTTAATTAATGCAACATATAAAAAATTATTACAAATAGAAACATCTGGTAATGCAGGAGCTGATGGAACTCTTAGAAAAATACAAACAGGTGATGGAACAAGTATTGCTTTAAAAATAGCAACAAGTGCTGTTGAAGTATCAGGTAATTTAGGTGTTACTAATAATGCTTCTGTAGCAGGAGATTTACAAGTAACAAATAAAGTATGTGCTTCAGCTTTTTATGGTGATGGTTCTAATCTTACAAATATTACAACATCTATTGGTGGTAATATATCTGTAAGTAATGCAACAGTAGGTGGTAATCTTTATGTTAGTGGAACTACAACTGTAGTAGGAGCAACACATTTACAAAGTTCATTAAGTGTAGCAGCAGGAGTTTCTATAGGTGGTAATCTAAATATATTAGGTACAGCTACAGTATCTGGAGAAGCAGGTTTTCTTGGAGCAGTTAGAGTATCAGGTAATACAACAATAGGTGGAACTTTATCAGTAGGAGGAGCTACTCATTTAGCAAGTACATTAACAGTAGCAGGTAATACTACATTAACAGGAACATTAGGTGTAGGTGGTAATGCAACCTTTGCAGAAAAAGTATGTGCTAGTGCTTTCTATGGTGATGGTACAAACATTACAGGTATACCTATTACAGGTAATATATCAGTTTCAAATGCTATAATAGGTGGTACATTAAGTGTATCAGGAGCTACACATTTAAAAAGTACAGTATCTGTAGCAGGAGCAGTTAATCTTGCAAGTACATTAACAGTAGCAAGTAATGCTTCAGTAGGAGGAACACTCTCTGTAGGGGGTGCAGTTAATTTATTAGGAACAGCTACAGTATCAGGAGCTGCAGGATTTTTAACTACAGCTAGAGTATCAGGTAATACAAGTATTGGTGGTACATTAGATGTAGCAGGTAACGTATCACTAGGTGGTAATGTTACAGTTAAAGGAGATGTTCATGTAAGTTCTAAAGTATGTGCTTCAGCTTTCTTTGGAGATGGTGCTAACTTAACAAATGTACCTGCAGTTATAACAGGAAATATATCTGTTAGTAATGCAACTATAGGTAGTAATTTATTTGTAGGTGGTACAACAACAGTTGTAGGAGCAACACATTTACAAAGTACACTTAGTGTAAATGGTGCTGCAAACTTTAATTCTACAGTTACTATTAAAGGTGATGTTTCTGTATCAGGAGATATAAATGTAGGTGGACATGTAACAGTAGCAGGAGCAGTACAACTTGGTTCTACATTAAGTGTTACAGGTTATTCACATTTTAAAGATGATGTGTCAGTAAGTGGTAATGCTATCGTTGGTGGCACAGTAAGTGTTGGTGGTGGTATAATTGATTTAAAAAATACAGGTTCACAATCAGAACTTAGAATGTATTGTGAATCAAGTAACGCACATTATGCTGCATTAAAAGCTCCACCACATTCAGCATTCTCTGGTAATATAGCTTTAGTAATGCCTGCAACTGCAGATACATTAGCAGGTATAGCAGCAACACAAACCTTTACTAATAAAACATTTGGTGATGCTACAAAGTTTGAATCTACTGTAACAGTATCAGGAGCAATGTCTGTTGGTGGTGCAGTATCAGTAGGTGGTGCAGTTAATCTTTTAAGTACAGCTACAATAACAGGTAATGCAGGTTTCTTAGGAACAGTAAGAGTTAGTGGTGCAACAAGTTTAGAAGGTGCTTTAGTTGTAGGTGGTAAAACTGAACTAGATGGTGATGTATGTGTAAGTGGTAACTCACAGTTAGTAGGTACACTTAAAGTAACAGGTGCTACAACTATAACAGGTAACTCTGGTTTCTTAGGAACTGTAAGAGTATCAGGCAATACTTCATTAGAAGGACAATTACAATTAACAAAAAGTGCAGCAGCAGTTGTATGTGCAACAGCTATTAATGGTGTAACTTCAGTATCATTAAACTTTGGTAATGCACAAAACTTTAGAACAACAGTTACAGCAGCACATACACTAGCTAAACCTACAGGATGTAGGTCAGGACAAACAGGAAGTATTTTCTTGACACAGAGTGGAGGAAGTGGTACAATGGCATATAACGCAGATTTTAAATTTATTGGTGGTACAGACCCAACCTTATCAACAGCAGATGGTGCAGTAGATAGATTAGATTATATTATTGTATCAGCATCTAGTGATGGAGTTGGTGGAGATATTCAAATGGTAATTTCACAGGCATACGCATAATGGGAGTCTTTCAAAATAATTTAATGGGAGCTGCAGCAGCAGCAAGTGCAGGTGGTGGTGGATTTTATTCACATCAGATAGAACAGAGCTGTAGATTTGAAGCAGCTAGTAGTGATAGTTTAAGTAGAACTTTTGGTACTTCTAGTGATTTAACAAAGTTTACATTTTCATGTTGGGTTAAAAGAAGTTCAACTTATGCAGATGGTGGTAATACAGGATGGCAACAGATTATTAGTAGAGGAACTGGAATTGGTGGAGGAGGTTCAGCCTTTGGTTTTGAATCTGGTGGTGGAACATCTGGAACTGGAACTGCTCTAGATAATAGAGATAGAATTGCATGGTATGGATTAAGTGGAACATCTGGAGGAACAAGTGGTGGAGATGATAGAATAGATGGGTATTACAGAGATACAACTGCATGGATGCATATAGTTATTCAAGCAGACACAAGCCAATCATCAGGTAGCAGAGTTAAATATTATGTAAATGGTGATTTAAAAACTAGATGTACTACTAATATTCCTGCAGGAGATTTTAATAGATTCAACACAAATGGAGATGTTCATTCTATTGGTGCAGGAACAGATGGTGGAAATGATTTAGATGCTTATTTAGCAGAAGTAATTTTTGCAGATGGGCAATCTTATTCAGCTACTCAATTTGGTGAATCAAAGAATGGGGTGTGGATTCCAAAAGACCCTAGTGGTACAACCTTTGGTACAAATGGGTTTCATCTTAAATTTGAAAATTCAGGAGATTTAGGAAATGATAGTTCAGGAAACAATAATGATTTTGCAGTTGCTGCAGGACTTGGTGCAGACCATCAAGTTCTTGATAGTCCAACATTTGGGAGTTAAATAGATATGGCAAGTAGTGGAAATTTTATGACTTTTAATAGAGTAGCTTATTTAAATTCTTATTCTGCTACTTATAGTAAGTTAGATACTGGTAATCTACAAGGATATGCAACTGCAGGAGGTTGGGGTAGACCATCTAATTTTACTTTTGACTCTGGTAAATGGTATGTTGAGTTTTATATCTATGTAAGAAGTGAAAGTGGAAGGGGTTATGTAGCAGTCGTAGACCATTACTTTCCTAACATTGATGCAAAGTACAATGATAATAGACAAAGAAACCCTACAGTTAATGATTACACAGTACAATATATAGGTGGAGATGTTGATGGAACAAGTACAACTACTGGTATATGTAATAATCAAACAGGTGGTAGCAATCCATCACAAACTTTTACAAACACTAGATGGGTAGATGGTGATATTATAGGAATGGCACTAGATTTAGATAGTGGTACACAAACAGTTCAATTTTATAGAAATGGTAGTGCTGTAGGGACTGCTGAAACTTTAAACTCAAGTGCTAGTGGAAATTGGGCTTTTTGGTCAGGTTCTCATAATGCTTGTTGGCATACAATGAATGCAGGACAGGATAGTTCTTTTGCAGGTAGAGCTACAGCACAAGGAAATGCTGATGGTAATGGTTTTGGAGATTTTTACTATACTCCACCATCAGGTTTTTTAGCACCATGTTCAGCTAACTTATCTGTATCAGATGACATAGACCCTGCACAAGATACAGGACCAAATACACATTTTGATGTTGTTACTTATACAGGTAATGGTAGTACACAAAGTATAACATCTTTAGGATTTCAACCTGATTGGACTTTAATTAAAAATAGAGCAAGTGGTGATTGGTGTAATCAAAATAGTTCATTAGGTGTAGGTGAAAGTCAAAAATGGAATGATGATGGTGGAGTTTCATCTGATACAGATGCTGTTACATCATTTAATAGTGATGGTTTTTCATTAGGAGCTGATAGTAAAGTTAATACAAGTAGTGCTAATTATGTAGCTTATTGTTGGAAAAAAAGTGCTGA
>Ga0222719_10001026_pt1 | contig 27786 bp, 38 predicted proteins | sample C33_34DmetaG_FD_165039 | JGI IMG/M metagenome (GOLD analysis project Ga0222719, IMG submission 165039) | Estuarine water microbial communities from San Francisco Bay, California, United States - C33_34D | ecosystem: Environmental > Aquatic > Marine > Unclassified | place: USA: California...
CGATCTATAACATTTCCAATTAATGGTAGTAATGCTTGTATCATGATTCAGTCCATCCATATAATACACATAGAATTACAGGAGTAACAGGAAGTGCTGCCAATAAAGCTATGGTAACAGTTACAGGTTTTGTTAGAAAAATTTTAAACCAGTGCATAGCAGTATGTAAATAATACTATGAGTCCAAAGAATGCAATAAGAGTTTCCTCTGTCATATTTTCCAGCCTTGAGATGTGGCCCACAAGTAAACTAAAGCAACTAACATCAAAGCAAAAATACTACGAATAGAGAACTTGCCAAATTCAGAGAACTTGTCATTCAGCCACTCTTGTAAGCCTTCTTTGATCGCTTGTTTTTGTTCTTCAGGCTTCATCTGCTTCTTCTGGTGTATTACCTTCTGCTACCCATTCTAGGTATTCTTGGTAGTCACGATTTGCTTCGTCTGCTGGTATCAAAGCATTATCAGATTTTCTTTTAATATAACTATTAGTTATAGTACCATCAATATCTCTTAATTGTTTATAGCTCACTATCTACCTCCCACCATCCATATAAATTACAAGCTGCATAAGTTGCTCCAATATTTACATAAAAACTCAATTTTTCAATATTCATTCTATACGGCGTGCAAGAACCAGCTGTATATGCAATTCCTGACCTTATATAATTCCAGTTTCCATCTCTACTTCCCCTAGCACTACCACTACAATGTAAAGTTCCTGTAACTCTTTTTGTAACTCTATGATGAATAACTACAACAGTATTATTGCTTGAATCTGATACGCTATAACTATCTGTTGGATTAGCTCCACTTCTTTCATAATACCTCTGACACAAAGCTAACTGCTGTCCGTATTGTAAATGTTCAAATGGTGTTGCTGTAGTGCCTTCTTCTAGCTGTACGTTAGTTAATGTTCCTGTATTAAATTCAACTGTTGCATTAGTTCCACCTGTAAGTGTTCCTGTAACTCCAGAGGCACTATAAGAACCAGCATCTATTTTCCCTTGAGCTGTACCAGTCCAAGATAAAGTATGAGTGCCACTTTGAATATTTAGACCTTCAACAACTTGCTGTAGTGATCCTGCTGTAATGGTTATAGTAGTAACATTAGCTGTAGTAGCAAAAGTATAGGTTGCTCCAGCAGCTCCAGCTTTAAATCTGTCATGTCCATAAGCACCTGCTGATAAACTTACTGTTCCTGTAACACCTCTTTGGTTAATAGCCATATCACCATTGATGATAAGATTTTTACCTGCTTGTGAAGTAATAGGACTGCCACTTGCATTTTGTAATCCGCTAGAAGTAATTTTAGCTTTGGTTACCCCTGCTGATTGTAGTTCTATCTCACCACTTGTATCAGAGGTTAATTTTAATCCATCACTTGTATCTGCATTAATTATTGTAGCCATATTATAATACCACCCATCGTTGTCCAGAAGGAATAGTGACTGTAGCTCCACTATCAATTGTAATCGGCCCTACACTCATAGCATTTTTCCCTGTTGTTAATGTATAGCTAGTTGTTACATTAAGTTCATTTTCTTGAAATACTGCATCACCACCAGCACCTGTTGCTCCACCACCTACTGATCCCCATCCAGCTGATGTATAGCCTTCAAAAGAGTTAAGTGTTGTGTTGTATCTTAAATAACCATTGTTTGGACTACCATCTCTTTGCGCTGTTGTTCCGTTCGGTAGTTCTGCTGATCCTGTATTAGAAGTTTTTACTACAACTGTTGTGTCATCTAAAGCAACATTTTCCCAAGCACTGCCATTATATACTCGCATATCATTTGATGTACTGTTAAAATATAATGCGCCTGTAATTAAAGCATCTCCATCATTGTCTGTAGTAGGATCAGACGCCTTAGCACCAAGATATCGATCATCAAAACTATCAAAACTAGCTGCTGAAGATGCGGCACTTGCGGCAGATGCAGTCGCTGAACTAGCAGATGCGGTAGCTGAACTAGCAGATGCTGTGGCTGATGTTGCAGCGTTAGTTTCTGAAGTGGCAGCATTTGTTTCTGATGTTGCAGCGTTAGTTGCTGAAGTAGATGCTTCACTTGCTTTTGTTGTCGCAGTTGATGCAGAAGTTGCTGCATTTGTTTCGCTAGTTGCAGCGTTTGTCGCTGATGTACTCGCACTGGATGCAGAACTAGCTGCGTTAGTTTCTGATGTACCTGCATTGGTTGCTGCGGTACTAGCAGTAGTTGCACTGGTTGAGGCATTGCTTTCAGATGTTGCTGCATTGGTTTCTGATGTTGATGCTGCACTAGCACTTGCTGCGGCATTAGTCTCTGCTGTCTCTGCGTTAGTCTCTGCAGTCTCAGCATTAGTTTCTGCTAGCTCGGCTGCTGCCTGTGCTGCTTCAGCTGCAATCCTTGCTGCACCTGCTGCCGCTGCATCTACCACAATATCCCATTTAGCTGAGTCAGCGTTAGACGATATAGGTAATGAGCCAGAAGATGTATGTGCTACCTGACAGATGTATACGTTATCATTCGTTGTATCTTTGATTAAGTCACGCTTGTTATATGCTATGCCTGCTGCCCAATCACCTTTCCAGTCACCAATCAGCTCACCAATAGTTGGGTTGCCATCATTATCAAACGCTAAGGTTTTGTTTGCTCTTGTTGTATTATCAGGCAACTCCATATTAATGGTAGTAGGGTCTGTGTTTGGCGCACGAAGTGATCGATTAGATTGTTCTAGGTTTTGTTGGGTAAAGATAGTAAGACTGTCTAACTCATCATTCAGTGATGCAGCAAAGAGTGGGCCACCTGTCGTAAAGTCAGTAGTCCTTTGTATGGTTCTATCACCAACAATAGTAATACGATCATCAGCATCTGGTGTAGTAGGCACATTAGTACCCACAACAATAGTTACACTACCTGTACCATCAGCACTAATAGCAACTGTATAATCAGTCGTTAGTGTTAGCTCTGTATCATTAAAGTATACGGCTAGATCAGTATTAACCAGTATGTTAAACGCATAAGCATACGGGCCAGTACCTGCTGAACCAGTATAGACGATACGCCTTGTTGTTGCTGAAATGTCAATTGCCATAATTTATAATCCTCTGCCTTATTTTACCTACAATATTTATTAAATTCTACTAAATGATATCTCTTATTATTGATTAATATCTAGTTGTTCCTAACACTTCTTCCCTAATTTCTAGCTCATCTTCATAGTCTTGAATTTCAGGATATATTTCTTTAAGTTTTTCGTAAGCATCACTATATGCTTGTGACATTACTGATTTAAGTTTAGACTGTACATCGCCAACATCATATGATGTATCAAATTTAGCTCCCATATCCATAATGTCTGATTGCAATTGACCTCCATTAGTAGCAATTTCAATCCATGTATTATATTGTTCTGCTGTAAATTCGTAACCATTCTTTCTAAATGGAGGAACATATACTTCTACATTCCAATCAATTAATGTTTGATAACCCTCTATGTATTTGCCTGTTGATAATTTAAAAGGACTAAACATTTCGTAAAAGTTTCCTTTTCCAACAGTTACTTCTTGACCTGATAGTGGATCTAATCTTGGTGGTACTTCATTACTATAGTAAGGTAAGCGTGATTTATATTTTTTGATAGAAGCATCCCAAGGAGTTTCGCCCTCACCAGGTAAGTAAGTATTAACAGTAGGGTCTAAGTATCTTTCTATTGTAGCCTTGCCACTTTGATATGCCCCAATTGGTGAACCTTGTATAGCAAATTCAGACATTATTTCACCCATTTTTTTAAAAGACCTTAAAATACTTTTTTGATCATCTCCAGATCCTATAACATTCATTAAATTACCTAACCCATCTAACATAGGCATTTCAGAAAGAATATCATAACCACTCATAACCCCTGCCATAACTACCTCTTCTGATAATCTTTGATCATGATAACCTTGTGAGCTTGCATAAGAATTAACCATAAAGAACTCGCCTATAGAAGAACCAACACCAAGCAATGTTGAGATAGGTTGTAAGCCTTGATATGACACATATATCTTTCCTTGACCTTGTGTTACTGTGCCATATGTTCTAAGCTCATTCATTCCTTCTTTATCAAATTTATCTGAATCAAATACAAATGAATAAGGTTGCCATCCCGTTGCTTCAAGTGTTTTTCTCATCTTTTGATTTGATGGGCCTGAGCCTGTCATGTGTCCTGCCATAGTTAAATATCCAAAACCACCCATAACACTTGATCCCATACCTACTTTAGCTAATGCTAAATCTGCTTCTCTGCCACCAGCTTTTATTGCTTTTATAAAACTAGGTTGTAAAATAGCAGCAGGGGTATGTTTTAAAGCCTCTGTTACTAAATTAGTTGGCGTTCTTACAAAAGGTGCAAACATTTTTAATATAGGGCCTCCACTCATTAATGCGCCATCATTAATTCTTTTTTGCACAGTAGCCATAAAACCTTCTAAATTCTTAGTAAAAGTCATTTCTTTAGAAAATTCTACTGCTTGCTTTATCATATCTTCTGGTGGGTTTTGTACTATATCATCGTAATAGGTTATGCCTTTTGCTCTCGCTTTATCTAATGGCATACCACCCTTAATCAAAGAATCAACATAGTCATTTTTCGCCCTACCTGCTAATGCTTTAAATTCTGCAAATCTAGCCAATCCTTTAAAAAATTCATCTTCAGCCATTAATGCTCTACCAGGCAATGAAATAAACTTACCATACAGAGACATACCCTTTCTCATTGTTTTGCCAAAGTCTGTATCTCCATAACTTACATTATCAAAAACATTTTGTGCGCCTTCTAACTCTAATTTACTTTTACTTCCATCTAATGGTGCATTGTTTTTAAAAGCTTTATACCCCAATCTAAAAGAATCTGGCACAGATCCAAAATAATCCATAGCAAAATTAAATGCTTCATCTACTGGAATAGCTGTTTCTCCTCCTGGTCTTATCCCTCTTCTTATATGACCAATACCTGATGCCATTAATCTTGTAGGTGCTTGAAATACACCATAAGCTAAATTAGCAGACATATTTTTCATATGTGTTACTGGTGATGAAAGTAATCCATTAATCCATGTTGTTTGCCACATTTTAGTAAGAATTTCTGCACTTTCCATAACTGATCCAAAACGCATAGATGCCGCTTTACCTTTCTCATTAACAGTATTTAATAATAAAAATTTCTTTGCTCGATCAACAGAATTTACACTAGCACCTTGTGCTTCTAGTATTTCTAATTTATCTAAAGTTCCTGTAGCTCCTCTAGCTTCACCAAACATGCGCAATGAACGACCAATGTCAGCAGTTCTACCTTCAATCGCTTTAGATAACTCACCCATTAAAGTAAACATTTGATCAAATTTAACTTTCATATTTACAGTTAAAGTGCCATCTGCTTCTGCTTTAATTATTTTTTTAGCCATTGCATCTGTTTGTGCTGCAACATTAACTTGTGTTAATAACATCTTTCTAACATAGGTAGGATCAGCAACAGTTTTCTTATTAGGATTTAATATGTTCTTAATAAACTTTTCTGAATATAATTGATTTTGTTGTATATCATATATTTGGTTTGTAGGTTGTTTCTTAATCCAAGCCTCAGCTCCAGCTTGTGTTTTAAATGTAGAAATAGGTACACCATCTTGAATAATAGAAAAAGTAGGTGTACTTAATTCCTTAGCTAATTCCTTGATAGGCATTACTTTTAACTTTGCAGAAAATTGCTCTCCTGAAAAATTAATTAATTGCTTCATGGACTCAGCTCCATTAACATTATCAAGATTAAATACAGGAACTTTCTTATTTTTTCCACGCTTTGTAATAGGGGCAGGCTTACCTGATGATGGTTGATCCTTTGCTTCTTTAAGCACTTTTTTAACATCTACAGGTTCGTAGGGAGTAACGATATAATCGCCATCTTTAGGATCAATTTTATCAAATACAGATTTGTTTAATATCTCTCTTTCTGTAAGAGGTTTTTCTTCTTTTACTTTCTTACCTTTTGTAAGTGTCTTTAAAATTCCAATTCCAGCAACTTTTTCTTCCTCACCAGTAAATACCGAAGTAGAATCGTCAGGTGCAATATTAACCTCAGTAACAACGCTATCTTGTATTACAGGATTAGGGTTTTCAGGATTAATGTTTTCAGCAGCTTCTTTAACAGCTCTACTGTCTACTACTAATTTGTCTATATCTTGTTCTAAAGAATCACTCATTTGCTTTTACCTTTATTTTTTTACAGTTTCAACTATTTTTTTTCCGCCTTTAACTAAGGGAATTAATCCTACACCAGGCGTTCCAACTTGCCCAGCTTGTTCAGCTACCCCTAATACTTTTTTTTTAAGTTCAGAATCAGCCTCGCTTTTAGGATCAAACCCCATTTCAGTCAAATCTTCTCCAATAGCCTCTGATGTTCTGCCAAGTAATGGAGGTAAGTTTAATGCTTTTATATCATCAAACCCTCTCATAAAGGAATCAAACTTAGAAATTACTTCTTGTTCAGCTTCAGGGTCTTTAATTTTTTCCATTAATTTATCTATTTGATCTTGAGGTATATTATATAATCCTTTAGCAATACCTAATAAATCTCCAGCTAAACCACCAACTTCCATTGCAACGCCTTTACCTACCGCTTGAGGAATTTGTTTGGCAAACTTTTTATCTTCTTCACTCATTAAAGTATTAATAGGAGGAATGCCATACCCAAGAGAATTTACTGCACCTAAATCAAATAAAGATGGCTGAACGGATGCTCTTGCTTTTTCTTGCAACGCCTCTATGTCTATTACATCATCTTCATCAACTGCAAGATTATCTAAATATATTTGATCTAGTTTAGTAGCCATTATTTAAACTCCTTAAATCTTTTAACCTGTTTTTATATCCGTAAAATGTATCAGTAGGATTTTCTTTAAGTACCTCTTCAATTATAATATCTAATTGTGCATCGCTCATATCTAAAATTTGTTCAACAGTAATATCTTTATATATACTATCATTAGGTAATACATTATTAATTTTAGTTTTTGTTAGGTTTTCAACTGTCGCTTTGTCTTTGTCAAAAATTTCTTTGTACAACCCTTTTAACTCACCACCAATTAAATCATTTACAATTGTTACTTGATCAACAGGTAATCCTTGTTCTTCTAATGCTCTAACTTTCTCAGCAAATGTTTCTAAAGCTTTACCTAATGGTATTTTAATTTGTTCTTTTATGTTTAAATCATTACCTACAACACCCATTTTTCTTTGAATAATAGCGTTACCTACTTTGTACTTATCTTGATTACGATATGCTTTTCTTAATTCTGCATATTGCTTACTATTTATTTCTTCATCAAAATATAAAATTTCTATTTGGCTTACACCAACACGACCAAGTTTTATTTGGTCTAATGTATCTTGAAAAGTCTCTACTTGATTAGATGATGGCTCTCCCTCGCTAGGCTGTTTATATATCTTCTCTTTTTGTGTAGGACTATAAAACTTACCTAATGGTCTTTGTTTATCTATAAACTCTTGTGGCGTTAATCCTGCTGTGTTATCACCAAAATAATCTGTTTCATTTATGTCTACTGCTTCTTCGTTTGCTTTTTTTGTTTGTTTGTCTAAAGCTTCAGTTAGATCATTCATCTCTTTTTCTTTAGCAATTACTTTTTTTACAATATCTTCTTTGCTTCCTCGTAGACCTCTTACCTCTAACAAATTATCAAATGTTGTATCAGTACCATCCATAAATTGCATTACAGTATTATCTTCTGCAATTTTAGCAACAATGTAATCCTGTATAATTTCATTCTCTTTGGTCCATAATTTTACATTTGCTTTTGGATCTCCAAGCTCATTATTAACTCCAATAACATCATTTCTAATGTCCTTAGTTAGAATAGTAGCTTTTATAATATCCCCATTTTCAAAAAACTCAGCTTTAAATTCTGAAAGATAATTATTATTAAATAAAGTAGCTTGAGCTTGTTTTCTTTCTAATTCTATTTTTGCTACTTGCAACTTTGCAGCAGACACGACACCATATCCAATCTTGCTTGCTTGTGCATTAAATTTAACAGCACTTTTTGGATCAATTTGTTTTAATATTTCATATGTTGCATCAACATCTGCTTGTAAATTTGTAGCAATACTGTCGGCTTCTGTAGCACTAATAACTTTATCTTTAATACCTGTTTTTGTTATTTCTGCCTTATTTAAAAAATCAGCTATTGATTCTTGTCTAAACAACTCTGCCTGAACTTTTCTAGCACTGTTTCCAAAAACTGTTCCTTCCTTAGCAAACAAAGCATTTACATCTTGGTCTTGCTGAATTGCCCTAGTAATTTGTTCTTTAGTAGGCGAATTTTCTACGCCATATAGTTCGCCTCTTTGTATAGCACTTTGTTCTAATTCACCTAATGCCATTTCAGATACTTGATCTAAACGATTTTGTAAACTTTTAGATGCAATTAAAGCTTGCCTAGTATCTGTATCAGTTACAGAAGTTACTTGAGCTAATCTTGCATCACTTTCATATTGGTCTAATGCCATAATCTATCCTAACTTACTATAAGAATATGCTGCTGTTCCAAGTTTAATACCTGCATCTAACATAGCATCTGTTGGCGCACGACTTGCAGAAGAACCATATATATCTGCATTAACTTGCCCCATAGTTGCTATTCTATCTATACTCATTAAATCAATTTTATAATCTTTTCCATATTCTTGATCACTTACAATTTGATTTAATAATGCAGAACCATCTAATCCACTAACGCCACCAGCATAACTTTTAGATATGTTTGCTGCTTGAATTCTTTTTAATCTGTCAAATCGATCCATACTTGTTTGAATAGCATTGAATTTATCTGTTTCCATTTGTGCTAAAGTTTGTAACTCTTGTATCTTGTATTGGTTTTTCATTATGTCGCCTTGCCGTATGCTTTGCATAAAACTTAAACCTTGAGTTAAACCAAATACAGCACCCATTGGGCTTAAACTACTTAAAAAACCTGTAGAGCCAAGTAATCCGCCACCACCACCACCTGCTAGAGTAGTCATCATAGATGTTGAGCCAGTATATGCCCCTCCCGCACCTGCTGCTCCTGCCCCTGCTGCACCTCCTGTTGCGTACATTGCCCCTGCTGTTAATGCTATTGGTACTGCTACTTTAAGTACACTGCTCATATCCTATGTTCCTTGATAAACCGATATTTTATATTCTAAACCCAATAAAGTAAGCTTTAATGGCGCACTCTGTGTTACTGTAATTTGTCCACTATTGCTATACCCAAGTATACCATGTAAGACTTTAGTCCCTGTAAACTCTGCTACTGCTGTATCTAATGCTCCAGATCCTAAACTTCTTATTGGAACTAAATTACCATTAATGACTATGTTCTGTGTTTCAAACAATAAAGCATTGACTTCTACTATTCGTTTTTTAAATCCTATTCTTGTGCCTGATTGCATTTTAGTTTCTAATGGCATAGTTGTTATCTGTATGCTAATAGGTAATCCACACTCTGAACTCGCAGTTGGTGGGTTAGTAAAAGTAACTGTGCCTCCTCCTGGTACTGTTTGATTTGCTTCTACATATCCATCTGAAATACAATTAACTGTTTGTCCTTCTAGGTGTGCCATGTTAGCAGTTGCAGATGTTGTCCCTACTACGCCACAATCAGTTAAAGAATCATCATCAAATACTTCTACATAGTATTTATCTGAACCACTATCTGTTCTTTTAACCACTGTATATATGTCTGTAATGTCTACACCTACATCTATAAATGATCCTGTTGTTGTAAATTCAGATGGTGCTATAACATTTTGTGATTGCAGTAATGAGTAAACAGTTATACTGCCATCAGTAGCATTTGTTATTAATAATAAATCGTTCTCATCAGTAGCCACTGCACGCCTAATATCCATGTTAGTAGGATCTTTTAATAAATGTCCACTAAGTAAAGATACTTTAGATGTTTGATAAGATAATGTAGTGTCTGAATAATTAATAGTAGATAATGCTTTACCTTGTCTTTGTATAAATAAGATGCCTGATTCTAATTGCTTTACTCGTACACCTTCTTTTGAGCCATTACGAGAGGTAGTAGATAAGAAAAAGTTAGATGGTGTTATAGCTGATATATTATCTTGGATAACAGCAAACTCACCACCAGTAGTAAAAATTTGTAAATCCCTACCAGAGATAATATCCGTAATAGCATTAAAAGTATTGGTATCTAAGGTAGCTTCTACTGCATCATCATCTAGTCCTTCTACTGCTTCAAAATCAAAAAATAATGCTACTTTCGATCCCCATATTGTTGATGGCCTTGACTTACTACCACCAAAATATAATCGTCCTTGATGAAAGGTAACTGTTCTTGGGTATCCTTTTGTTGCTGACCATACATCTTCATAACCTGTTTCTAGCTCCCAATCAGCATTGGCTATTTGTGACGTATCAAAGAATGGAAACTCTGTTACAACATTAACTGTTGTGCCTGTTGTTACCTCTACAATTCTTGCTCGACCTTGTGGTACTACATTAATATATTGTCCAACATGAGCAGCTGTAAATATAGAATGCTGTGAGGTTAAAGTAACTTTTCCTGAAACATCGCTTGGTGTTAAGTGACCAGCAGCACTTGTATTAAATATAACAATAGTAAATGCGTATTTAGGAATAGAATCAAATGATATAGTGCTAATAGTCCAATCAGTATCTGATGCGCCACGAACTATCTTTCTAGGTGCTAGATCTGGATGCACAATAATTAATGTATCAGCAGATTGTGTCCAACACATTTTGTCTAAAAAAGTGCTAGTAATTCCCGTACTAGCTTCTGTATGTACTAATGCTTTGTTTTTGTATACAAACATAGTGTCGTTTGTAAAACACAACATATAACTATCATCTACAGAAAACTCAAACGCTACTAATCTAATGCCACTTGCTGGAGTTCCTGTAAGTTCATTTATAAATTTAGTGCCAGGTCTACGAGTAACGCCACCTTGTGGCTGACATATAACATTTTTTGCTGTTTCTAGCGCATTGTTATAAGATTCTATATCTATTCTAGCTCTGACAAGAGGATCTAACTCTCCAGAAGTAAAGTTGGTTTGCATGCTAACAAAGCGTGCCATTAGTACCTCACATCAATAAGTGTAAAGTCTTGTATTCCGTTTGTTGGTTGACCTTGCCCATCTATGTTCATAGCTTGGCGCATGTAACCACCACGACCATTTTCTGATGGAGTGCCTTGTGCTACTGTTCTCCAGTAATCAGTCTTTTCTAATTGGTCTGTAATAGGCATTGCTAGATGCCATGCTAATTGATACTTCATGTTTTGCACAAAGTAATGTGGCATTTCATATTCTTCTACTGCATATTGATAATCAACATACACTTCTTCATAGTTAGATAATAACTTACCACCAACTAATCTATATTCTCTTTGTGGCACTGATCCCTGTGTACTACTAATGAACACCTTTCTTGGTGTACCTATCATATCAGCAGGTAGTGCATATTCGTATTTGTATTCAGTTGTAGGCGTAGTAATTAATCTAGCTAACTGAACTTTTTTAAATGAAAAAGACCAAGGATAACTTGCTAAAGTCTTAATCTTAATATCTTTGTATAAACTATCGCATATGTTAGCCTCGTCCGTACCTTCAGTGAACGATGATATAGGACTTGCTCCAAGCATTAATAATGCATCAGAACAAATTGATAATGAGGTGTCTCCAGATGCCATTTATATTCTCCAATTGTACAAATAGGCGAGAGCCGAAACCCTCACCTTTTTGTATTTAAACTACAACTAGGCTACAGAAATATCTGTGCCAGCTGACACATCAACAACGCCTGCCGCTGTGTTAGTTAGTACGATGTGTAGTGATGCTGCTGGTGTAGCAGTATCATAAATCATTACTAAATCACCCACTTTAAGCACGCTTGATGCATCGTTAAAATAACCAGAAGCTGCTACTGTTGCTTTAGCATCTGCTGATTTGTAAGTCCACATTTGAGGAGCATCACCAGCTTTTGACTGTGCGCCAGCTGGGCTTAGTCCATCTATGTTATAAGCCATTTTTATATCTCCTTAAATTATGATTCGTCTGCTTGAACTTCAACAATACCTTCGCCATCAATAGCAACTGAGCAAGCTGATAGCATTGCGTTTACTAAGTGTGATGTTTTTTCAGGTACATAGTTGATTTCAGTTTTAGGGCCGATGCCTTCGCCATAACCAATAGCAGTCTTATGGAATGCTAGGCAAGAACGAATATTTGAACCATCAATAGAAAGACCACCTTCAGTACGATCACCTAATGTGTGGAATTTAAATCCTAAGAATGTGTCAACTTCGCCAGATACTAACGCACGAACTGTGTTGAAGTCAGCGGATGTTACTGCTGTTTCTGATAGTAAGTGTGCTAGGTTGTTCGCATGAATAATCATGTGTCTGTCTTCTGCTGGTACATTGTTAGTGTCCATTGTTTTCTTTGCATCACGAAGTTTAGCAACTGTTAGGTTTGCAGAGCCATGAGCTACTGTAGAACCTTTACCTGCTAAAAGTGCATCAAGGATAAGTTGATCTTGTCGACGACCAATAGCGTTCGCTACTACTTGAACTAACTCTGTTCTTTCTTCAAAATTAACTTTTTGTTGCATGAAGATGTCTGAATACTCAGCTGCGTTCCAATCTTGCATAGTCGCAGTAACTTGTGAAAAGTCAGTATTGAGTGGTGTAACATCTGTTTGTGGTACACGAAGTGTAGCCACGCCTTTCCCAACTTTTGGGAATTTAACTAAATTGCCTTCAACGCCTCGTCTTTGTCTTGTAGCTTCTACAAGTGCAGCTTTACCTTGGTAAGCCTGTTTAACTTCGGCATCAAAGAGCGTTACATATGCTGGGGATAATCCGATAGACATATATATTCTCCTTAGAAATTAATAAATAAAAAAATTAATCGCTTTGGTATGCCAGAAGTCTGGGCCTGTGCTTGCTAATTACGATAGCCATACGACAAGGTTACTTGCGTTTAAGGGTTGTATTACGAGTGAATACAATAAGCCTTAACTGTAAAGTAGCATACAATCAAGGCTATTGCAATAAATATTAACCGAAGTTTTGTGAAAAAGCTTTTTCTACTTTGGCTCTGTATACAGGATCAGTTTGATATTTTTCATCTCCGACCATAGCGTATAGTTCTTCTTTTGATGGCGCACCATCTACTGGGGCAGTTTCTACAGGAATGCGACCTTCATAAGAACTTCTAACTTTTTCTAAAGCTGCAAGTCCTCTTGCCGTACCTCCCATTATTTTGAACTCTTCAAAGTCGTCTTTTCCCCACACGCCTTTCTGGACTAATCCAGCACCCCATTTAACCATGCCATTAATTCTAGCATCAGCGTTAGGGCCGAGTTGTCTTCTTTCTTCTTCTAAATTAACTTGATATTCTTCTGTAGCATTTTTATTCATGCCAACAACTTCACTTACTAATGAATCTAGTGCAGCTTGACTAATACCATTTTCTTTTGCCCATCCAACAACATGTTGTCTAACAGGATCATCTTCAGGAGTTTCACCAAATGCACCTAAATCATACTTACCATCTTTTGGTGCTTTGTGTGTTCCTTGAGATATTTGTTTCCTTAAGTCCATCCAAGATTTAGCTATACCTTCTAAATCAGGTTCTGCTCCATCTTCTTTCCAAAAGTTTTCAGGCCACCATTCTGGTCTTTCTAATGGTTCATCATCTCCCTCTTCTGCTTTTACTACTTCAGGATCACGATGATCGATTTCTGTTTCTTTTGGATCTGCACTGACTTCCTCTTCTGGTGTTGCATCGTCGAGTAGGCCAGTTGTTTCTTCAGTTACCTCTTCCGAAGTTTCTTCAGTCGTACTAGGCTCGATTGCTTCTTCCATTATAATTTCCTTGCTCTAATTATCCTTGCTTCTATATCTCTAATTATTGAATTTTGCCCTTCTCGATAAAATGCGTAACTAGAGTCGCTACCTGGCAAGGCTACAGGTTGCTCTAAAATGGTTTTGCGTAACCATTCCATTAATTCTATTCCGTTCTCATTACCGAATACTCTTAAACATAATCGGTCTGTATCGTCTCTTTGTTGTTTAACATCACGCACATCAAGTGGTAATGCTTGTTCTAAGTCATCCCATCCAGCCATGTTATTCTCCTATCTCTGCATCTTGCATTAATGGTCTGCCTGATCTTCTAGCCTGACCTGCTTCTTGATCCATAATGGTGTGTATTTCTTGAGAGCGTTTGTTTAGTTGTTGTGGATTATCATAAATAGGAAATTTATTAGATTGAATATCCTTTTTCCATATATTATAAAGTTGATCTTCATTAGTAATAATCTTACCTTGATCTCTTATATATCCAGGAACAGAAACAAATTTTCCTTTGTTTGGGCCTTCAGGAATCATTATACCTGTTGAGTAAACAGTTACTGGTCTACCTTCTGAATCACGACCAACTTTACCTGATTTCATTGTGTCTTTATGATACTTGACAATATTTTTTTCTTGCTTACTTAAAGTCATCATATGACGAGGCATATTCATATCAGTCATAATTTATCCTTGTTGTTGTGTTGCTGCTTCTACTACTTGTGCAGTTGCTTCAGGATTTTCTGCTGCCATTTGCATCATTTGTTGTTGTTGTGCAGCTTGTTGCATTTGTTGTTTCATCATCATACGCTCTTGAGGTGTTGGTCTAAGTCGTTGAGGTACACCTAACTTCTCAGCAATGTAATCCATCATTTCATCTACCTTAATATTAACTGCGCCTTCAGGCCCAGCACCTTGTGCAATCTGTGCATACTGTAATACTTGTTGCACTTCTTCCATATTCTGTGCCATTGCTAATGGTGCAACAGGTGATACTTTTATTTCTAATCCATTTACTTTTAATGGTAATGCAATCAAACCTTTTTCATCCATTACTTGTAGCATACGCTTTACAACAGGAATCATTGTTTCGTTAATTAAACGACCAAATGCAGAACCTAAATTCTGTGATAATTCTTTCATACGCTCTACAACTTCTGTTGCTGATCGTGCTGACATATTATCTGGTGGTAATGATTCATCTAGTAATGTACGCTTGATGTTACCTCTTAAATCATCCATAACAATTTGTGATACATTAAAGTCACCAGCTCTTGGTAATGGTCTTAATGATTCACCTTGTGGGCCACCATTTCTAGCTACAGGAATAATAGCACCAGGCATAATCTTAACTGTGTTTGGATTTAATACACCATCATCTGCCGCAGTATAAACACCACTAATAGATAATGAAGCATTCTTTAATACTAACTCTAATGTTTTATTGAGTGTTTTAATGTCAGGCATAGCAGTAATAAGTGGGCCTCTGCCATATGTTTCTCCTGCAACTTTTGCATAACGAGAAACAATCCAAGGAGTATTATCCATTCTTCTATACACTAATTCTGTCTTACTTCTTTTGTCAATTACATGATAACAATAGTCACCACGCTCAGGATCGAATATAGTTGCTTCAACTAACTCAACTTCTTCTGTTGGTTTTTGATCTATTAGATTTTTTAACTCTGCTGGAAGTTCTGCATCAGGCCACTGTCTTTGTATAGACTCTGATTTTAACTTCATTCTTCTATAGACATTATCTACCTGACCATTAGCTCCCTCGTCAAATGCAACTAAAAATTGTGGTACAGAAATAAAGTTTATAGGATTTGTATCGTCTCCTGGTTGCACTAGCATAACTGCTGTACCTACGCATAGGTCTAATAAGAACTCACCAATAGCAATATCAAAGTTAGATTGTTTTAATGTATCAAATAACTTATCGCCATACGCATCTAATGCAGCTTGTGCTTCTGCTTTTCTGTCTTGTGGTATATCTGAACCAGGCTCTAGTCGACACCACTTTCTTTGTGGTGGAAATATGCCTGATTGCATTCTATTTGCAAATCGTTGTGTAGAGTTGATTGCAGTAGAATCAAACACACGATTCATTTTCTTTTGACCTTGTACGCCACCATTATAGTAGCCATCGTATAAATTTCTTTGTGGTAATGCAAACTCGTAAGCTTCATCATAAAGACTTCTAAAATCTTCTTTTTTAGTTAGTGCTTTATCATGCCTAGCTAATACTTGCTTTGCATCTAATCTCATCATTGCCATAGTTATGCCTTTTTATTTTTAGCTGCAAAATTACGAGCGGCTTCTTTACTGCCAAAACCCCACTTCTTTAATGCAAGTTTTAATCTTGTTGGTCTGCCTTTTGAATCTTTTAGTGGCCCATCCATACCGCCAAAACGAGCAGCAAAAGACACGCGCCTGCCATCAGTCCCAGACCCTTGGGGGCGTTTAAGATTTGAACCTTCAGTTCTTTTAAAATGTTTACGACCTGCTTCATTTAATCCTCCCTTTGGATTTTGATATTTCTCTGCTACCATTATGCTATTTTCTTTTTCTTCTTAGGAAAGCCAGCTAACATGTTTTTATATGCTTTGTCTGATATAGTAGATTTAGATTTAGGACGACTAATCCCTTTTTTCTTTCTTGCATTCATATTTGCATATAAACCTTTAGGCATTACTTTTTCTCCTTTGTCATTAACTTTTTAATTTTCTTTCTAAACTCTGCTAGAGATTTAGCTTTCTTAGCTTCTTCATAAAATTTATCATATTGCTTTTTTCCTGAAGCAGTATCTCCACTAAATGCCCTATCAAGCATTCTAGTTGCAGCAGCTGATATTGGATTTTTTAATCCTGCTTTTGTAGCCGCTTCCATTCTTTGTGCTGTTTTTGATTTTTTATCTTCTGCCATTGTTTATCCTAATTTTGTTTTGCCAATACCAAGACCTAAACTACCAAGTGCTGGTAACCCTGTTGCTAATCCTTCATCTTTCCTTGTTGATCTTCCCATCAGACCACTACTACCTCTTGCGGTACGCTTACCTTTTTTACTTTGTGCAGTAGCTCTTTTTGACAGCCTTGTTCTTTCTTTTGCTTGAGATTCAATTGATTTAAGTTCGCCAACATCTAAATCTCTTTGCTCTTGATAATCAACTTGTCTAGTTCGTATAGGACCATACATACCTTGCCTATAAGGAATAGGCCCAGATCCATACATACCTGTAGCTCCTTGACCTGTACCATCTACCCAATATGGCTGACCACCACCAGCAAAAAAGCTATAATTGCCTGACCTAGCAAGGTATTGTGTTTTGGTTTTCTTTTCTGTAATGCCTTCTTTGATTTGTCGATCAAGTTGTTTGTTCCACCAATCCTCTGATTTAAACTGATCGCCAGCAAGCTTTCGTAGCTCTTCTTGTAATTCTTTTTGTGGAGCAACTAATCCTTTAGATAATGCCATTCCAAAATCTAATGCCATCGTTCTAACCTAAAGTCTTTTTATATTCATCATCTATTCCTGTTTCAGGTGTTAGACGATCTGCTAATAACATACGAGAACCACCACGAGTTAATGCTCGTTTTTTAGAAGCCATTGTTTCTCCTCTTTCTCTTCTTTCTTCTTCTGCTTCTTTTGTTGCTTTAGCAGTTTGTTCCCTAGACATTCTTAAAGATTCTTCTGCTGCTGATGTATCTGGCTTTGGTGCGCCACCCATAATACCACCCATTACTTTCTCCTCATTATAAATGTATCATCTTTGTCAGCACTATATTGTTTCATCAAACCTTCTGATTCAAACTTTAAATATTTTGCCCAAGACAAAGCTCGCTTATCGTTAGAGTTTACTGTTATTTGTAGACGATGTAAACTAAATGATATCTCACAGGTATCAAAGAATGATATAGCACTTTTAGTCATAGCTATTGGATATCGTCTAGCTTTCTCTGAAAATATAGACCACGCTTCAGCAACACCATGCCACATGACAAAACACCCAAACACAGCAACAGGAGTATCGCCAACGAATGCAGTAATACTAGGGCCACATTGAGACTGTATGTCCAAGTGGCGGATTCTATCTTTAAGCGTAATTGATTTAGGCGATTCATACTTTATGTCCCACTCAAAGTTTTTAATATGATCAATATGAAATGGTAAAAAATAAGCTCCCTTTACTACTGGCATTTCTTTTAATATTTCTACTGTCTTACTTAAATACATCAAACTCTGCTGTCGCAACAGTCTGCACAATCATCGTATTAGCTGCTAAACTGTTCTTAGTCATTCGTTTATGCTCGCCCCCACCTAACATTAAATAACCAAAAGCATCACCAATGTGTGAGTGTTCGTTTTTATTTGGACTATCTTTAAACCTTTCATGTCCTGCACCGACAGCAATACGCTTAAAATGATAGCCACCTGCTAATGACTTTCTTATCATCTTACATGATTTATCCACAATCAAGCCAGGTTTTCCATTAATTAATCTTTGCATTGGCGCAGCTGCTCCCTCTCGCCTAACTTTAAAATTGTTAGAAGCAGTAGGTTGCGCACGCAATCCTAGTGTTCGTAAGTAATCAAATGCAGTTACTTCATAGATTGCATCTCGTTGCATACCCGCAGGATCGCCCCATATTAATACTTGTGCTTTAGGATACTTGGCATTAAGTTCTGCTAACAATTGATTACCAAACCTTTCTAGTCCCATATCTTCTGTAACTATCTCATGCAAGATAACCCATCGACCATTGTTTAATCTTTGTCCAATAGCTGCGGCAGGTGTTAAACCAAAGTCAAGTCCAACATGAATAGGTAGTTGTGGATCATATTCTACTTCGCCACTCATCATTTGATCATTGTACTCAGGCCATACTGGTCTGCCTTCTTGTACATAAGTGTATTTACCTTCAGCATAACAGCGTATCCAATCTAGGTTTTTACCGCCTAGCATTTGCATATAGTAACCACTAGGTAAGTTATTTACATTTTCTGCTTTTCTATTGAGTGTCCACCATCTTCCTCCTGAGAAAACATGATCGTTGGCTTCTGGATTTTCTGGTAAATCTTCAGGCTGGACTTCGACCACACCGCCTGGTTGTTTAAAAAATTGCCAAGCAAACTTTCCTGACAGCTTGTCTTTTTCTGACAGTCTGTACCACCAGTGGTCGTCATCCATTGGGTTAGTGTCCATCCAGACTCCATGCCATGTAGGGCCACCATCACGCTTAGTAGGATACCTACCCACACGATGAGTAAGGCCGTCAATAACTGCTTTAGGAAGTTCTCTAGCTTCATTTACCCACGCTCCTGTAAGTTCTAAGGATAGTAGTTTGCGTACATCCTTTGGTTGATCAAGTGCTAGGAATATAACCTCACAGTCTATTCCACATGCATCACCACGCTTAGGCAATCTAATATGATGTGTTATTGGTGGTGTATATAACATTGGCCCAAAAGTATTTTCAGGAAATATCTCTTGCCATGTTTTAATTGTTGTTGTTTTTAGTTCAGGATATGAGTTACGAACGATAACAAATCTCGTGTAACGAACATTGTCATGTGGTGATGGTTTCTGCCTGACAGCACGCATCATAATTTCAGCAGCACAAGCGTAAGACTTACCACTACCTACTGGCCCCATGAGTCCACGCACAAATGAATTATCCTGTAAGAAATCGTAAGTTGTTCTAGCTCCAGTAAAATCTAAATCAATTCCTGGGCCAGCAAGAGTTTTGGCACTACGGACTTTCTTATTGCTCATCGTCTATGTCTTTGAACTTCATTGTCAGCATACGCTTGAGTTCTTGATTCTCTGTATACAAAATATCAATAACTTCCATAACCCTTGAGTTGTTTTGATTTGCCATCTCAAACTCTTTACGCAGTTGATCAATCTGTAGCTTGATGTCCATGCTCTTTTCTCCATTGCTTCCAAAGTTGTAAAGTGTGTATTGCCTTATCTATATCCTCATCACCATTACCTTTTAGGTCTACCCTTGTGACATACTTAATGATTGTATGTTGCATTGCATTTAATTTATTAGCCATAGAAAACTGCATCGGCTGGATTTTCATTTGCGTGTAGTGATTACCACCTACTTGCGTATCTTTAGGATTCGTCATCTATTATCTCTGGTGCTTTAATATTAATACCAATTACACTTGGTTTATCGGATTCATCTGGGTTATCAAGTAAGCCACTTGCTTTTGCAAGTAAGCGTAATACCTGTACCTTGTCCCAAAACTCTACAGCTATCATACCATCCTTATCAATTTTAATTGATTTAATAGCTTGTAGTGAATGCTCAGGAATATCTTTACTTGCTTTAACTTGAACATTACCTTTATCATCCCATTCCATAACATCAGTTATTTTAGTGTTTGCCATACAAAGAAGGCTGTACGCAACAGCCTCTCTGTTTGCAGCGAGTGTCGTGCTTTTCTCCAGATTTCTCTGTAGCGTTCGGACACCGCCATACCCAGATAGACTAGGTATAGGTTTATTTTTGTTTTTAGTTTCAGCCATTAAAAGGGTAGATCATCTTCTATTTCGCTAAAGCTTTCAGGTTGAGGAGCTTTGTTTGTATTTTGTACTGGTGCGGTGCTACCTGAGTTCTGAACAGGATTACCAATCTTGATTCCCATCCAAGTCTTTCCACCCTTTTCGTTATTCCATAAATCGATGTAGTGTTCACTTCCATCAGGTAATAATATTTTCCCTCTATGATCTGCATGCCAATCTTCTGTTTTGCGGTCGTTCGGCCAAACTGATCCTTGTCCTGGTTTAACTTCATAATCCTGAGCCATGTTCTTCTCCTATATAATCATATAAATGTACGACAGCTTTACCGCCATCGATGTGTTCCCCTCTAGCAATCTCGATATATTCAATCTGGCTATCATCATCATACATGCCAGCTTTCATTAAAGCATCTAAAATAGCTTTTAAGGTGTTGTCTAAATCAAACTTTCGTTTCGATCTAGGATGAATCATTACGCTTATGGCAACTTGTTTATCGCCAAATGTTTGCGGTTTTTTATTTTTAACAATAAACGATACCTCTTCGGTAAACTTTACCCCAGCAGGACTTATATACCTTCTATGTCCATTTGCTTTCCAATAACTATTAACACTAGGTGGGTAAGGTAAATCTAGCCGAACAGTTTTTTTCATAACTTGTTTAGTCTACTATTTATATCAGACACTTTGTTTTTGCCTTTGCTTAAATAAAATATAATTGCTTCATTAATAATTCCAGCTTTAGTCTTTTCCTGTTCCTTTGCTGCCTTACCTAGCAGATCAACACTGGTTGGTGTTAGTCTAACTAGAAATGGTTTTAAATCACTCATGCTGTCTCCTTTAATCTTGATAATCTATCTAAGTAGTCTGGTTGATAATTACTATATTTTTCATTCATAAGTGTATTCGTTTTATAAAATCTCCAATCTTTCATATCTTCTATGTGAACTAACTTGCTATTAGTTGCGCTTCCATCCATGAAGCTAAATAATTGGCAAATGTAATATTCTTCAGTTGCTTTTCCTTCAATACATCCTTGGTTTTCTATTTCTAATCTGTTAGTTGTCTCATTATATTTATAAGTATGAAAATACTGTCCAACTAATTTTTGTACTTTAAAATCACTCACGCTAATCTCCTTTGTATTTATTAATAATTTTCTTACTCTTGGGTTGCTTCTTCTTCTTCTTCTTTAACTCTTTCGCTTGCTTATCGTACCTCAACGCTTGTGCTAGGGAGTGGACAGAGACTGACCGACCACCATTGAAAAACCCCTTAGTCATTTTCCAATACCCATCTGCTCTTGTCCACTTATACTCTAAGTTTTTTCCATCATTGAACTCATCGCATATTAATCTATAAAACTCTTTAAGTTTCAGTACAATTCCTTTTTACTTTACAGACATCATGCGAATCATAATATCTTACAGATCCATGCTTCATGTCTCTATTAATAATCTGTGTATCTTTTGGTAGGGAAATATATTCTTTTTGCAAACACTTATATTCCATTTCTACTTTATTTGGATCTGGATAATGTAAGCTGACATACAAAACCGCCTCTTGGCACGAGTTAAAATTTCCAACATACTCCCATTTAGAAAATGGCTCAGGCATTAAATTAATTACCATAACAAATGCAAATTCAATCATAACTACTCCTCAAAGTTGTTAATCTTATTTACCTTTACTATATGCTTAATATCTTCGTTGTCCAACATATATCCTTTAACATCATCCCATTTGATTGAGTCATCAAATATAATTCGTCTCAAGTTACCTCTGATGCCTGGATAGGCAGATCGCTTTCTACTTTCTACATATCCTAGCTCTTCTAACTTCTTTAGTTGGTTAAAGACATTCTGATAGCTTGTTCGTAACTTACTCGCCATTGTCCTCAAGCCAACAATACTAAATCCTTGTTTGTTACAGTACGCTGCTAATATACCCAGTGTTCTTATATTGGCGGCAGATACTTTCTTATCTATAATTGCTTTGAACGGCAACACAACAAAGTGTCTATGATCCTTATTCCTTAACTTCTTTATCTCTATAGATTTAGGTATCTCGTATTTCATTTAATCCCCACAAAAACAGGCTATACCTTCTTCGTCTTTATCAAACATATCTTGTTGGTTTATAGCATACTCTTTCATTTTTTTATAACTAGGTCTGTCTTTTCTAAAAGTACCTAGTGTTGCAGAATCTTCAGGTTTTTTATGGTCTTCAACATGAGCTTCCATTTTTATCCACCAATCTGCACGACTTGGCTTTTCTTGTATTAAACTTTGTATTTGATGTGCTGGTTTTAAAAAACACAGATCACAATTTCCGTGCATAGTTACACCTTTAAAATTTGACAATCCTAAATCAAAATCATTTTCTTTCCAAAATTTTCCTACATCTTGTTTTGTAATATTTGCAGCTACTAATGGGGTTCTGTGTATTGGTATTTTTGCTGCTCTTCTTGGTTCGTCAGCACGAATACCTACCCAATCCATATTTTCATTATGTTTCCAACCAATAGATTTACAATAATGATTGATAACTCTAATCTTTAAATTAATAGTACATATACGAGCAACAGGGTTAGGCAAATAAGGTTTTCCGTTTTGATCTATTGACATTGCAAACGGTTCACCATTGCGACTTGCTGTTTCAAAATTAACTATTTTAAATCTTTTTTTTGGAGTTTCGTGTGTTGTATATTCTAGCCATACAATAGGTACATTCCATTTGTCACCACAATCTCTAACAAATTCTAAAGTCTCTTCTACTTCCTTACCTGTATTAGCAAAACATACAATAGCATCTTCTGGTAACTTACCATCATTAGATTGCAATACTCTCCACAACATATAAGCTGATGTACGACCACCACTAAAACTAATAACTGTTGGTTCTATAATTTTAAATGGATCACTCATACAATAAGTATATATCATAGATATCTTAGGTCAAGTATAAACTATCCTAGGACAATACTAGGACTATCCAAGGATTATCCAGGGATTATATTTGGTGTCCGCAATTATGGGTTAATTGATTACCCCTTATAAACTATTAAAGTAAATCCAAGTAAAAATTAGTACCCCATAAAACAATGCTTATTAAAGAGGGACAACAATTAATATATGGGGGAACGTAGTTCCCCTTAACTATAGTTAGTGTTACCCTCGTTCCCCTAGTTTATAAAAATAAACTAATTGACTTATCTGCTCAATACTGTAAATTAATAAATACGGGGCCATTACCCAGCCCTCCCGTCGGTAGATGGTGACCAAGGGAATAAACGAGTTTAACTGCAGAGATACCTTAATAATCCATATCAGTTCATCGATATATAGAGAGTACAGGGATCGTGAAAGCGGAGGTTAATAACCTATACTAGATAAACGAGAGCCATCCCTCCTTTTTAAGGGAGTGACCCCATATCGAAAATACTCTTTTTCTATACGGGTTAGGTCTTATGTCGCTTTTAACTATCAAGGTGTCAATAGCGTAACGATAATATGTTGTCATATTAGTCTTTAAAAAAAACTTTCTTAAAAACAATGATATCGTAACAATCAATTGTAACGATCAGTCAGTCAACAATTTCCTATAAACAGTTTTTTGAGATTATCAGCAAAAATTTGAGTGAGACACCCCTATGTACAGGTCAATACCACCCCCCCCAAAGGTCTCTTTATCCACAGGCAATCCACAGGTTATCCACAGATCGATCCACAGAATTCCTGGCACTTATCCACAGAATAATCCACAGTGGCCTAGGTTTAATACACAGGATATGCACAGTGACTGCTTTGATTAATTAGTTATTTCACACACACAAATCAAACTAGCTTATATCTATCCCCATTTAATATGATATGTCAATTGCATCAATGACAATCATTATCTAGTCTATTAATATTAATTGATTATCTATTATTAAATAACATGATTAAATTAATTTAACATTAAGGTTGCAATAGATATCGATTTACTATATTGTTATATTCATAGATTTAATTAATCTATATTTTATAAACCATTAAAGGTAAAAATATCATGAAACTATTATCAATAGATACGAACGCGAAGACTTCAAAAAATACCAAATACGGATATTTAACGGGTATTCAATACTTTGCGCCTTATAATACAAGCGGGGTTAATTTATGCCCCATGGCCGAAAAGGCGGGTTGTATAGACTCATGCTTATATTATTCGGGGCGCGGGAAATTTCAAAATGTACAAGATGCAAGATTAAACAGAACGAAGTTATATTTAAATAATCAAGCCGAGTATTTTAAACAGTTAATAACTGAAATACGCGCATTAATCAAAAAGGCGGATAAAAAAGGTTTAAAGCCTTTAATTAGATTAAACGGAACTTCGGATATTAGATGGGAAAATATCGGCTTCGTATTCGAAGATATTTATTATCGTAATATCTTTGAATTTTTCCCTAACGTTCAATTTATGGATTATACAAAAATACCGAACAGGGTAGATAGTAAAAACGGGTTAAATGATTTTCCTACTAATTACGATTTAACCTTCTCATATTCGGGCGCGCCCGCCTTCAAAAAGTACAATCAACGCGCAATTGATAAAGGCGTTAGAATAGCGGTTGTCTTCGATAAGGTCGAGACAATGCCTATCAAGTTTCATGATCGTGAAGTTTTAAGCGGGGACGATAACGACCTTACATTCACAAAGCCTAAAAACTCAATTCTAGGGTTATATGCGAAGGGTTTAAAAGGTGAAATTCAAAAAGGGATTGATACTCAATTCATTCTCACAAAGGGGGGATAGTATGAAACTACTTTTAATCATAGCAATACCATTTTTATGCATAGCATTGGTTGTATTTTGCGCCATGATACTAGAACATTATTTTGATAGGGAGGATGACTATAAGAGCAAGATTTACAAGTAATTAAAGCATTGAAAATGGGGTTGCCTTAGTATTGGTAACCCTTTTTTTTTGCCTTAGAACGCCTTAAAATGCCTCCAAATATCTCAATGATCGAAATATGGCCCTATATTTCAATGATCGATCATAAGGGTTGAGATACCAAATTCAATGGCTGCAGTAATTAAATTTGCACAAAACGATATCTATGATATATAATTGTATCCAGGTTGAGATACCTATTTTTAAACTTTGATAAGGAAAAATAAACTATGAAATATTTAATCATTCATGTAACCAATGGTGATGACATGTCAAGTTCAGGCGTGTCGATCATCAATGCAAAAAATGATTCTGACATAGAATCACACATCCAGGAAAACTATATCAATGACCTTGGTCAAGATGTAAAAGTCACTAAAGATACTCGTGGCAGAATCACATCAGGTGGTGAAGAGGTCATACCAGGTTTACAGGTTATTTATAATACAGCATTTGGTTATGACAATGACCGAGAAGATTGTGATTTTATTGGTTTCATGCCATACGATGACACCATTAAAGCATTTTTGTTTGAGCCAAATATCTGTGAAGTAACTCCCTTGTATAGTAAAGAGACACTCAATGACATCATTGATGAGGTGCTTGAAGATTTAGACAATGGTGATTTAACCAAAGAAGATATTTTAGATGGTGATTTATTTGATTTCTTTGAGGGTTCTTATGGAAAAATCGTAACTAAAAATAATTTCAATGTGGAGGTGCAATCATGAACGATAACCGAGGAACTAACGAATATTTTGGGGATGAGGACGACATCCCAATGGACGGATTCCAACAACAAAAAGAACTAGAAGAGGCGCACCAACATTTTCTGATTAGAGATTTTGGTGAACTCGTGCTAGAACTTGGCTCAACAGCCGTCATAAGTCAATTAGATGATGATGCAAGACAAGAGTTATCAATGGCTTTTAATAATCTAAAAAAAGGAGAGTAGCATGGTAGGAAAAGTAACACCAAATGACCAACTTTCAGCATCCGAGATACCTGTATTGATGGGTGCTAGTAAGTTTAAAACAGTCAATGAACTGTTAAAAGAAAAGATGGATATTATCTCAGGGATTGAACCACCATTTATATCTAATGAATCAATGGATTGGGGCAATACCTTGGAGGAAACTATCTTGATTGAATCGTGTAAGCGTTTAGGATTAGATGTCAAAGATTTAACGACTAAACATCCCAAGCCTTACTTTCATAAAGATTTGCCATTCGCATGTAGTTTAGATGGTGATGTCAAAGGCAATAATTCGATCATCATGACCGATCTTGATAAGGGTATTATCTGTGTCAATGAGGACGAGATAAGGCTAGAAGGGGTAGGCATTGTTGAAGCCAAGCTAACTGCGCATGAGGTAGAGAGTGCAGACCAACTGCCTCTCTATCGTGGCCCATTGCAACTGCAAATGCAGATGGATACAGTCGGTGCGACTTGGGGTGCAGTGTGTGTCTTGTATCGTGGTACAACGCTACGGACTTTTGTTTACCAAAGGGATGTAGATGTATTGGCTCAAATACATGATGCTATCAATGACTTTCAGCGTAGGTTAGATAAGTACAAGACCAATGATGAGGTCGAATGGTATGACATCAAAACACCATCTGAGGCATCAAGCATCTTTGACCAGCCTGACAAGGATGAGATCGAGATACCTGAAGCCGAGCATTATGCTGAAAAGATAATTGAATTTAGAGACATGATAAAAGACTTGGAGGAGCAGATTGACTTACATCAGATTCAGATTATGAATTTTATGAGAGACAATCAACACGCTATTTCAGGGCGTTATAAAATCTCATGGCCTGTAATCAATTATAAAGCGCAGCCAGAAAAGATAGTCAAAGCAAAAGAAGCGAGAACTATTCGACAATCTAAACTTCGCATACGCGATAGGGAGTTATAACTATGGAAGATTATGAAATGAAAGATACTCATACTTTTTTAGAAGTATTGTATCGCAATGTAAAAGATGTAAGTAAAAGGCAAGACATTATTAAACTTTATTTTAAGGAGAAAGACAATGACAACAACATCGGAGATTGCTAAGGCATTCGTGTCAGCACAAAAGGAATTTGCACCTGCATTAAAGAACAGTACCAATCCACACTTTAAAAGTCAGTATGTAGACTTGGCAGGTTGTATTGAAGCGGTACTAGATGCATTACACAATCATGGGTTAGCACTAATACAAAAGACTCATGATGCAGAATCAGGCATCAGGGTTGAGACAATCTTTTTGCATGAGAGTGGCGAAGAGATGTCAGGGGGTGTGATTCATGTACCCGCTGATAAACAAACACCGCAAGGTTATGGCTCGGCACTAACTTATGCTAGGCGTTATTCGATCATGGCTGCAACAGGTATT
>Ga0222719_10001029_pt1 | contig 27733 bp, 10 predicted proteins | sample C33_34DmetaG_FD_165039 | JGI IMG/M metagenome (GOLD analysis project Ga0222719, IMG submission 165039) | Estuarine water microbial communities from San Francisco Bay, California, United States - C33_34D | ecosystem: Environmental > Aquatic > Marine > Unclassified | place: USA: California...
AGTTAAAGTATCTGGACGGAACCATCAAATCAATCATGAAAAGAATTCCAATGCACGAACCTTGGGTATTGCATGAGAACTTTTCCCCTGCTCTTCAAAAGGAAGAGTTTACTGACAGGGAACTAGAAGGGAACTAGAGGAGTAGGACTATGAAGAAGATATACAATCAAAAGGCAGTGGCAGTTAACAAGGCAAGCGTTGGAGCAGAAGGATCAAACACTTTTACCTATAGAGGATTTAATTCAAAAAACAAGGCAAATGGATTTAAGTTATACGATATTGACCTGGTAAAACAGGATATTATTAATCATTTCTACATAAGAAAGGGTGAGAAATTAGAAAATCCTTCTTTCGGAACCATAATATGGGACATGATATTTGAACAGTTTACTGAGGAAGTAAAAACCATGATAGCCAAGGACGTGGAAACCATAATAAACTACGATCCTAGGGTAGTTGTGCAGAATGTAAGCGTTGATAGCACGGAACAGGGCATGCGAATAGAAGCAGAAGTGGTATATGTGCCTTTTAATGTAAGTGAAAACATGACGTTTAACTTTGACAGAAATAACTCCGTTATAAACTAAGCAGTTTATTACAAGGGCTAAATATTACAATAGGACATTAATTAATGAGCACAACGTCAAGACAGAACAATTTAATACTTAATCAGGACTGGACAAGAATATATCAGACCTTTAAAAATGCTGATTTCAAATCCTACGATTTTGAAAATATTCGTAGGGTGATTATCTCTTATCTTAGAGAAAACTATCCTGAAGATTTCAACGATTACATTGAGAGTTCTGAATACATGGCGCTGGTTGACGCAGTTGCGTTCCTTGGACAGAGCCTAAGTTTTAGGCTTGATTTAGCCAGTAGAGAAAACTTTTTAGAGTTAGCAGAGCGAAAGGAAAGCGTTCTACGAATTGCCCGCATGCTGTCATACAATGCGAAGAGAAATATTGGTAGCAGTGGACTGCTCAAATTTAATTCGATTAGCACAACCGAACAGATTATCGACAGCAATGGTAGGAATCTAGCACAGCAGACAGTGAAGTGGAACGATCCTACTAACACAAACTGGGCAGAACAATTTATTCTTATTTTGAATACTGCAATGGCAGATAATACCGAGTTTGGTAGAAGTGAAGGCGCCGCATCGATTCAAGGAATACCAACAGAACAGTATAGATTCAGAACAACTTCCACTGACGTTCCATTGTTTACATTTACAAAATCAGTTGCTGGTAGGAATATGGCATTTGAATTAGTAAGCACGGCGTTCAAAGATAGCGAAACAATCTACGAGGAAGCACCTACACCAGGAAATCAACTAGGGTTTGTTTATAGACAGGACGGTAAAGGTCCAGGAAGTGCCAACACAGGCTTTTTCTTACAATTTAAACAAGGAAGTTTAGAATTTGCAGATTTTAGTATCGCTACTCCGACAACAAATGAAACACTTGCTGTTGAAAGTAATAATATCAATAACAATGACGTTTGGTTGTTTAGTTTAAACTCTGCTGGAGGACAAGATAAACAATGGACAAGAGTTGATACACTAACAGGAAATAATATTGCATATAACAGCATCGTAGGAAACATTAAAGATATCTATAGTATTTCCACACAACCTAATGATAAAATTAATTTAGTTTTTGCAGATGGAACTTACGGTAACTTGCCCCAAGGTTCATTTAGAACTTACTACAGAGTAAGTAATGGTTTAGAATATACAATTGCTCCTACAGACATGCGTGGTATATCTATTGATGTAAATTATAGAAACAAATCAGGAATAGCACATACCTTAACTATAAACTTAGGTTTGCAATACACTGTTAACAATGCAGCGGCGACTGAAAGTGTAGATACTATTAGACAGAATGCACCTGCTCTTTATTATACACAAAATAGAATGGTAACAGGTGAAGATTATAATCTAGCACCATTAGCAAGTTCACAAAATATTTTAAAAATTAAAGCAGTTAATAGAACATCAAGCGGTATAAGCAGAAACTACGATATAGTAGATGCTAGTGGAAAATATTCAAGTATAAATGTTTTTGCGGATGATGGATATATCTACAAACAAGACTCTGAAAGAAGTTTATTTTTAAAATTTAGTAGTAAAACTGAAATTATAAATTTTTTAAGACAAAATATAGAAGGAGCATTTAGTGATAAAGATTTATACAATTTCTATATTACAAAATATGAAAGGGTAACTTTCAGTGAACAAACAACAGTTTGGACTGCTGTGACAAATGACTTCAACAGAGGCACTGGATATTTTACAAATACAGTTGATAACAGTTTATTAAAAGTAGGAACCTATTCTACAAGTAGTTTAAAATTCTTGACAGTTGGAAGTTCGATTAAATTTGTGGCGCCTGCGGGTTTCCATTTTATGTCTAACCAAGATAATAAATTAATGGAAGGTCCTGCTAACCATCCAGGTAGTAAAACATATATTTGGACAAAGGTAATTAGCATTGCCGGCGACGGAACAAATGCTGGAAGAGGAGCACTTGCTAGTGGATTAGGACCTATTACATTTAATGAAAATATTCCATCAGGAGCAGTTGCTACTAATATAGTTCCAAAATTTGTAAATGATTTAAACGTTGCTCTCGAAACAGAAATTACTAATTTAATGTTTGCTAATTTAAACTTTGGTCTGAGATATGAAACTAGCGATACGTCTTGGAAAATTATACAAAATCAAAATTTAGATTTAATAAACAATTTTAGTTTAGGTAAGGCTGGAGATTCAACAAATGAAAATCTTGATGCTTCTTGGTTATTTGCATTTGTAAAAGAAAATGATCAATATATTGTTAGAATTAGAACGCTTAATTATGTGTTTGGTAGTGTTGAACAGAATAGATTTTATTTTGATAAAAATGAAAAAGCATATAACAATCTTACTGGTTCGATTGAAAAAGATACAATAAACGTTTTAGGAATAAACAGTCAAACTACGAGCACATCTGCGTTAGGAAGAGATTTTAAATTTCAAATCACTGATACAATTGAATTTGACGATGGCTACGAAAGCAGCAAAGAAATAAAATTAAGTTTCAATGATACAGATAGTGATGGTGTTGTAGATGATCCTGACTCCTTTATACAAGTTGCAGGACAAGATGTTGAAGCAAATTATTTATTTTTTGTAAGAAGCACAGATGAATATGGAACAGACATTTTAAACCTGTTTGATAATACAAATAATATTATATTAATTAGAACCAGAGAATCTCTAATTAATATAAATGATTATGATGATGGTCAATTAATATATTTTAGTGACGTGTCTGAAAATAGGGTAAAGCGTGTAGATAGAAATACAAATACACTTAATCTTGACAGTTCATATGTTGCCTATATTGGTAGAAGAAATTTAAAATTTCAATATACTCATTCTGCGAGCGATGATAGAAGAATTGATCCTAGTGTAACAAATATTGTTGATATATTTTTATTGACAAGAAATTATGATACCGCATATAGAAACTATCTAGCAGGATCAATTACAGAACCAGTTGCTCCAACAACAGACAGCCTTAGAATAGAGTTTGGCGGCAAACTAAATGAAATAAAAACAATTAGCGATGAAATTATATATCATCCTGTAAAATATAAAGTTCTGTTTGGTAGTAAAGCGGCAACAAAGTTACAGGCAGAATTTAAAGTAGTCAAAAATCCAGGTAAGGCAATTAATGACAATAATCTTAAAGTTAGAATAGTAAATGCAATCAATCAATTCTTTGCTATAAGTAATTGGGATTTTGGTGATAGATTTTACCTCAGCGAACTGACAACTTATGTTATTAATTCAGTTTCTCCAGATGTAACTAACTTTGTTATTTTACCTAGATCATCTAATCAAGCATTTGGTAGCCTGTTTGAAATACAGAGCAAACCGGATGAAATATTTGTCAGTGGCGCTACTGTAGATGACGTAAAAATAGTTACTAGTATCACCGCTGCAGAAATTAGAGCCAGCACAGGTTCTATTGAAAGTGATGCATCCTCGAATACGAATACAAGTTCAACAAATTCTAGTTCTACAACTAGTTCATCGAGTTCAAGCAGCGGAGGCTCTAGTTACTAATGGCAGATAAAGTTTATCCAAATAGTCAGTTACCAATTAGAAAAAGTTCTGAGCTTCTTCCTCAAACTTTTAGAACTAAAAATAATGACAAGTTTTTGTCAGGTGTTGTTGATCCTCTAATACAGCCAGGAGCCTTAGATAAATTATCAGGTTACGTTGGTAGAAGATTTGGTAAGACCTTTGACGGTAATGCCGTATATCTAGACACTGATAATACTTTAAGAAGTAGATATCAATTAGAACCAGGCATCACGGTTGAAAATAATCAAGTTGTTACTAAGTTTTATGATTACTTAGACTTAAAAAATATAGAAACCTTTTTTGGTAACACTAACGAAAGAGATGATAAAACTACGTTTCAAGAACACTACAGTTGGAACCCTCCTATTGATTGGGATAAGTTTATCAATTATAGAGAATATTATTGGATACCGGCAGGCCCGCCTACAATATCTATATTCGGGCAGGCCAATACTGTTCAGTCTACTTATAAGGTAAATCAAGGAATAGGTTCATCTTGGGTATTCACACCAGATGGATTAACAAATAATCCTACGATTACTTTATACAGAGGACAAACATATAATTTCAATATTAATTCTCCCGGAGAACCATTTGTTCTTAGAACAAATTATGATACAGGCAGTTTAAATTATGAACCTTTAAAAACTTATTTTCCGGGTGACCTTGCAGTTTATGATGGAAAGTTGTGGCGTGCATTACAAGAAATATCACCGTTAGATGGAAGTAGTATAGATATCAATTCACAAGATTGGGAATTGATCGATAGTTCGGCAAGTTTAAGCAGTTTGATATACAACAATGGTGTTACAAATAACAGCATTGAATCTGGAATACTTAAATTTGAGGTTCCTCAAAATGCTCCAGATGTAATTTATTATCAAAGCGCAACAGATCCAAATAGACTAGGAAGATTTATAATTGCAGATATAGAGTCTAATACAAGTATAAATGTTGAGACAGAAATACTAGGTAAGACTTTTTATACTTCAGCAAATAATATTGAACTGTCAAACGGTATGATAGTTGAGTTTCAAGGGCAGGTTCAATCAGAAAAGTATGCTACTGATACTTGGCTAGTTGAGGGTGTGGGCAAGGCAATTAATTTAATTAGATTTGCAGATTTAATTCCACCATCAATAAGTGTTGATAATCCTGAAATTTTATTTGATAATCAGGGTTTTGATACACAGCCATTTGATGATGCTACACTCTATCCCGGAACTAAGGATTATGTTACAATTAATCGCAGCAGTAAGGATTTAAATCCATGGAGCAGATATAATAGATGGTTTCATAGAAGTGTTTTAGAGTATTCCTATAATTTAAGAAATAGTGATTTCGATGCACTTGAAACTTCAAGAGCAAAGAGACCAATTATCGAATTTCATCCAAATGTAAAACTTTACAAACATGGAACTATTGCAAAAGCCTCTGTTGATTATATAGATGATTACACAACAGACGTATTTTCAACTATTGAAGGAAGCACTGGTTATTCGGTCGACGGCGAGTCATTATTTGAAGGTGCAAGAGTATTGGTCACCGGAGATACAGATAGTTTAGCAAACAATAGAATATATGAAGTTAAGTTTATTGTTCACAATGGAAGAAGACAAATTACCTTGAAGGAAACTGCTGATAGTAATCCTACAATAAACCAATGTGTTTTAGCAAGTCGAGGAACCGTTAATTCTGGAAAGATGTTTTATTTTGATGGAACATCTTGGAATCGTAGTCAGGATAAAACCACAGTTAATCAAGCACCGCTGTTTGATGCATTTGACGAAAACGGAGTAGCACTTGACGACCCACAAACTTATCCTGTAAGTAGTTTTATTGGTAGCAAAATATTCAGTTATAAACAAGGAACTGGCCCTATCGATGCTGAACTAGGTTTTGCTATATCATATCAAAATATTGATAATGTAGGAGATATACAGTTTGATTGGAATTGGGAATCTGAACAGTATTCATACACTATAAATCAACAGTCCTTTACAAATAAGATAAACAAGAATTATTTTAAAGTAAATGATGGTTATGAAAACGGTTGGGTAAAATCAAACTACAAATATCTACAACCAATCGTTGATAGTAAAATAGTAGTAAATGAATCAAACAGTATTGAATTTAATACTGTCGATTTTGCATCTATAAATGAATCTGCTGAAATTATTTTTTATCTAAATGGAAATAAGTTATTAGAAGAATATACAAGAGATAATAATACATTTACATTTTCAACTATATTTAAAACTAATGATGTTATCACCATAAAGATTGTAGATGATATTATTCCAGACAATGGATATTATGAAATTCCAGTAGGCCTAGAAAAGAATCCGTTGAATGAAAATCTTTCAACATTTACTCTAGGGCAAGCAACAGACCATATCAGAACAGGTTTAGAATTTGATAATAGATTTAAAGGAAACCTACCTGGAGTTTCTAATTTAAGAGATATTTCAGATTTTACTATAAACTGTAAAAGATTTTTAAAACATAGTGGTGTTGCAGCATCTGCAACTCTTGTGTTATGCGACAAAGAAATTAATATTGTTAAATCTATTCAAAATGCTAAAAAACAATATTCATTATTCAAAGAAAATTTTATAAAAAAATCTTATGAAATTGATAATACTGATAGTATTCCTGATCTGGTAGATAGTATATTAGAACAATTGAATAAAACCAAAAATTCAAATAGTGCATTTGCAGACAGCGATATGATCGGAACAGGAGCATTTACCAAGATTGAAATCGTCGTTGATGATCCAGGCATTAAAACATTTACACTTAGTGAAACTTTTGATTTGAAGACACTGAGCAGACGTGCGGTATATCTGTATAAAAATGATCAGCAATTATTACACGGTCGAGATTACATATTTGATTCTGAATTTTCTTTTGTTACAGTTACAATTAATTTAGTAGAAGGCGATAGGCTAGAGATAAGAGAATATGTTTCGACAGCATCTTGCCACATACCACCAACACCAACTTCAATAGGATTGTATAAAAAATTTACTCCAATGAAGTTTACAGATGACACTTATAGAGATTCTCAGGAAGTAATTCAGGGTCATGACGGTAGTATCACAATAAGTTATGGAGACTTCAGAGACGATGTGCTACTAGAATTAGAATACAGGATCTATAACAATATAAAACAAGAATATGATCCATCTGTATTTGATATTGATGCAAATCTAGGAGGTTACTATGGCAATTCTGTGTTTACCAAAGCAGAATTTGACAAGGTTGCTAATCAGGAATTTTTGCGTTGGATTGCAAATACAAATTTAGGTTATACTAATAACGAATACTTTAAAGATACTGAAACGTTTACCTATACCTATTCTAATATGACTAGTCCAGACGGACAAGAAAATTTGCCAGGATGGTGGAGAGGAGTTTATCAGTATTTTTATGATACTGACAGGCCACATCGCTGTCCGTGGGAAATGTTAGGCTTTTCAGAGCAACCAACATGGTGGGAAGAAGAATACGGAGCAGCACCTTATACCAGTGGTAACCTAATCCTTTGGGAAGATATTAGGGACGGCATAATCCGTCAGGGTGACAGGAAAGGAACCTACAAGAGATATGCAAGAACATCGATCATGCGTCATTTACCGGTTGATGAACATGGCAATTTATTAAGTCCACTGGACAGCGGATTAGCAGGAAATTTCACACTAACAAATAACAAAGGTAGTTTCAAACTTGGAGATGTTTCACCAACTGAATATGCTTATAGAAGTAGTTCTGAGTTTCCTTTTGTGATTGTTTTAGCATTGTGTTTGCTTAGACCTTTTGAATTTATTATTGCAAATTTTGATAGAAGTAAAACCAAACGCAATATTGCTAATCAAATTATAAGTAAAAATACTGGTGTTTTTATTACTCCTTCGGAAATACAATTACCAATTACAGGACAAACATTTACCAGCGGATTAGCATTTTATCTTTCTAGTTATATTAAATCTCAAGGCAGAAGTGTAACCACCGCGCAGGAAACTCTTAATAATATAAATGTTAGATTAACAAATAGATTAAGTGGGTTTGTTGACAAATCACAGCAAAAATATCTTTTAGATTCTAAGAGTCCGGCTGCATCTAGTTCTAGCATATTCATTCCTCCAGAAAATTATAATATTTTCTTTAATGTTTCAACTCCGATTCAGACAGTAAGTTACAGTGGTATTATATTTGAAAAAACTGAAGGCGGATGGATAGTAAATGGGTATGATGATGTTAACCCATATTTTACCATTTACCAAAGTATTCCTAATCAAAAGGATCCGACTATATCAGTCGGAGGAGTAAGTGCAACATTTGTTAATTGGAGTTCTAACCAATTATATAACAATGGTGCTATAGTTCAATATAGAAACATGTTCTATAGAGCAAAACTAACACACACAAGTGCAGACTCTTTTGAGAATGATAACTGGACCATGTTGCCTGAATTGCCGATTATTGGCGCAGCAACAGCACAGCGTAGAAGAAATTTCAACAGATTCAGAACAATAAATGTTAGTTACGGAACAACATTTAATACAGTCCAAGAAGTAGTTGACTTCCTACTTGGCTATGAAGAATATCTAAAATCACAAGGATTTATATTTGACAATTACAGCAGTGATAATCAAGCAATGCAGGACTTTACAACGTCTGCAAAAGAATTTATGTTCTGGACTCGTAACGAATGGGCAATAGGTTCATTATTAGCAGTAAGTCCTGGTGCAGAACAAATTAAGATTACTGTTCCTGTTGGTGTTGTAGATAATTTATTAGATGGGTTTTACGATTACAACATTCTTACAGATACCGGCGAACCTATGGAAGTAAAGAATTTTGATGTGAACAGAGAATTTCAAACATTTACTTTTAACATAAATGATACTACAAAAGGTTTATTTTATCTTAAATTAAATTATGTTCTTAAAGAGCATGTTGCTATTTTTAATGATAGAACAGTATTCAATGATGTTATATTTGATAAGCCTACAGGATATCGTCAGGAAAGAATTAAGGTAAAAGGATTTAGAACTGTTGATTGGGATGGTGATTATACTTCTCCTGGATTCCTGTTTGACAATGTGAATATAGATGGCTGGCAGCCGTTCAATGATTATAAACTTGGTGATATAATAAACTACCAAGGAGTAAATTATACCAGTAAACGTAACCATACTAGTCTAGAAGAGTTTAATGCTAATAATTGGACGGTGCTAGATTCAACACCGGATAAAAAACTAGTTCCTAACTATGATTTTAAAATTAATCAAATGGAAGATTATTTTGATGTTGATACAGAAGGATTATCACAGAGTCAAAGAGATCTGGCAAGACACACAATTGGGTATCAAACAAGAACCTATTTACAAAATTTAGCAGAAGATGAAGTAACACAGTTTAGATTATATCAAGGTTTCATAAGAGAAAAAGGAACAAATAATTCATTAACAAAGATATTCGATAAGATAGGTAGAACATCGAATATTGGTGTTGATCTAAAAGAAGAATGGGCATTTAAAGTAGGAGAACTTGGAGGAACAGATCAATCTAAGGTATTAGAAATAAAGTTAGATACTGACAATTTTGTAATAAATCCACAGGCGATTATAGTAACAGATGGTAACACCAATACACAAAATACAAATAGATATTATGAAATTAATCAATCTGATTTTGATTATGCTCCGATACCATACACTACAAATATAAATCCTGTTACAAGTGAAAAACAATATTTAAGAACTGCCGGTTATGTAAAGGTAGATCAAACAAAATATATTGTAAAGACTCGTGACGATATTCTTAATATAGATATTAACAATGTTAATAACAACGATCACATATGGATTACTTTTGATAAACAGGATTGGACTGTTTTAAGAGTGAATTTTGTAAATGAACTTCCTATTACAAATTTAACAACAGAAAAAAATGTTGTAACACTTACATTTGGTAAACGACATAACTTATCTGTTGATGATATATTAGGGTTAAAAACATTTGGAGATGTAGACGGGTTTCATAAAATAACAACGGTGACCGAATTTACCTTAACTTTTGAAACCGAAAAGCCACCTGCAGATACAAATTTTGAACCTAGTTCTCTTAACTATCCGATACTTTTAACAAATGCAAGATTTAGCAATTACGATTCTCTAAATTTAGAAACTACAGCATTGTTAGATAAAAAATCTAAGTTGTTTATAGATAACAATAAAAATAATAAATGGGAAGTTGTTGAAAAAAATAAAATATATTCTGCTAAAAAAATAGAAGCATTTGGTAGCACAACACCTAAGCACACAGGTAAAAAAGTTCTTTATTCTGAAGAATTACAACAAACGATAGCATCACTTACTGGTTCAAATATTGTAGTTGTATATGTAGAAACTTCAACAGGATTAGCGGTAAAACAAATACTTGAGCCACTGTCGGGTTTTTCGACTGCTGTTTCAAATACATTTGGAGAGGAACTTGCTATTTCTCCTGACAACACTTGGTTAATAGTTGGTTCACCTAGTGCAAGCGGTGTTACATCTAACTATAAAGGAATTTTTAGCACATATAAAACCTATGCTACGAATGACATAGTTTTATATGAAGGAAATTTATGGAAAGCCAAAAAAACTATCCTAGGAGATGGAAGCTCAATTAATGTTTACACTGAAGATTGGGAACAGGCTTATAATATAGAAGCCATTGAGACCGGAAGTAATTCAGGATACCCGAATCAGGGCATGATAAGCATATACAGATATAGTGCAAGACAATGGAATTATGTAGAAAGTTTTGTAAGTCCAAGACCAGACGGTGACAAATTCTTTGGTAGTAAAGTTAGTTTAGCAAAAACAGCAACAGGTTATACCATGGCTGTAAGTGCCCCAGGAACAAATAATACTAAAGGTAGAGTTTATCTCTACAATTACACAACGGCAGAAGGCTGGCAATTAATACAAAACAAAGATTATAGAGGTTTATACCAGCCAGGCGGCACATTACCGGCAACACAAATATTAGCAGGTAGAACATACACAATTGATACACTAGGAACAACCGATTTTATAACTCACGGTGCGTTGTCAAATACACCCGGACAGGTTTTTGTTGCCACTGATAATGGTGCAGGTAGCGGAACCGTAACAGTTGAAAGTTACTATCCTAAAGGATCAATTGTTTATCATAATGGATACTTGTGGCAAGCACTTGAAGATAACGAAGGTGACGGAAGCACAATAACACTTTTAAGTAATGACTGGATTAGACTGGATGAGGTTAATACCAATGTTTCATTACCAACGAGTGTTAGCATAGAAGATGACGGTTCAACCCTGGCTTCAGGAGTATTATCAGAAGATCAACTTGCTGAAATAGTTAAAGAAGGCGACAAATTTGGTAGTTCCTTAGCATTCAATAGTGATGCATCTACTCTAATAATAGGAGCACAAGAAGCAGATGGTCAATATTTTCCAAATTTCAAAGGTAACTGGCAGGCAAATTTTGAATATGCAGAAAATGATGTTGTAAAATATCAAGGAGGCTATCACAGGTTAGAAAATCTAGGTGCTACAGCAGTCGGTCCAGATAGCACAATTAGAAGTTTTAATCAACCGCCAGATGAAGGTGAACCTTGGGTAAATGTAGGAGATAGTAGTTCAGAGCCTGTTGGTAAGGTATTTGTTTATAATAAAAACGATAAAGGTTTTTATACACTCAAACAAACCATCACTGCTGAGAGCCTATCTGAGATAAGCGATATTGACGATGATGAAACAATTAACACAGGAGACTTGTTTGGTTATGGGGTTGATCTTGACCATACAGGTAACACCTTAGTAATTACAAGTCCTAGGGCTGATAAAAATTTACAGAATCAAGGAAGTGCATATGTGTTTAAGTATGAAACTGATTCGACTGCAAGCCGTTACAGACTGAAACAAAAAATTGAAAGTTACGGAATTTATCCAAATGAATATTTTGGACAATCTGTTTGTATCACTAATAATTCAAGTAAAATTGTTATTGGAGCAAACAATACCGGTTATAGTTTACCGATAAGATTTGATGCTAATAACACTACTTTTGATAATTCTAATACTAAATTTACTACGTATGGAGGTTATAGCGGAGCAGTTTATGTATTTAATTTAAAAGGGTCACGTTATTTACTGACTGAAAAATTAGAAGATGATCTAAGCACAAATGAATCATTTGGTTACAGTGTGTATTGTTCTGATAATGTAATTGTTGTAGGATCTCCTAATTATATAGAGCCTGTTGCACATGGTCCAACATTAGATTTTACTGGTGATGTTACCGGAATGGTAAGATTGTTTAGAAAGGATGCAAATTTAGAAAGTTTAAAAATAATCGGATCCGAACCAGAAAGAATAGATATAAGAAAAATTAAAAGAATAGCCCTTTATAATGAAAGAGGTGATACTAAAATACAAGATATTGAAGTAGTTGATCCTGCGAAACTTAAAATTTTAGCGGCAGCAGAAAAAGAAATAGAATACAAAACACTTTACGATCCTGCAACTTATAATGTAGGAACAGAAGATGTTGTTGTGGATGATACAGTAGCATGGTTTGATAAAAATGTTGGCAAGTTATGGTGGGATATCAGCAAGGCAAAATGGATTGACTATGAGCAAGGTGACACAGCATATAGATTGGCCAACTGGGGATCTCAAGCAGAAGGTTCAACCATTGATGTTTATGAATGGGTTGAGTCTAAACTTTTACCTTCTGAATGGTCAGTTCTTGCAGATACAACTGAAGGCTTGCAGTTAGGTGTATCAGGACAGCCTTTATACAATGATGATACTGTTTACAGCGTAAAAGAATTTTTAAATGTTAACACAGGATTAGTAACTGAAACAAAATATTACTTCTGGGTCAAAAACAAAGTTACAGTTCCAGAAAATATTATTGGTAGATCAATTAGTGCAGGAGAAGTTGCAGCATTAATTAATAATCCGTCAACATTAGGAAATACCTATATAGCTCTTGCTGACAGTAACAAAATATTCTTTTATAATTATACTTCATTGACAAGTGATAATTTAAATATTTTAAATTTAGAATATTATAATTCTATTGTAAACAACAATCAAGCACACTATGAATTTTTACTGTTAACAGAAAACGATGAAAATAGTATACCTAATTTTAAACTTGAAAAGAAATGGATTGATAGTTTAGTTGGTTATGACTTGCAAGGAAATAGAGTTCCAGATCCTAATCTAACTGATAAGCAAAAATACGGTATCCATTTCCGTCCAAGACAAAGCATGTTTGCTAACAGAAAACAAATTTTAGGTCAAACAATTGATCATGTAAACAAGATATTATTGGATCAGGCATTTTCTAATATTATAAATTTTGAAAATTTAAATTTAGTTGATCCAGAACCTGCAAAAGAACTGTATCTGTATGATACTAAAGTTGCTGGAGTTATTGATTTACAAAATGTTGGAACAGTTAGAGTAAAACAGGCAAAACTTTCTGCAAATATAATTAACAATGGAATTTCTTCCATTGATATTATAGATTCGGGATTTGGTTACAAACCTCAAGAATTGTTTGATACAGAAGCGCCTGGGCTATATCCTGGACCAAAAGTAACTATAACCGGCGATGGCCAAGGTGCTGAAGCAATTACGCATATTGATAATCAAGGAAGAATTGTAGAGGTAGTGATTGTAAATAGCGGCAGAAATTATACCAATGCAACACCTATTGTAAGACAGTTTTCAGTATTGGTAGAAAATGATTCAACAGCAAATAATTATTGGTCAATTTATGCATGGGATGATATAAGACAAACGTTTTATAGAAGTGCATCACAGGCATTTGACACTACAAAGTATTGGAATTATAAGGATTGGTGGAAAACAGGATACGGTGAAACTAGCAGAATAACCAAAGAAATTTTAGATGTTTCCGTAGAACCTTCTATTAATTTAGAGTTAGGTGATTTAGTTAGAATAAAAGAATATGGTTCAGGCGGCTGGGCAGTTTTTGAAAAAGTTTCTGAAAGTAGCGATTTGCCATTAGGTAATTATAACTTAGTTGGCAGAAAGAACGGAACAATACAACTTTCGAAAAATCTGTATGATCTAAATGTTTCAGGTGTTGGGTTTGACAACACTGTAAATTTTGATACAGGACTATATGATTTAGAACCAACAACGGAACTACGTAATATTTTTAAAGCCATTAAAGAAAATATATTCCAAGGGGATTATAAAATTGAATGGAATAGAATATTTTTTAATTCTATTAGATACGTATTGCACGAACAAACTTATGTAGACTGGTTATTCAAATCAAGTTTTCTAAAGGCAATACACAATGTCGGAAATTTAAAAGTTGTTCCAAATTATAGTAATGATAACCTAGAAAGTTATCAAAATTATATTGAAGAAGTTAAACCTTATAGAACCACCATTAGAGAGTATATCAGTAGATATAATCAACTTGAAGGAAACGGTGTTGCAGCAAATGATTTTGATTTACCTGCCGTATATTCAACATCTGCTGGTAAGATTATAACTGTAAATGAAAACAGTCCATTAATTTCACAACAACCGTGGAAAACATGGTTTGATAATAGAGGTTATCGTATCACCAATATAGAAGTATCCAGCGCAGGCAGCGGATATACAAGTCCTCCTAAAGTAGTAATAGAAGGAAATGGCTCTGAAGCCAGTGCAGTGGCTTTTATTTCTAGCGGGAAAGTAACTGGTATAAAAATAACCAATAAAGGTAAAGGATACACACAGATACCTAAGATAAGTTTAGTAGGAGGTAATGGTGCTTCAACAGATATTGCGAAGGCTGTTGCCTACCTAGGAGAAGGAAATAGTAGAAGTTTTGAATTAAAGGTTAAATTTGATAGAATCAATAAACAAGGAATATATTCTACATTTAGCGATACTCAAACATTTACGGCAACTGGAACAACGGCAGTATTTGATTTAAAATATGCACCTACAGTTGACAAAACAAAAATTAGCATTACAAAAAATGATCAAACTGTCTTGGGTAGTGATTACAAAGTATCTCTTTTCACTCAAAAAGTAAATGGATATAGTTTAATTCAAGGGAAAATAATATTTAATGTTGCTCCTCAACTAAACGATGTAATAAAAATAATTTATGATAAAAATGATGAATTGTTAGATAGTGTCAATAGAATATCAAAATATTATAATCCATCAGAGGGAATGAAAGGCAACGAACTAGATCAGTTAATGACAGGTATAGATTATGGCGGTGTTCAAGTTCAAGGCACAACATTTGATGTTACTGGAGGCTGGGACGCACTTCCTTGGTTTACAGACAGTTGGGATAGTGTAGAAAGCAGTGCAGATTATTACGTGGTTGCAGACGGAAGCACGAACGAAGTAACACTTCCTTATGTGCCTGCAGATGGACAGGAAATAAACATCTATCTAAAACGTGTCGGTGAAGGAACGCTACCAACAATTGACAATCTACAATACAGCGAAAGCGTGAAGAATCCTCCAGTAGTTAGAATAGATGATCCGTTCTTCTTTGAAGGCAACGATAGTTCAACTAGTGCTAACCCAAATGCACAAATGCCAACGTTTATTGGTGATGGATCAACAAATGTTATTGATGTAGGTTCATACATTACTACAAATGACGGCGACATTTTAATATTCCGTCCTATAGAAAGTGACGGTGCAGTTACAATTACAGATCCTAATATTGTTGATACTAATTTAGGTGGCGGAACATTATCAGCCATAGACGGTGCGTATACAACCGCAACCGGCATGACGGTAGAAGAGATTAAAATAACAGGTGGAAGATTTATAGGTCCTGAACAAGTTCCATCTCCTGAAGAAAATATTCCAGGGCAGGTGTTAGATAATCTAAGTATAAAAGTTTTCCAAACTACGTCCGGCGGAGCAGCACCATTAGAATCGAACGTTATTATTAGTGATGGATCGACATCTATATATGAAATAGGACAAAAAATTATTGAAGATAAATCTGTTCTAGTATATGTTGATGGAATTAAAAAAGTTCTTAATACAGATTATACAGTTGGAGAAAACAATATTGAATTTGTATCAACTCCAGATGCAGATAAAAAAATTGAAATCATCTCAATAGGTATAGGGGGTATTGGATTATTAGACTATCAAGAATTTATAGCAGACGGTGATACTGGACTTTTCCTTACTGATGCACCTTATAATATTACATCTAGTGTATTCGTAACTATTAATGGTGTTGAACAAGATGCTGTGTTCAGCGATAGCACAGACACTGTAGATACCGTTGGTAGAACATTAGTTCAGTTTGGAACAGTGCCTGCTGAAGGAAGTATAATCAAAATAGTTGTTTTCCAGGCAAGTGAAAACGTAGATAGTGGGCAACTTGGGTTAGTAAGAGTTAATAAACAAACAACAACTCTTGGAACCGGCAGAGTTTACGATTTAGATAATTTTGTAAAACTAACAAGAGAAAGTTCGATATCATCTATGGTGGTTGAAATAAATGATGTGAAATTAAAAGGCGTGGATACAGTGTATGCTGTTTATGATGGAGTTACCAATGCGTTCACCCTTGGACAAGATCCACTAGAAGCATCGGGTGCGATTCTTTCAGCCAATATTAAAGTTTTTGTAAACGGTGAACAAAAAACATTTATTCAAGATTATGTATATGACGGAACTACAAAATTATTAACCATTGAAAGTAATGTGTTGACCAAAGGAGATATAATAAAAATAGAAAATGATTTGCGTGCAGAATATTCTATCGTCAACAATAGATTACAGATAGCAGAAAGTGTTAGTTTTAATTCTGGAGATATATTAACAGTAACTTGGTTTAGCGAATATCCGAGTATGGAAATATACAGTGATAGAACAACCGGTGGTAAAGTTAATTACGAATTACCATATAAGCCATTAGGAGTTTCCTATGTATGGGTTTACAAGAATGGAGTTAGATTAATACAAGATCAAGATTATAACATTTCATTACCTAGAGGTGTAATATATTTAGATATAGAAAGCACAGTAGATGACATAATAACAATTACAACCTTTGGAACAGATGTTTATAAATTACCTAGTTCTTACGAAATTAGTAAAGATATGTTAAATGTATATAGATACAATAGATACTCTACTTCTAAGTCAATATATCTAACAAAGGAATTAAATTATTTTGATGACACAATCTCTATTAGTGATGCAAGCCAGTTATCTAATCCTAATAGAAATAGAAATATACCAGGAGTCATTGAAATTAGCGGAGAAAGAATTGAATATCTTCGTAAGACAGGCAACACACTTAGCCAACTTAGAAGAGGAACTAATGGAACTGCTATAAAAGAAACACACTCTATAAACTCCTTAGTTGCAGATATTGGACCAAATGAAGTTATACCGTATAATGATTCACAGGATCGAACAGATTTTGTAAGTGATGGTAGTTCGACACTAATAGGACCTTTGGAATATACACCAGCAAAATCTACGGTAGGAAGATGGGTATCAACAACAATCCCGTCAGAATACGGTAGATGTGATACAATTGAAGTATTTGTTGGTGGTAAGAGATTGCGTAAGACACCTCTTACAGTATACGATGAAAGTTTAGGTCCTGTAAGTCCAGGTGCTGACAGAGAATTAGAGGCAGAATTTGCTGTTGATGGCATTGATCCATATATAAGGCTCACTCAAACGCCACCAGCAGGAACACGTATAACCGTAATTAAAAGGACAGGAAATACATGGTATGATAAAGGAGCATCAAGTGCTACAACCGGCGTTACATTGTTGGAAAACAATACGTCTATAAGTAAGTTCATTGCTGCTAGAACTACCAGTTTACCTGAATAAATACACTATGAAAACTGAAGAGAACAAAATGCCAGATAGCCAAAAAGAAACGCAACAAAATAAAAAACCTCAAGTAAATGAGACTGGAGGGTTTCATTTTGAAGGTCATATTAAGATATTTGATCCGGAAACAGGTGAAGTTTTCCAGGACAAACGCAATGCTATTCATTATGAGAACATGAGTGTTGCTATGGTCCAATCACTGTCAAATCAGGGATTAGGCACAATTTATGAAATGGCGTTTGGATCTGGAGGAACTTCGGTAGACCCTACAGGGTTAATTACATATTTGACTCCTAATACCGTAGGAGTTAATTCAAGTTTATATAATCAAACTTATACTAAAGTTGTAGATCAAAATGCTATTGCTAATGTTGATCCAACAAGAAATAAAATGGAAGTAAGACACATAAGTGGTGCAACATATAGTGACATTATTATTAGTTGTCTTTTAGATTATGGTGAACCAGATGATCAAGAAGCATTTGATAATAGTGTAAATTTAGATGGAAACTTTGTATTTGATGAATTAGGAATTAAATCATATGATCCAACAGGCACTGGTAAATTATTAACGCATGTTATCTTCCATCCTGTGCAAAAATCATTAAACAGATTATTGCAGATCGATTATACGATTAGAATACAAAGTTTAACTGGTTTTAACGAGGGATAATAGATGCCATACATTGTAAATTTTACAGATAAAGATAATAAATCCCCAATAACAGTTTTTGATAATACATCAAGTAATGATACCAGTCTTACATTTCCGGGCAGAAACGTAACAGGCTATGGACAAATCATTGCTGAAAACTTTTTATCACTTTTAGAAAATTTTGCAAGTGCATCACAACCTGTTAATCCAGTTGAGGGGCAATTATGGTATGATACCACAAATGGTGTTTTACAATTATATGATAATACAAGTTGGAAAGCAGCATCAAATATTCAAAAAGGTCCAACTGAGCCCAGTGTCGCAAATTCTAAAGTAGGCGAACTTTGGGTAGATACAACAAATCAACAGTTAAGAATCTATACAGGTAGCAGATGGTTACTTGTTGGCCCTAGTGAAAGTTCTATTGACGGTAAGAGATATGGACCAGCAGTTGAAAAAATTGTTGATCAGGATAACTTTGATCGAAATGTCTTAACATTTTATATTGCCGATACACCAGTAGTCATACTTTCAAGAGATTCATTTACTCCAAAGATTGAAATTAAAGGATTCGATCAAGTTAAATCAGGTATCAACATTGCAACTCCAGCAAACGCAGCAGAAGAAGCAGAATTTGCAAGTATTTTCTTAGGAGGAGAACTTCCTAAACTTATAGGAACTGCCGCTAATGCTGATGCACTGAATGTAGGCGGAATAGAAGTTGCCGCAGGAAAATTTTTAAGAAGTGATACAACAAACACAACAGAACAAGGATTTAATGTAAGAAGCAATACTGGTGTAACAATAGGGGTTGACGGAAATTTCCAGTTGACAACTTCAGCGACAGCGGCAAAGATCTATAATAGTGCTGCGGGTAGCAGTATAGACTTACAGATAAACAGAAACGGTATTCCTGATACAATTCTTAGAGTAATAGATGACAAAGTTGGAATCAATATTGCAGCACCCGATAATGCTTTAGATGTCGGCGGCGACTTTGGTCTAACAGGAAGTATTATTGTATCTGATACTAATGATGCAATTAATCTTTCAACAGGAAGTATACGGACTGAAGGTGGAGTATCAATTAAAAAGACACTTCGTGTTGGTCAAGGTGTTAACGTTACAGGAACAATTACGAGTTCTAATATAGTTCCTGAATCAAACGAAACCTACGATTTAGGTAATGACAGTTTAAGATGGAATAATATTAAGGCTAAAAAAATTATTGCAGATGAAATTGAAGGAACCATCAGCGGAAATATTACAGGTAATGCTAATACAGCAACAAACTTAAAGAATGTAACTAATTTTACAATGGCAGGAGATGTTGTATCAAGCGGATTTACATTTGATGGTATTGGTGATGCTAAAGTATTTAATACACAATTGACAGCAAACATTATTACAGATAAAGATCAGCCACTTCCTAATGTTTCGGGTGTAGATGATCAGATTTTGGTATATAGAGCAAATCCATTAACTGGAAGCGCATCAACTGGTTTGTTGAGACAGACAAGAGATACATTTGTAGGCGATTTAGGAATTCCAATAGGCACCATTTTACCTTATGCAGGCGCAAATGTTCCATATGGTTTCCTATTTTGTGACGGCGGCGAAGTTGAAATAGCAAAATTTAGATCATTGTATGATACAATAGGAACCACGTATAATGGTTCAGCGGCACTTAATGGTGCGGTCGGAAAAACTTTTAGAGTTCCAGACCTAAGAGGTAGATTTGCCCTTGGACGTCATAACATGGACAACAATATTACTGTGCCAAATGACGTAGGGGGTTTTGTTGATAATGGTGGAGGTTCACCAGTTCCGGCACGTATATCAGGAACAGAACCAGAAACACTTGCAGCATCAAGTGGTTCTAGTAACGTTAATTTAACACTATCTAATCTTCCAGAGCATTCACATAGTTTGGTTGCTGATGGCGAACAGTTTTATGGTGTAAGAGTAGATACTGCACCAACAGTTAGTTCAGTTTCAGGAAGAGGTCCAAACAATCCAGGCGAGGCACAATACCTACCAGATACAGGTGGTGTAAAAGTTCCAACTGGAACAACATTAGGATCGCCTGTGGGTATTATGAATCCATACTTAACAATAAATTATATCATAAGATCAGGTCCGCCTGCATTTACAACGACATAGGGATAGAGAATGGCATATCAAGTTAATAAAACAGACGGAACAATTGTAGCAACAGTCGCAGATGGACAAGTCGATACTCTATCAACTGATTTAACTCTAATAGGAAAAAATTATAGTGGATTTGGTGAAGCACTGAATGAAAATTTTGTAAAACTATTAGAGAATTTTTCAAGCACTACACAGCCAACAAATCCAATAAAAGGTCAGATCTGGTTTGATGGAACAGAAAATAAACTTAAAGTTTACAGTGGAACTGCATTTGTTCCAGTAAGTTCTGCAACTATTTCAAACACCCAGCCTTCAACACTTGGGGTTGGGGATTTATGGTTTAATGATACAGATAAACAATTATATTTCTTTGACGGAACAAACACGATATTATTAGGACCAGACTATTCTGAACTACAAGGATTAAGTGGTTTAAGAGTTACAAGCATACTTGATACACTCAATCAGACACGTGTAATTACAAGTTTATATAATAACGGAATACTTTTAGGAATTTTTTCAAAAGATTCATTTACACCTAAGAATGCTATAGAAGGATACACAGGCAGCATTGAGCCAGGATTCAACCAAGGAACACTGGCAGGAATGAAATTTGATGTTACGGCAACAAATGCAGAAAAGTTAGGTGCAGTTGATGCAACAACATATGCAAGAAGAGATACTTCAAATCAGTTTGCAGGACAGATTAGAATAAATTCTGACTTAGGAGTAGTTTTCGGTGCTGGTGACCAAGGTAACTTAACTGTTGATTCTAATGGTAATATATTTTTCTCAAATACAGCGTCAGATAAAACAATAGTTATTAATGTAAGAAAAGGAATTGTTCAAGAAGAAGCAATAAAAGTTGATTCCGCTGATAGAAAATTAAGTTTCTATGAAAATTTTTCAGGGAGCGAAGCAGTATTTGGCGGTGACGTTGAAATCAAGGGTAACACAACTATCAGAGGACAGTTAACCATCGAAGATGGTGACATTCTTTCATTAAACACACAGAACTTAGTAGTTGAAAACAAACAGATTGAACTTGCACAGACAGGAGATGACGCAACTAACTCTGATACAGTAGCAGATGGTGGAGGTATTGTTCTCAAAGGTCCAGCAGGAAATATTGATCACGTATTTTTATGGTCGAATCTAGGATTAGCATCAACACCAAGAACACCAACACTTGCTGCACAGGCGTGGACTTCTTCTGAACACATCAATCTTGCTACAGGAAAAGCATTTAAGATTAATGGTGTTACAGTATTGGACGGAACAAGTTTAGGAGCAGGAATCACTGCCATTCCAGGCGTTACGTCCTTTGGAACACAAAATGTTGTTAACATTGGTGCAACACCTCCTACTGCTGATGCTAAGTTCGAAGTTGACAGTGGAAGTGGTAAACCAAGAATTACAACCATACTTTCTGACAGCGATTTAGAACTAGCACCAGACGGAACGGGTAACGTTGCATTGATAGGCAGTCCTAAGATTACGGGATTAGCAGATCCTACTGATGCACAGGATGCAGCAACTAAAGAATATGTAGATAACGTTGCCGAAACAAGAAGTTTAGCATTTTCTATGGATTTAACAGACGGTAAACCAAATAGTTATATTGCGGGAACAATACTTGCATCTCTTGCTCCTGTTGCAGAGTATAGAAACGGAACATTGGCAAGAATTTTATGCACAACATTGAGCAACTCAACAACCAGTTTAGAAATTAATCCTCTTAGAAGTAGCACAACTGTAGAATTTAATGCTACTGCCGGTGGCTCAGCATTTGGAATAACAGATTTAGCATTTTCAACAGCAACTATCTCGGCACCAACTATTACCACAGTGAGGGTAATCAAGACCTTCCAATTGGTAGCAGGTGCATGGACATTTGTTTCTGAGGTGGCACTACCATAGGATGATTAGGAGCGCAACATGGCATATATAATTAATAAAAGTGACGGAACAGCGTTTACAACGCTACAGGATTCCACCATTGATACTACATCGAGTTTAACACTTGTAGGTAGAAACTATATCGGTTATGGTGAAATACAAAACGAAAACTTTCTGTTCCTGCTTGAAAATTTTGCAAACATCACTGCTCCAGCAAGGCCCGTTAGTGGTCAATTATGGTTTGATACGACCAACAGTGTTTTAAAAGCATATGATGGAACAAAATGGGTAGAAGTGGGTGCGTCTGCAATAAGTGCAGATCCACCACAAGATCCTCCATCAGGAGCATTTTGGTTCAAGACAGGTGCAAACACACTTCACGCATATGATGGAAATAGTTGGGTATTCATAGGCCCTGAAACGGCAGCAGGTTTTGGTGTTACAAGAGCAAGAAGCACCACGCTAGTTTCTGATACATCGGTTGAATATCCAGTTATACTGATTACTGTTGCAGACATTGTTATAGGCATAGTATCGTCTAGTTCATTCACGATTGGATCATCCAATGCAGTAGCAGGATTTACCACGTTGGATGCCGGAATAACTTTAAATTCAAATTATCTTATAAAAGGTAACATAAACGGTAATGCATCAACGGCAACTGCACTTGATAACACAAGATTAATTAATGGCGTTGGCTTTAATGGAACACAAGACATTACTATTACAGCAAACACACAAAACAATCTTCAGACAGGAACTTACCTCATTGGAAATGACTTTGATGGTAGTTCAACTACCGTATGGTCAGTTGACGCTACATCAGCCAATCAAATTGGCAAGATCGTTGCAAGAAATAGCAGTGGAGGTTTTAGCGCAGGTCTAATTACCGCTGATCTAGCAGGAGACGTTACAGGAAATGTTACTGCGGCTTCGGGAACATCAAGATTTGATGTAATTGAAGCAAATAGATTTGTCGGCCAAACACTAACAGGTAATGCATTCAGTGCAACAAAATTAAGAACATCAAGAAATATTAACGGTGTTCCGTTTGACGGACAATCAGATATCACAGTTCCAGCAAGTGCAAGAACACTAACGGATACTGCCCTTGCAGCAAATGTTGTTAGTTCACAATTAGAGTCGGTGGGGCTATTAAACAGATTAGATGTTAATGGTTTGATAACCGTAAGCAGTAATTTTACGATTGGAGCATCTGGCAGCGACACAAATTTAACCGCAACAAGAGTATTACGTTTAACAGCAGATGATGGAACTGACACTTCAGTAGTTGATTTAATTTCACCAGACGTTTCGGTAGCAGCAGGATACGGTTCCAGGGGTGCAATCATTCCTAATGTGGATCAGGATCTTGATCTAGGTAAGAGTGCTAGAAAGTTTGATAATGTTCATGCAAACACATTTGTTGGAGACCTACAGGGCAATGCTGATACAGCCACTTTAGCAACTACCGCTACAAATATCGCGGGCGGAGCCTTAGGCTCTATCGCTTACCAGACTGCGTCTGGAACTACCGCGCTGCTCCCTGCGGGAGCGCCGGATCAGGTTTTAGCATCAAGAGGAACGGTTGCACCGCCAGTATGGGTAGACAATGTTCTTGAATCTGCACAGACAATAAAATTAAAAACATCAAGAACAATAAACGGTGTTGGTTTTGATGGAACTGCAAATATCACAATCGCTGACAATACAAAGGTTGCATTAGCAGGCGACACAATGACAGGGTTCTTAACTCTTCATGCTAATCCTACGGCAAACATGCACGCCACAACAAAACAATATGTTGATAGTCAAATAAGTGTAGCAATCGCAGCAATACCAAATCCATATTGGGCTGGAGCAACAACGTTGGCAAATGTTCAGGCAACTTATTCTTCATTTCCGACCGGAACTCTTGTTTCATTCTGGGACGAAAGATCGTATTCCAGACCTGCTAACTCAAATGGTGGTAGTGTTAGTATTGTTGATAGGTATAGAAGAAAGGTCGAAAAGCAGGCAAATGGCTCATGGATTGATGTAGGATAAATATGGATATGAATAGACAGACAGCACTAGCACAGTTCAATAAACTTAACAAAAAATTTACAACAGTTCTTGGAATGGTGGATGATCAATCTCTGCTCAATCATGATTTATACCTTTATAGAGAAATTGAAATTGATATCGAAAATGAAAATGTCAGAGGCGACTATGACAATTATGAGATTTATGATGTAAATGCTACTCCTCTCATGACAGAGGACGCATTAAACACTCTAGCAAGAACAAGAATTACAGACAAGTATCCATTAGAAAATCAATTAAGCATTTTAGGATCTGCAATTGAAAGATTAGCAGACAATGCCGGAATTGAAGCAGATGAATTAAAAGAAATGAATGATTTTATTGCTGAAGTTAGACGTGCTAACGGCATAAGAAAAGAATACTTTAGAAATAATTCACAGGTAGAATACAAAAGCACTGAAGATGTTGCAGCAGAAATTGCAGAAAAATATGAAGGTGCTATTCAGGAGTATGGTGATGACATACGTGATATCTAAATACTTGGATAAAGACACAGCAGACAGAGTAAGAGAGTATGCTGAGACTCTTGAAGGACCTAGATGGGTTAGAAGATCACAACTTACTCCACCTAGGCAAGTTGATGGCTCATCATGTTCATATGATTTTTGCGGTCACAGTCAAATGCCAGGTCACATAGTAGATTTTTTAAAGTCTATTGCACCGCATTTTGAGGAACATAAACTTGCAGAAATTGCAATCAACAGATATAACATAGGCGATTACCTAGGTAAGCACAAAGACTTTGACTATTATAGAAAAAATTTAGTAATCGCACTGCAAGACAGTGAAGACGGTGTGTTAATTGATGACGAAAATGAATTTATAAAAGATTCTGTCGGGCAAGGAATATGTATCGACGGTATAGGTCCGGTGCACAGTGTAGCACCAGTTAACAATAAAAGATATTCATTAGTTTATCTTTACGAGTAGGAAATTATGGCACATATTTTAAAAACACAATTGAGCGCAGAAAACTTAACAGCACTAGATACTTTAAAAAATAGTGTAAATTTTGCATCAAATACAACTAGATTGGGTGCTAACGGCTATGACAATTTAAGCAAATATGAAGTTTCAAAATGGAAATCTTGGAACAGAACCCAAAGATCTAACTTTAAGTCATATTTTGCTGAAGCCGATATTAATAAAGCAGTAATTGGCTACTTTCTAAAATTTCCTGCAAATACAGGATGTTTAGATACAATGAATACGTGGAACGATGTAAGTGCAGCAGGAACAATTGTTGCATATAGTCTAACAGATAACAATGCTATTACTATTGATGGAACAACAGTAGAGCTAGATAGAGGGGACGGAGTAGAATTTTCTCTTACTAATACACACTCTATAAGCACATCGGGAGCCGAAAGAAACTGGGCATGCTTAATGCTTATGAAGTAAAAAACGATAAATACAACTGAACTAGGAAAAAACAAAATGGCATACCAAGTAGATAAATTTAACGGAACTTTTTTAACATCTGTAGCGGATGGAACTATTGACACTACCACGGATTTAAGATTTGTTGGTAAAAACTATGCTGGCTATGGTGAAGTTCAAAACGAAAATTTTCTTCATCTTCTTGAAAATTTTGCCAACACTACTGCTCCACCAAAAGCAGTTGAAGGCCAAGTTTGGTATGATAGCGGAAACAAAAAATTAAAATTTTATGATGGTGCAAAGTTTAAAAGTGCATCAGGAGCAGAAACTAGTGCTTCAGCACCTGGTGGCTTAGGAACTGGTGATTTTTGGTGGGACACATCTGCAAAACAAATGTATGCATGGGACGGTGGAGCATTTGTTTTAATAGGTCCTGAAGCAAGTCCAGATCTCGGAACTAGTGGAGTTGTAGCACAGGTAGTAAAAGATAGCGGAAATGCTAACCACTCTATTCTAAAAGTATTAGCAGGCGGTAAAACAGTTGCTATTGCTTCTCAAACAGCATTTACATTAAACAGTTCGGTAAACCCAATAGACGACTTCACCTTAATCAAAAAAGGACTTACACTGGCAAACACAGATGCTAATGGTATTAGTGCTGACGATTATGTGTATTGGGGAAGTGCATCTAACTCACTAAGATTAGGCGGTCTATTAGCAAGCGATTATATCACAAAAGGAACAGTTGAATTTTCAAGCACCGTATTTTATGATGATCCTGGATTGAAAATAGGTGATCAACGAGACCTGCATATTTTTATTAACAGTGCTGATGAACCTAGAATAAACAGTCTACTAGGAAATCCTTTAGACTTTGTTATTACTGATGGTGGTATTGATTACAAAACTGCACAGGTTACACTAAGTTCATTTCGTCCAGGCGCAGGTGGAAATTTTGATCTAGGCGAAGCAAGTTATCAATGGAAAGATGTTCATGCACAAACAGTTATTGCAAACTTAACTGGTAACGTTACAGGTAATGTTACAGGCTCTGTAAAAGGAAATGTTTTAGCCAATGATACACAGGTAATGATTGATGCATCAACCAAAGAAATAGGGTATGCAGGAGCAACACTTAGAGGAACGCTGATAGGTAACGTGAGTGGTAACGTAACTGGAACGGCATCTAATGCAAATAATTTAAATAACATTCCTCCCTCAATCACTGTTCCAAGTCCCGTAACAACATCTATTCCTGTTAGAGATTCGAGCGGTAACATAACTGCAAATCAATTTGTGGGAACTGCCGACGAAGCAGACGCATTAGATGTAGATGGAACGTATAGAGTTGCTGATACTGATCCAGTTGCTAATACTATTGCGGCAAGAGATAGCTCAGGAAATTTAGAGGCTGTATTATTTGAAGGAACTGCAACATCAGCAAGATATGCAGACCTTGCAGAAAAATATTTAACTGACAAAAATTATGAGGCCGGCACT
>Ga0222719_10001031_pt1 | contig 27681 bp, 32 predicted proteins | sample C33_34DmetaG_FD_165039 | JGI IMG/M metagenome (GOLD analysis project Ga0222719, IMG submission 165039) | Estuarine water microbial communities from San Francisco Bay, California, United States - C33_34D | ecosystem: Environmental > Aquatic > Marine > Unclassified | place: USA: California...
GCATTTGCAATTGCCGTCGATGTCCACAATCATTAAAAGTTCGCAGCATTCCGGAATCTCAGGTTCTTCCGGTGGATCATTCCAATAGTCGTTCATACGGACGTTGAATACGATTTACAGGATTAAGCAGAAGATTGCTCCGGAGTCCTTTTTGAGTAACTTTTAAATCAGGGGACTCCGGAGCGCGAGACGCCTAAAAGGGTCCGTCCTTCACATCCCCAGATTCGGTTATGAAGTATTCAACTTCCATTGTGTCATCCCCCTTTTGGTTCTTAGCCTGCTTGAGCGCGCAGGGGACGACTACTCCAAGCAGATCGTCTGCTTCGAGTGTGATCTCCTCACCCTCTTCTGGATCTTCTCCGATAGCGCATCGAAACTGGTCGATTTTCCAAGCTGCGGACTGAACGAAGACCAGATTTTCAAAAATCAATGGTCCTTGTCCATCCTCAAAACTAATTGCTCCGTCCAAGGATTCTCGGACTTCTCCTCTTAGCTTGATCACAGGATTTCCCGCTTGAGATACCCCGTCTTCGGCTTTTATAATCGCAACCATATAGTTGCCACTATCGCAAAGTCGTTTGCGATTGCTAGATTCCGGTTTTCCTTGAGATGTGTAGGTAGGCATTATGTTGTTTTTTTGGGATTAAAGCATACACAGGTTTTGCGTATGCAAAGATCTTTTTAGATTTATTAAGTTTTTTTCTTGAGGGGTGACTTCTGGACGTAGGAAGCACCTTGTCTCTCAATGAAGTTCACGCCCTCCGTGGTTGTTCCAGCGGACTCCGCAAGTTTCTTGAACTTCGCCTCTGAGAGTCCTCCGAACACGCTGACGACATCGCTGATCGAGATCGACTTATGATTGCTCAACCATTCGACCAAGTTATCTGCGGGTAAGGTCCGCGTAATCTTCCCTTTACGCTTGTGAAATCCTGGGATGTCGATCCCGTTATCCGAAAACTCCAAGAGTTTCTTTTTCCCCTGCTTCACAAAGTCATCCAGCATAGAGGCACCCGTTACGAACTCTGCAAGTTCTTCCGGATCTTCAATGATGATCTCCCATCGTTCTTGCACATTCATGTGTCCCGCGACTCGTGTCGCGAGTTCCTTCCGTGCTTGGCAGGAGTTAAACGCACCGCACCACGTACAGTATTCGCACGGAGTTGCTTTGTGATCCGGATCTAAATGAGCGGCACGGAGACGCTTCACGATATGCTCCGCTTCATCGTAGGTGAACGTGTGAGTCACCGTCTCCTTCTGATCTGCGAACAGTAGGATCATCGTGTAACTCTCCAAAAAGGATGCTCGCATTCTTCCGAGAGCGTATGCTGCCATCTGCTCCTTGTAGTTGCGAATCATCCCAGACTTGAGATCGAGTCCGGTAGAGATCTCCGGAATGTCTCCATCCATCGTTCCTCCGTCCGAGTCCATCTCCTCGATGTCTACCCATAGGTAATCCTCATCGGTGATAACATCGTTACCGTCTGCAATGAACTTAGTTTTCTTAATCGCCCACTCCACTGCTTCGCGTCCTGGTTCAAGACTGCAATTCTCTCGCTCTGCTAGTGCTAAGATCCTCTGGTCTAGCACTTCAAGCGGTATAGCGGAGTCGATCTCGTCTCCCGCAAGGCAATCGCACCCGTCTTCACGATTGAAATAAAATCCGCAATTGCACTGTCGGACCATTTCGCCCATAAGCGTGAAGCGATACGCTTCATCCATCAGCGTACCCCGCTTCGCTGCTGGTCCCGCTTCGTAGGGGGAGTTCACATACTTGGGACACGCAACGAGTTTGGGGAGGGTAGACGGTCTGAGCGTGGTAACGCTCATGCCGCTTCCCCCGATTTTTGCGCCTCCCAAGACTGCTCCTCTTTCTCTAAAGCCTCATCGCGGATCGCATCAACGGTAGCGGTTAAATCCTCTATGGCTAGATCTGCTATCACGCGAGCGTGATCGGCTATTTTTATGGGGCATTCGTTGATTGTGAATTGCATTCCCTGCAATGCGGAAAAATAGGCACTGGTGTAGAGTGCTGATCGCTCCTCCGCTTCGGATGTCGTGAGTTTAATGTTCATTTTGCTGTGTATTCCTTTACTTGATTGATGAATTGATTTTGAGATGTGAGAACCCTGCGGACGTAAGACTCATCCAGAGAATCAAGCGAGAGATCCCTCGATTCAAGAAATTCACTAACGACTTGCCTACCCCCGCACTGCTCAATTACAGAATCGAGTTCTCCCCACGGGTCGTCGTCGATGGATTCGTCGCTTTGAGCCTTAACCGCTTTGGTGCTATTTTTGAGCTTGCCATTGGACTCATTTAAAGAAAACTCAAAAAGTGAGTTAAGTTCGTCCGGAAACGCTCCGAGTTCTGGAACCAAAATCTTTTCTGGCAAATTCATCCGATTTTTGGCATCGAACGCTGCTTCCCGCTCGCAGCGAAGAAAACGCTTCTTGCCTCCGACCCCTCGCTTCGAGTTCATTGTTCCGGCACGATCTGTCACTTTCGTTTCAAAATTGAAAAAAATCAGCGCGTCTGTCCACTCCTTTACGAGTGCGGATGTCTTTTTCTCCATCTTGAGTTGATGACGGTCGTAACTCGCTGCGAGTTCCGGATCTTCGTAGCGAAGTATTTTGGAATGTGCCAGCAAGACAATCTCCATTCCGCGATTTTGACGTAAAGAATCGAGAGATGCTAAGAAGTCCATCATATCCTCCTCTAGTATTGTGTAACCCTTGCCATATCCATTTTCGACCTTCTCGATAGAGTCTACGTTGTGGCGAGAGCATATCGCATCCGCCATTCTCTTTTCCACCCAGTCAATCGTGTCGAGAATTACGGTTTTAAATTTGTGATCCTCCTTTCTTAGGAAACGAATTGAATCAGTGATCTCCTTCATCGACTGCGGTTCAAATCGTGAAACATCCATGTGCGACGTGCCTTGCTCTGCGTCGATAAATACCGGATTTGGAAAAGTCGCGGCAAGCGCGGACTTACCCACTCCTTCGGGTCCGTAAAACACTGAGCGTTGAGGCGTGACTTTCTTTCCTGTTTTCAATTCCATTTCTCGTCTGTCTAATTGCTTTTTAATTTCTGGTTTTTGCATCATAAATACAAAATCTTTTTAGCAAACAAAAAGCGCAAAAAAATTTTCAACACTCACAAGTCGTAGATAAGATCTGAGGAAAGCAGACCCCCGCGTTGGTTCTCTTGCGATCAAAAAACTAAATTTGTTGCACGAGATTTAACTTCATGCCATAATATTGCTTACGCGGGATAACGCGAAAATCACACTGATATGATAAACAAAAACGCTGAAAGCAGGGAGGTTGCTGACATCTTCAACCTCGATTACATTGGGAACTTCCCAGGATTTCACGATCCGGAGGTTCGCTTTAACGGTTTCGCCACTCCGGAATTTACGGAGGAAGTCGCAAAGCAAATAGTCTCCGAATACAATTCTGTTGCGGGGGTGCTCGACTGTCCGGAGATGCCTCCGATGAAGATCGACATCCAATCTGGACGCGTCTGGATGGATGTCGATGAGGAGTCTGAATACTTCGCTGAGTGGCGAAGTATGGAAAACGGACGCTACGCAATCGGATCGTTCTCGTGGTGTTGGATCGAGGATGAGGTTGCGGAATAATTTTTGCCAACACTGATATGAAAACAGCAACACTAATTGCATTCCTTACCCTAATTCCTTTTTTTGCGCTTTCTACCGAACGCAAAAAAAGAGAATATAAGCCGATAGCTCCCATTGCTGGAAACGCTAAAGCGAAAGATTCAGCACAAAAAAAGCTTGGTGAATTGGAATTGCCAAAGCACGACTCCAAAAGAGTCTACTCTGGTCCGGAAAGTTCTTTATTTCCCAAGTTGGATCTCTCCAGCTTTAAGCAAGGGAGTGATTGAGCCTAATACTAATAGAAGTTATTCTTCAATCATTCCGCTTCATGCAATATGAGTGGTGTCCTAAATATAAGTCCTTTTTATCCCACAGGTAAGACTCTGCGGCAGGGTGATTGTGGAATAGGTTTCTGGAGTGCCACGAATCAATCCCGCACATCGAAGGGATCATGCGATAGCGGACGGACTGTTCCTCCCATCCATCCATAATCATACCCGCGTTCCTCATCCTATGTCCGTGTCCGACATGGATTTCTCTCCAGTTTGCGGTTCCGAACTCTGGGAACTTGAGCGCACACTCCGTCACGATCTTCTGCTCCTTCTCAAGTTGCCCATGCGCCGTAGCCAAGAACACATCCCCCCACTGGTATTTCTTGAGCATGTGCGGAGAGTGATCAACCGTCACATGCGGGTGGTTCTTGTAGACTTCCGCAAGGAGTCTCCCTAAAAATATACAACGTTGCTCATCGTGATTTCCTCGCATTATTGTAATATCCACTGGCGCGTGCTGAACACAAAGCTCGACAAGCGCGAGTGCTACGTCCACTCCGGTATTTAACGATTTAATCCATCGAGTGTCTTCGTCTTGGGGAGTCCCTCGCGAGGTGCGTCCCCCAGTGCCATTTTGATCCGGTCCGTCAGAATTGAAAAAGTCGTGTCCTAGCGGCAGCCAAATCCTTCCGTATGAAGGGTAAAATGTCAGAAGATCTTGTGCTGCCTCAAGCGTTGCGCTGGAAGCGATCTTGGTATCCCAGTCAGAGTGGTTTGTCTCTTCACTCCAACAAAGCTTTCCAAGGTGCAGATCAAACAGAGAAACCTCAAGCATTTTTGAGTCTGATTGTTTCTTTCGTACCTCCCCTTCCTTGGTCTGATCTTCTTTCTTGCCGTAGAAAGGCAGCGTCCCCTTAACCTTCTTTTTTTCCTGGGTGATTACCTTTCGAACCGACTCCAATGCGCTTTCGATAGCGAGTGCCAAGGACTCTTCTGGACTTTCTTTCCTTGGCAGCAATTCCACCGCTAAAGAGAAATTTCTACCCGCTTCGAGGTAGTTATCGGTGACTTCGTTGGGGCTGGAAAATTCTTTCAGTTTTGCCGTGACATCCCAATATTTGATTCTGATCTTTACGATCTCCCACTCATCGAGATTCACTCCATGAGAGGCAATGAGTTCCTCCTTTGTCATCGGTGTTGGGATTGAACCCTTGAAGTTGAACTTTGCCGCACCACCCCCCTCCTCATAGTCCACTTGATTGGAATCCGATGGGTCTTGAGGGGTTAACGCTTTAAGTTTTAAGCGTTTCAAAAAACACCTCGCTGACTCCGGAGTGGGAAACCCAAAAGACTCCCCCTCCAGTTCGAGATATAACTCGTTCGCTGCGGAAGCGAGGGAGTCGTATTTTTGCAACTCCCCGAGAATCCGGAGTGCTGCCTTTTTTCGTTTATCACAATCCAGCATTACCTATCGCCGCAAGTCAAAATGTCGTGGTGACACGACAAGTGGTGCTTCACGCCTCGTTCGTCGAAACCTCTCCATTGCTGGTCAGCAGTGGATCTGCATTGATTGATGGAAAGGGTGCTTGTTTCGGCCAAAAGTATCCAATAAGGCGAGTGCAAGGAAATGGTTTTATGTTCACTGCGTCGGACTGGTTTCCTCCCAAAACCATAATGTTCCCGTTTTCGTCGTGTCCGGCATAGAACCCCACATGCCCAGATCCAGAGGATCTACTCCCACGGTAGAATACGACGACCGCACCTAAAGTTGGTTTCGAGATTTGGTTCCCCCATCGCTCATACGAGCGCGCCATGCCAGATGCAGTTCCGTCTATTCCCGCTCTCTTTAGCATAGCACCGACGAACCCCGCGCACCAAGGAGTTTCGTCATCTTTGAAGAATAGTTCCGAGTCTTCCCAGTATTCCAAGATCTTAGGATTATGGCGAGATCCCTTGATCTCTTTTGTTCCGATTTCACGCTTCGCGATTTGGAACCACTCGGGGATCGGATTTGTCGCATTTGAATCCAATGCAATACCATCTAAGCTAGAAGGGTTGTGGGCTTTATTCCAATTCCAAGTCATAGCTTCCTCGGTAACTTTGTTCCAGCGGTTCACGAGTCCTTTCCAAAATTTCGAGGACTCATCGCGGTTGCGTCGTTCGTATGTCTCGCGCGCTCTCCGGATCTCCTCGATGACGGGGAATCTCCTCTGGTCTGCCTCTCTCAGCATGGATCGCGTCTGTGGTCCCCACACACCGTCCACGGAGACGGGGAACTTCATCGACTTGAGTGCCGTCTGGGCGATTCGCGCTGCTGCCCCAGGACCACGATTGAATGCGCAGTCCAAAACCGCGAGTTCCGTCCCAGGACAGAGATCGAATCCCCAGTGAATCCCAGTGTGTTTACGCACGTAGTCGTCGATGTATTCGGCGCATAACTTGCGACGTTCTTCCGGATTTGCTTTGCGGATTCGCTCGAGTGCTTCGAAATGGTATTTTGAGTTAATTCCGCTTATTTCAAATTTACCTCCTCCATCTCCGGATGGAATTTTGTAAAGTTTGGGATAACCGCTCTCATCGAGTCGAGCCTCCCATATTACAATCATGTGTCCGACGCGGTAGCGTCTACTAATCAACTGGGTGATTGCGTCGTCACGCGACCTTAATGAGTTGATCGGTTCGGATGCAGATGTCGGCTTATTGCCCTTTGAATCAGAAGCGTCCGATGCTGGAAGATCCGGTTGATCGAAAGTCACAAATTGCGCTCGGAGAAAATTGACTATTGATTCAAGCAAGAATTTTATCGCAATCAGAAAACCTTTCATTCAGAAATCGGATTAAGCGTTTCCAGCGCGCGACGGTGCGCCGCTTCTTCTGGAGTCGGGATCTGCGAAAGATCTCGAAGTGCTCCCACTTCGGCAAGGGGTGGACGAAGCAGGGAGCACCCCGTAAAGATCACCATTGAGCAGATTACAGCAATGATCCTCACGTCACTCTATGATGGGAAGAGGGACACCTTGTTCTTTGTGATAAATCGCAGAGCGAAGTTCACCAAGGCGAGGAGTTGCAGTGCCGTTTCGGGATTCGCCTGCACCCACCCGCCAACAGGTGGGTAGAGAGAAGCGAGCGCAATAAGCGCATTGACGATAAGAGTCTTAGACTTGAAGATTGACTTTGGTGCGTTTGCGTTCATTTGGTCTGAGGGTTGGGTTTACCTTTCATCTCCAGACGTGATGTCAATTTGAGGTAGGGTCGTCGCTATTTATTTTTTTAAATCTCATTACGATTCCCAACGAAAGGAATACTATAGTTAGAAGCAAAACTATCACCTGCAACCATTCGCCAATGGCATGAACGGAGAGTGTGGCAAAAACTGCTGCGCTTGCTGCGATTCCGTCGTGCCACAATTTCTCCCATTGAAAACTTTGTGGATTTGTCATTTTTTCCTTTTAAATACCCTTCGAAGAAACAAACCCAGATCTCTCCATGTCATTGAAACCTTAAAGCCGACATGCCACTTTCCCAATCCGCTAACTTTGTCCTTATTTTTTATGGGATAAATGTCAGGACGTATTTGCATCACTTCACGATACGTGTCAAACATCCATTCCCTGTCTGAATGCTGTCGTTTGCATCACGCGCTCTGACTCTTCGTTCCATTCAAACCAAATTCTTCTTCGCCCATTGTCATTTGCGTTTTGGGGCAATAAATCGCTATCGCTCACCTCATAGTCAATACCGATCCAATTCACAAGTTCTTGTAAGGATTTGGAACTAGAGGAGATCTCGCTTAGTTCCAAAATGCGACTTTCGGTCGCCATAGCCCACTCTTGGAGTATCCGTCTTTGAAGAAGCACTTCGTAACAGACGGCACTTAACTCCTCAATCCTTCTATTGTCTCGATTCATCCAACTGGTAATTACCTCTCTGGGGTCGCGCTGCAAAATCGCTCTCTTTTGAATTAGTATTTCCGGTCCCACCGCATTCGGGCTGAGATTATATCGTAAATATCCGTGAACCTCGCCATATTTTGATTTCGCAAACCTTTCGATGGGGAAGTGTCCAAAAGCTCGGACATAAGGTTGAGGATTGGGGTCTGCCTCTTCGTGGAAAACCTCGTGGTCGCCGCGATTGAGGATATTCGATAGCCAAGTCGAACCACTTCGGCCTATTGTGGCAATGAAAAAAGTCATCGTTTTATTAGGGGTGTTAAGTTTTCAAGAAGTATTTCGTTACAACGGGTTCCGACCGCAAGGGCAACGATCCTCGCTTTCTCCGATTCCTCTTCATAGTTTCCCAGGATTCGCTTCGCTACCTCCACTCCCTCACGCGGATTCTGCGGGTTGATCTGCCACTCCTCCGGAATGTATTCGATGGGGGGAGTTGCGATCATCGGTTTCCCCAGTGCCATGTGTTCGATGGACACCAGATTGAAACTCTCCGACTGGGACAACTGCAAACCAACATCGACGTAACTCGCTATGATCTCCAGGGACTTCTCCCAAGTTGTCCACGGGATCAAAGAACTAGGAATATGCGCTTGCGCGAGTTTCGCACGGTGATCCGAGGGGAACTGTGTGGAGATACCAATGCACTGCAATTCCATTTCCTCGTAGAGTCTTGTTAGGACGGAAATGGATGCGGGGACTCCTTTCACGTTGTCATTCCGGCCGACCATCGAGAACACGGATGGAGCGTCCGGACTCTTCTCCGCATGATCCACTTCGGGGATGTCGAAGAAGTTCGGGAGGGAGATAATATCCGCACCGTGGAAATCGTCGTAACGGTCCTTGTCCATGACGGTTCCGAACTTCACGTTCTCGCAACGCGCGCTGATTGATTGCTGCGCGACGGTGCGGTTGAACCATGCCTTTCCTCCGTGATGATAGTTTGGAGAACAGTGTATGATCGGAATGAACGTCACCTCTGAAAACTCGTTCGCTAGTTTTTCCAACGACACGGGCAGCATAATTGCCAAATCTATAAGAACTACGGAGCAACCACTCTTCTCAATAGCCTCACGAGTTGCAGGAACTTCGTTGTGTTGGTTGGTGAAGTAGTAGTCATGCCTGATCCCGTGCTTCTCCAAAAACGCTCCAAACCTAACCCCGCGACAATCGAGCCAAGACGGAAACGCGTTCTGAAACATACTTAGCACATCGCACTCCCGTAAATCCTTTTGAGTGGATTCGTCACTAATGTATTCTGATTTTCCAGGATTTCCATAGGACATAAATGATGATGACGGTCCCGATGGAGTTGATAATTGAGATGTCGTGTCGATTTTATCCGGACGAATGAATGAAATCATTTTTAAATTGCCGTATCCATCCAAGGTAACTGCATCTACCCAAGTCTGCCCCCTTTTCGCAAGATAGCCTTTGACGACTGAGGGATGCGTGAAACTTGCTTGAATAAGAGCATCCGGAAACGGTTGCGAATATCCGAAGAGAGCAAACTTCTTTCCGGTTTTTTTGAGTTCCGGAATTATACGGGGTAAATCTCGCTCTCGAACGTTACACGATAAAACTGCAAGCATACACTCACCTTCTACCGTCAACTCCAGACAGAGCAAGGCGGATTCTGGATGTCGAAAGTCGGAGTTGTGGACTGATTGCTATCGTCCGCATCGGTGGGAATTGAGGGTCGAGAAATTGCCACCAAGTTGCATGAGTCTGGAAATTTCCAGTCTATTGCTCTATAATCCGCTTCACTTAACGTGTTGTTCTCGACAACTTTTCTCTCATCGGAGGTGTATAAATACCACGCCCCACTTTCGTAGGTGATCCATTGGGTGTATATTTCACCCTCCTTCCAACTGCTTCGACTGATCGGAACTCCTGTCGTCTTCGCGTAGTAGGAAGCGGTTGAGAAGTTATGAGTAAATTCACTCCCCCCATCGTCAAATGTTACCCTAGCGTTGTAGTATAACAAAATTTCGTCATCGGTGGTGTGGGTGTCGAACTCGATGAACACATCATCTGGGATCAATGGAATCAATGGTTCAAGTTCTATCAGGTTATTCCCGTTCACTATATTTTCAAGATTCTGAAAGTCCGAAGTCCCACCCTCACTCGACCCAGCGTTAGACCTGCTATCTTTCGGCGCGTTTACATCGTAATATTCCGCCGGACCACTGACTCCAGTGTAGCTTCCGTCACCACCACGCGACAGGTTATTGCCAATCGGATCAAGCGGTCCATCATTCGTTTCGGTCGTTGTGCCAGGTTTCCACGGTGGGTTTACTGGAACGGCTTCTCCGCTTGCTAACCGAATGCCAAAAACGCTTCCGTCTGGACCGTAGATGTATTTTCCCGAATAAACGGACGCAACAGGACTAACATTATTAGTGATAGTATCACGAGTCGTGCTAATCATGTGCGCCAAAGCAGAAGGCTTTAGGCGCACTTTGCTAGGTGTAGCCATAATTAAATATCCTCAATTCTGTCCTTCTCGATTCTGAAAATAAATGTCTCCGTAGTCCTGCGGTGGACATCATCGACGGCATCTGCTTCCAGAGTTGCGCTTACGGTTCCTCCAGAAATATAAACGTCGTCCGCAGAAGAAGGGGTCGTGATCGAGGATATATCTGGTCCTATTCCATCGAAGGTATATCTAGTCTTAGTTTTTGTTAGGTCTAGGTAGAAAACAATATCCTGCTCCTCTTCATCCAAGACCACACTGACCATGAATCCTTCTTCAAACTCACCAACCGCTCCCGCTCCTTCATGGAAGGAGGTGAAAGCTGTCTTGATGGTTGAACCCGCATCTCCATCATAGATGCTTACTTGGAACTCAGCACCACCAGATGAGTCATTATCGTAAACGTCCACGGTAAAGGTGTCAGTAGGATTAGACGCTTCCAGATTCAAAAGTCCGTCTGAGATGCTGTTCACGTAAGCGAAGTCCTCTATCGGGATGCGGATGACACTAAGTCCGTTGAGATCGTCACAATTTACATTTACCGTAATATCGAGGGAGTTTGAGTCTCCCGAGTCGGATATGTGACTGAATGTAGTTGTCCACGGAGATTGATTTTGAGCGTTGTCGTTATCCTTTGATGTGTCACCTGTCCAGTTTGAAAAAACGTAAACCCCAGCGTCTGCATCCCATTTTACGCTACCGTTGCGAACGAGTTGGATGTCTGGACCGGATTGCAGATCAAGGTCTAACGTCACAGTTGCTTCTGTGTTATCTTCTACTTTCGGAAAAGACAAAAACTCAAAAGTGTAATCACGATTATACTGATTGGGATCATTCGTGTCTACAAGTGCCGTAGCAAGAGTGGTGTCGTAATCACTGGAAGAAGCAAGAACGGTATATTCAACCTCTGCAAGAGAATCGAGATATGTTCCCGAGTCCTCCTCATAGTTGGACAGGATTCCCTCAAACGTTTCTTGAGGAAAGGACATCACTGAATAGTATCTAGTATCCTCTCCCGTTCCGACTTTGCTCCATGATTCCAGAATGTCATACGTTTCATCCGGAGCGAACTCTTGAGTAAATGCGCGAATGCTCCTCAAAGTAAGGTCTTGAGCGACGCCATTTCGAACAAACTTGAACGCCACCGGAAATCTATCTCCCTCCTTCGCCAGAAAGATGGACTTTCGGTATCCCTCTTCACGCTTCTCCGAAGTGGCGGGACCAAAATCAAAACTCTCCGCACCATCAAAGGTGATCTTGCCAGTAACAATATCTACCGTGATTGGAATTGTTATCTCGCCAGTGTATTCTTGATCTTCGGGTTCTGGGTCTTCCGCTGGAGCGGGGTAGATTGGAATCAGTAAGGACAACGAGTCACTCCCGTTTTGATTTGTTGCTGTGATCGTAAGACTGTAAATTCCAGAATCCCCCTCGACAGGCGCAATGTCTAATTGCCCAGTGCTTGTGTTGAACGTAGCGTTGGGCGGGAGCGTTGTGCTGGACCAGGATGTAGGAGATTCGGTTGCGGATGGAAGGAATGTAATGCTCCCCCCTTCCTCTGCCGATAAAATGCTAGTTCTCGTGTCGATTGTCGGTGGTAATGCCATTGCGTTGTTTTGTTAGGAGATTATTTGATTTCTGCTCTCCCTTCGAGGGAATCGGGGGTTGCAGATCCGTTTGGATCTTCGATTCGGAATCCCTTGTACGAAGCGTATCCGCGAACGTCCGTTTCACCGTCCTCTGTGTCGAACCGGATCAGTCGTCCTCGCAGTGCGAAATTAGCCGACTTGGGAGGAACGACCCCACCCTCACTTCCACCGTAGAGAAGTGCGGTTGTCGTAAGCGTGTCCACTTCATCAAGGAGTCGCCTATCAATCTGAATCCCCATCCTGTGAATAGTAGAGAGAGAAGTTACGACAACCTCCTGCTCTAAGAGGGGGGTTCCCCTCCAGCGGATAGTTGAGATGTTCTTGCCCGTCTTCGCTGGACTCTCTTCTATAACCTTTTCCCCAACCTCAATCGCGATAGTCCAAACGGCATTTGAATCAGATTTAATTACTGCCATTTCCAAAGCAAAACGTAACTCCAGCGTATTATTCAACCGTAGTTGGTTCTCATTTACATGGATTGTAAACAAATCTCTTTCGAATGCTTTTGGATAATAGGTCGTTTCAACCGCTTTCTCGATGGAGTGGACTCCGGTTCCGTCGCTTGTAAGGGTAATTGCTGTGGCAGAATCCCCGTCAGTTTCAGAAAGTTCAATGGCGTTATCCGCACGGTTAATAACATAATAGTCGGTGTCCGCAACAAGAGGCGCAGGTAGCGTTCCAGTCGAAGAAACCCGAACCCGAGTCAGGTTAGAGAGTTCGTTGTCAGTTGCGGATAGCGAAGTGCTGTTTGTATCGTAATCGGTCGTGAAAGTTACCGGATGGTAGTGATCCCCGTAGCGCACGACTGGATACCAGATGCGTCCGTCGCATCCTATGTACTCTCCCGTTTTAACCTTTGAAGAACTAAGTCCGTATCCGCCTGCTATCAGAATTGTGCTTTCTCCAGTGTATTGGAAAACCCTTCCGGCATACGCGTCTGTTGCTTTTGGGGGTTTCCCAGTCAGAGTCTCGATTTCGGCATCGTGTATTGCGGGAAACAGTCCCCTTGCCCTTCCCAATTGAGATTCGTCGAGAAGGTAAAGTCTCTGGTCCGTTTCGAAGTCGATCTCTTGGCGACTAGGGAAAATTTCAAATCGCGTAGGTAGATCCCAAGATGCCGCGATAGCTCCAGTGGAGACGCTGGATTTAATAGGTCGATTCCCCGTTCTGTCTTCAAGTTTGGTGAGACGCTCTCCTAAGTCATCAAGTATATTCTGTAGATTAGTAATCTCAGCGATGGAGTGAGTGTGGGAATCGAAATAAGAGGTTAGTTCCAAACCCAATACGGTGATCCTCCATGCGTTTGATGCCACGCTAGATGCGGGGACTACGCGGACGGAATTGGAGTTTGTAATTTCAACGGTATAGTCCGTTCCGTTGACCAAGAGATCTCCTCCAGCGACGTTTTCGCGGACAATGACATTCAGATTCTCCACATCTAAATTATGATCGACAACGATGGCACTAGAGGTTCCATCTCCAGCCGATACTGAGTAGTGTAATTGTCCGTTTGAGACTTGAGAGTAGTCGTATGGGATATAGCGATCCGGAAGGGGTGGGCGTAACCAGTTGATAACGGCACTGGTGGATAGTTCTTCCCAGTGCAACTCCCTGCGGAGAGTCACCTCACCAACGTAAAGCTTTCTCGTGTAAGAAACCTGATCGTCGTTTTCGTCTTGAATGTCAGCTTCAATCTCGATGGGGAGAACCACCTCCTCGACATCGCGAAGCATCGCGGCGAGTTCCGCAGTGCCGAGATCCAAGGTAAACGTAGTGTCACCATCCGGAGCGGAGAAGACTTCGACAGTTAGAGGGTCTTGCGACGTTCCTCCCATCTCCCCAGAGAACTCGATGTGCGCAGTGTTTGCGGTGGGGTTCGTTACAATGAACGCTCCACCATCGTCCGCTAGTCCTTCTATTGCTTCTAAAATCTGGTCCGGACCATCTGCAATGTCGAGCATCGTTGAGCGCGAGTAACCTCTCCGGATTTGATAGACGCCGCGAAAGTCCGGAGGAAGGTAAAGTGCTTGTATTTCGTTCCATTCTGCCTCACCGTTCGACCCGCCCTCTTGTACAACGGAGATGGACGGAGGAGGGGGGAGGACAAGCGAACTCTGATCCGTCGATGCAACTGGTGCTTGGATTAGTCTTAGTTCATGCACCCAATTGCCATCGCTTTGAGAAGTGCGGTGACGAATAAAGGATATGGGTAAAAGAGAATTTGTTTCTCGCGGAATAAAAGCAACTGGAGTTTCGTTTCCCGCAACCGTCTCGTTTGAAAAACTAATTAACCAGGAACCTGAGTCTTTGGTTACAGTCGCGGTTCCAAGCGCAGTCATTCCTGTCGAGGACAGGGAGTTGATTGCTGTGGCTAGATCTGTCGCGGAGATGTCGTGATTGAGATCTTCCAAGAGATCTCCGGAACCGTCCACGATTTCAAACCCCCACAGTCCGGATTCGGGACGCGCGTCTACCCTTCCAATGCTGGCTCGAATTTCATCGAGAGTTCTAGGGACTTCCGCAGCGGTTGTGCCGATTCGCTCTTGGAATCTAACTCCGATTGTCACCTCTTCGCCGTATGATAATTTAGGGAAGTTAAACCGACTACCACCCACGGACGTAGATGCGGTTTTCTTGGCGAGATCTAAATAGAGGAGTGCTTCCATCGCAGAACCCCTCGCGTCAACTGGGACTTTGGCTAGAAGCGCGAGAAACCTTGGTTTTTAGCCTTTAGAATGGTTTTCAGTAAACTGCTCTATTCAAAATTTCTGACCGAGCGTTAATCAAACTCTCCTAGTGATGTAGGAGGGTTTGCGGGAATATTCCAAAACTCCGGATCAAATTCGATGACTCGGTAGGGAAACTCAAGATTTAATCGGGGTTCCTCTACAATTTGATCCTTCTGTTGAAGACTGATTCTTTCCTCCTTGTCCAGTCCCCTGCCAGTGTCACCATACTCAAGAGGGTAGCGTCCGCGAAAACGCGTCTTCTCGCGAGGAGGTCTTTCGGACGGTCTTCGGAGATAAGCAATCATTTCCTCGGCTAAGTCGCAAATAAAACTCATGTGGTCCAGTAACGCCCTTCAACGCGGTTATTTAGTAGAAACTCTTCGATTATGTTAAGTCTTTCGTTGAGGTTTGAGAGTTCCAAGTTAATATTCAGTGTCGCAACCCCCCCAGCGAGTCCCGAGCCAAGTCCCAGCCCGATAGGTCCGGAATCTTCGGATACTTGAAGTCTAGTGTGCTCATACTGCAAATTCCAGTAGAGGTGATTTTGGCAGTAAGGTGTCCAAGTTTCATCCGGAATTGAGTTCGGCTTTTGTCCTGGCAAACTAACCAAGTAAATTGTAGCGACATGCAGATCATCGAACGGCAAGTCTTCAAAAACACCACTCAAGACCATTTCCGCAGTCATTGGGGAGCTTCTTGGGATAAAACTTGATCGAGTTGAAAGGTAGGGAGTGGATCTGGGGTTGCGAGTCGAATATCGAACGTTGTAGTTCGTGAATCCAGTACCATCTATTCCGCTTGAGACAGACGTATCGACGGTCAATGCTGGACGCTCTTTTGTCAGAATAACTTCAGTTGCTCGAAGAAGTCTAGGTTCATCCTCTCCTCCATCCAAGACTCCGCTTATTTGCGTCACGGGTCGTCCACTCTCGGTGTATTCAATAACAGGTTGTTCGCCAACCCCTTTGTCTCTAAAGAAATTAGGAACGGACTCGAAAGAAAACCTCCCCTGTGATTGATCCCCCTCTACCTTGAAGGGTGATGAGTCGATTCCGATTCTTCGAAAATGGTTTGGTGTTATTGGAATTTGGGGACGTTCCGTCAGCGGGATCTCGTGGCGAGAAGATTTTTCCGACTCTCCAATCCGATTTTTTGAGACTTGCGGAATGTCCTCCCAGTCGAGAGTGATCTCTGCCGAATCACCATTGACAAATCCTGGTAAAATCTGATACGTCCAGCGTTTATTTTCAGCGTCATATGATGCGCTCGCCTTCCACGGGTGTTGCCAAAGTGCTGAGTTCCTTCTCTTAGCGGTGAGTGGTCGGTTTCTACGGAACTCATCCACAAGACCATTCCACGCATCGTGATAGATCGGAAGATTGTCGGGGATTGCTGCTGCTGGATTGATTGTCTGCACATCCTTGGCAGCGAGTCAAAAGAACGCATTCCGGTGCAATCTGTAGACTTGTTTTAGCTTTTACGCAGACCAAAAAAAATGTTTTGAGAACCCTCCGCTTTGCGGGGACGCTGCGGTGTAACGGTGTCCGAGATTGAAGTGAGACATCTGAAATATATCTACGAACTGCTTCGTTTGCTTATCCCACCGCAGTTGCGCGATAGGGTGAACTCCGACTCCGCGTTCGTCGGTTGATCCGCCCTCCAAGAAAATGTATGGATTTAAGTCTGTTGCGTGACGGACCTGCACGGAATCTTCGTTGTCTTGGATCGCCTTCCTTAATCCCTCCCCCTCCACTTTAACCACGACAACAACGTAAGACTTCCACTCATCAGGAAACTCTACGTCCAGCGAGGGAAAGTCTACTTTCCTGCCTTCCTCATCCCTGCCATCCAGAGGCACTCCATCAATCCGAGGCATTACGCCATTTACCGTCCCAGGACTTACTGTTACCTTGCCTCCAGAATGAGTGCAACGAAAGGGATGGGGAAAAGGTCGAAAGGGAATGTCCGCAGTGACAAGGGTTCCATCCGGAGTTTGAGTGACCTGCATCCCGTCGCCCACTACGATGCGTGTTGAGGCGATATATTCAAGAAGTGCTTGCCATTTTGGAAGGATTTTCTCCCCCTTCCGCGCGCGAAGATCACGGATGGATTTTGCGTTCATGCTAATTGAACTCGATGAGGTTGTAGACTTGTGGAGGCCAACCCCCTCCGAGCGGAGAAAGCAGAAGTTGCTCCGTCACTTCGTAGACTCCTCCGCGCTCCGTTATCTTTGGAGGCATCACCAACCAATCGCGACCCGTGGGGGTTGCAAATCCCCCAGGAAGTTCTTCCACAATAGTCCCGATGGCAGAGAGAACGTCTTGCGGCACATCTTCTGAGATGTAAGTGATTCTAAAAACGGTGTGAAACACGTAAAAGTCGTCAATCCCAAAAAGCGGGTTTTTCTGCTTTTTCTGATTATTACCTGAAAGCTTAGAGTTTTCCTTGCTCAATACTTCTGAAAAAGTGATATTCCCCGATTCAGCATCGTAATTACCCTCGTAGATTTCCTTGATAGCCAACCAGTCCGGATGGAAGTTCAATTTCTCCTGTCGAAAAGAAGCATCCCATTCGTATTGAGCGGGTTCGTTCTCAATGTCGTCCCCGACATATCCCTCATAAGTAATATCCACTTGGACACCCGCTCCTTCGATCTGCGACCACCTACGACTCACCTCAATGAGTCCTGCAAGCGGGGGTTCGTAACCCACTGAGAAAATGTCATCCAGAGATTCAACGTACCACGGCACCGTCCACGAAACCAGTCCGGTTTCTTCGCGGTTTCCTGTCTGTCCTGGTATAATAAATGGAGGTTCTGGCATATCTGTGCGCTTTTGTTTTTAGGCAAAGCTGGAATAATCCTGCCCAGTGGAGGCGGGTAGGACAGTTGCTGGTTGTGGTCGCTCGCTAGGTTTCTTCGTGTTTTTAGCAACCTCTTTTGCAACTGTCGTGTTCTCCTTCACCGCTTCGGTTGTTTCGCGCTGGGAATTGGCAACAATTTCGAACTGGTTTTGCCCTCCGATCACGTTCATTGCTTGAGCGAGTCGAGAGTTCACCGAAAATCCCCCTCCACCAGTAGCCGTTTTTTCACCTCCGGTAGCAGCACCTCCCGATTGATTAGCATTTTTAGTTGCCTCTTCGCGTTGCCTTTTCAGCTCTTCGTAGTTCTTTCTGATTTCTTCGAGAAATGAACCCAATACGCCCCTTTCTTCACCTGTGTTAAAAAAGTCGTCTTCTCCCTCAAACCCTCTCTTGAATGCGTCAATCGCGTCCGAAATGTTCTTTTCGATTGCTGCACCCAGTTGATCTCTTGCATCTTGAGTTGCAGCTTCCGCCCCTCCGAATGCCTCATCCGCCCCTGCTCTCGCCGTCTCTGCTGCTGCTTCCAAAGCGGAGTCGGCATTTCCTAGCAATTTACCTAGTGTAGGACTTGCCTCTTTAAGCGCAGAGATTATTGAGGAAATGTTCTCAGAAATCACGCGGACAAATGTTAAAGCGATCCCCTTGAGCACCAGTCCCAACCCCTTCCATGTGCTTTTCTGTGAAAATATCTTTGCGATCTCACCGAGCAAGCGCGCCATGTTTTTGAAGTGCTGGATAGAGAAGAAAACCATACCCATTATCATCTTCCGCCCGAAGTTTCCAGCTTGCTTGAAACCAAAAATCAATCCCGCCTTCATCACGGTGCCGATTGTTGACCAAGGGAGCGAGAAGATGGTCTGCGCAGCGGCGATGACTCCGGTGAACATATTGGCAACTGCCTCTCCCAGTGGTGCGGCATTTTCGCGAAGTTTTACCATCATGTTCTGGATGGCATTCAAGACTGGCAATAAAGCGTCTTTGATGGGTTGTCCGAAAACCCGAAGAAACTCTTCATAGTTTCGCTTAATTACATTGATTCTTCCCTCAAACGTATTTGCCATTCGTTCTGCGCCTCCCGCAAACTTTGCAAATGGACCTTCCCCCTGACCCGCACCTTTAAAGATGTCCATTACCTCGTCGGCAGAAACCCGCCCCTCTTGAATCATCTTGGAAAGTTCCGCGCCAGTAACGCCCAGTTTATCTTGCAGTGCGTCAAAAATCGGAATCCCCTTTTCAGCAATTTGCTGTCTTAATTCCTCCATCGACGCAACCCCTTTTGCCTTAACCTGTGCCAGAGCGACACCAAGGAGTTTCATATCTCTAGTGGTGAGTCCGACTGCACCACCGACATCGAGGATTCCTTGGTTTAATTCCATCGCTTCGTCCCCAGAAAAGCCGAATGCCATGAATTTTCCAACGTTGTCTGCCATGTCCGAAACCGCTACTCCGGTTCGAAGCGCGTCATCACGGATTTGCTTTAGAACGTCATTTCCGGCCCCCCGTGATCCTGTCAGAATCTCGAACCGCATTTGGAACCGTTCGTTCTCCGCCGCAGACCGAACCGCACTGGCGATAACCCTTCCGGCAGCAACGCCTGCAAGTGCTGCCGCAGCAGCGATTGCAGCTGCAAGTGCGACACTGATTGCTGCTGCGCCTACTGCCAACCCCTTTCCGATGTTGGCAGCAAGAGACTTGCCTCCGGACATTCCGGATTTAGAGGAAAACCCGTTGACCATTCTGCCAACTCTCCGTAGTCCCTGTTGCATCTTACGATACTCCAAGACCATCTCCGCGATGAGTTTGTTTCGTGCCATTGCCTATTCCTCGATGTCAAAGTCACCTCACCCTAAACCCCTGCCTCGCTGCGGTTTTCTTCCAGTTGTTCATTATCTTGTCGTTATTCCTGGTTTGCCGATAGAGAGCGCGATCCAGTGCCTTTCCCATCACACCGACGTTCCCAGCAAACCGGACTGCGTTTACGAACTTGATTTTGATAAAACCGTTTCCAAGTTTGAAATCTGCGGACGAAGGCATGTTATGCCGCTTAACCCAAGCAGGCCAATATCTCCCTTTAAGTCCGAATTTTTTGGCAGCGGCATTCCAGCCCGCAGCGAGCGCGCCTACTTTTTTCTTCCTAGCCTTAATGTAATCGTTTAGCATTTTCTTGGAAGTGAAGAGTAGTTTCTTCCCCGTTCTCTTTTTGCCGACAATCTTTCCATTTTTTCTAGCGCGCTTATGGTGACGCTCCAGATCCTTCATGGTGAGCGAGGACTTCTCTCCTTTCTTTGGGCTAGAAACCATTTTGCGTGCAGTCCTGACATCGACTCCCGAAATTACCCTTCGGATTTGCGCGCTCACCGTCCGCTCCCCTGCTTGTCGCGCTTTTGCACCCGTGAGTGCTCCACCTGACTGTGGTGGAGTTTCAATTAGGACATTTCGGATTAGGAGTCGTCCCTGTTTCTCCATTTGCTTCTCGATGGTGAGTTTACCATTCGAAACTAGAGAGATTAAGGAGCGGACATACTCCTTGTCATTTTTTAGTCTGATTACGCGCGCCATACTTAGGATTCGAAGTCATCTCCGATCATTTCCTCCGATTCGTCTTGTTCCAGATGGCGCGCGATATGCTTGGATCTATCCATGATTGACTCTTCAAGATTTCGCTCCACCGGAACCGTCCAGAGCGCGTTCGCACGGAACGCACAATGCTGGTATGCAAGAGCGCGTCCCAGAGGGAGTTCCCAGAGGATGAACTCCTCTGATTCCTTTGTGATGTTTCCTTTTGCCAGTGTGTAGACAAGCCCTGCCCACCACACTGGCTCAATTAGTTTGGGGGAGCATCCTCATCGGAGGTTCCGTCGCGGGGAGCAACGTCCACCGCAGCGAGTGATGCCATTTGGGAAATCCTGTTTGTTTCGCCAAGCAACTCCGCAATCTTGTGGATGGGGATGTAGTGCGCAAACTCCTCTGCCTTCAACTCCCAAGAACCGTCTCGGACGGCACTGAGGACTTCGGGAACTGGTTGCGATTGCATCCAAAAAAACGTAGCAAGTTCTTGCATCACTTCGTCAGAGATCTCCTCCTCTTCAATTTCGTTTTCCAGTGCCTTGAGATCCTCCTCAACCTTCTCTTTCGTTTCTTCTTCGTCGTCAGACTCTCCGGAAAACATTTCCAGTCCAAGACGCTTTGCGAGAGCGACTGAACCAAACGTGAAGGGTCTGAGGGTGATCTTGTATCCATCGAGAAGTTCAATCTCGCGTGGTCCCTCGAGTAGAGATTCTAGTTGATCCTTATCTTGTCCTGGTAAGGAAGTAATTGGGGGTGTCATTTTGTGCGGTGTGAGATTTTTGTTTGAAGAGATTCTTTATTTAAGATAAGACAGGAGTTTTTTTCTTTCCTCCTCAGAAATATCTGTAGGAATAGAGACTTTGCGATTTCCCCGCTTTACGACTTGATGTCGGGGGAGTCCGTGAATTGCCTTGAGCATCCGCGCGTGGTGAAAGTGCGCGGCCCTCAAATATGCAATTGGGTGATCTGGATTTGAGCGACACCACTCTAAGTCGGTGTAGCGTTTCCGGAACTCTGTAAACTTAATTTTCTCCTCGCAAGCAACGAGTTTCCCCTCTTCGGTTCGCTTTGCATAAACAAACTCCACGCTCTGGTCTCCGTCCATGCACCAAGTAACAGTGCGCTCTACCGATCCGTCGTCCTTCTCCTCGAACGCATCCGTGAACGGAGCGTTGTTCCCCCAGTTGAAATTGACTGCGCGCGCTGCGGAGACTAGGCGCGTGTTAGGGGATTGATAGGGAGACTTGTCGTCTCGGAGTATCTCCAAGGTTCCTTCTTTCATTGTGCGATTTTGATTGTGTGATGTGCGCCCGTGCGACCCAGGACAAAGGGTTGTTATGTAGGAGAAACTTCCCGAATTTCGCTTGAGTCAGAGGCACGGAAAGTTAGCTGAGTCGTTAGGCGACACTTGGGAAATACATCCCCGAAATCTCCCAAGAATTGTAATCGTCGTTCTTCTCGGATTCTTTCACCGACTCGATGATGGAAGTTCCAGATCCGTCATTAACCCCATCAATGGTTCCGTTTGCGCCACCATCAGTGCCTACGGCAAATCCTGTCGGAAGATCGCCGCGACCCTTGATGGAGAACTCGACTATAGGATCAAATGCCTCCGCTGCCCCAAAACCGGAATCACATGAGGTGATCATTGCTGTATCCGTTTTTTGCTCGTATTCAACGGATTCACAAATAGATCCGGTGGGTGCCGTCCAACTCTGAACTCCTACGTCGTCTAAATTAACTGCCATGATAAAAAATTAGGATGCGGTTTCGTATTTAATGCCTTCGATCTCAAAATCGGGAAAATCCTCGTTATTTTCCGTTTGCTTCGCGGACGTGATTTTCACGGTTCCAGAAGTAAACTCCCCTGCGGTAACTGCGGAAATATTGGCGTCTCCCTTGCCTTTGATAGACTGGGTTTCGGTAATGAGTTTTTTTGGTCGAGCGACAACGGTGGTTCCGTTCTCATCTCGAATCGTCACGATGTCGCGTTGCCTCTCACGCTCCGCTTCTTGAGTATAACCTCCAGTGGGAGTGGTAAGATCGTAGGTGGTATCAACTCCGATATGTGCTGCCATAATAATTATACAGAAGTGTCAACTCCAAACTTGAAATTGATCTTTGAGATCCATCGACTCTCATCTACTTGCTCATCCTCTCCTTCCAAAAACCCACCAGCAAACCTATACGGGGTTTCAGCTTCAAATACGGTCTTGAGAGAGTTTTCGTCAAAGTCCTCAATAAGACCCCTCAACGTGGATAAGACAGATGAGTGTTCCGAGAGCGATTCCTCCGAATCGTCTAGCGAACTGTGATGTGGTGGAGTCGCCAGGATAATCTCCACGTTTGCCGTGTAAAGCGGACCTGCGACATGCTCCGACTGAGCGCAGTAGCACGAAATTAACTGCTCATCACCGTCGATCTCAGTCCCGTTCAATCCGGTGTAGATCGGAACGGCAACTCCTTCGGTAAGTAGCCACTCTTTGAATGCGCGCTCTGATAGATGGTTCATGTTTTACACTTCAATTGAAAGAGCAACAAAAGCAGACTCGCCTTTATTCTTCTCGCCTATAACCTTGTATATGTCCCCATCGAAAGTAATTCGATCATTGATTTGAGGAAATGGTCCCGCACCGTTATTGAAAGCGGAGCGCGGGATTTTTACGCGAAACGAACCCTCTGGAGTAAACCCTCCTTCCTCCAAGTCCACTGTGACATCTGGATCGGAAACTATGGCAGAATAGGCAGTGCCGCTCCATGTGACTGTCTGCCCGATCTCAGAGATCATCTCTGGGATCGCGTCTGCGAGTTCGCGCTGAATCCGGTTCATTACACACCTCGCAGTGTCAAAAAAAAGCACCGTTTCCGTAAACCAAGATTTCAAGACTTGGACGGAAACGGTGCTGCACGCGCGCTGATTTGCGGAATGACTAGGACTTGGATTTACCAACCTTGGAGGTTGTCTTCTTGGCGGGTTTAGACTTTTCGCCTTTGCCTTCCAGTTGCTCCTCAATGTCGTCCACCGTGTTCTTCGCCTTGTCTGCCTCCGCCTGTTTGGCAGTTGCGTCCTTCTGTTTGCGTCGAAGTTCATCTTCCAGTTGCTTATGCGCTTCGTCTCGCTGCCTCTGAACGAGAGGAGGTTTTCCGCGCTTGAACCAAGAAGGTTTGCGCAGCATTCCAAGAAAATGATATTTTTCTCCGTGGAGTTCTTCTTTGTATGCGTTGAGGCACCCGTCGATGTCACCGCAAAATACGATGTCAGGATTAGGGTCGTCCTCGACTTTGAATCCGATTACGATGTTTGTCTTTTCCATTATGATGGTTCCCTTGTTGTTCCGTTAGGGTATCCGGTTGGGGTTAAAACGAGAAAGGACGGACGGGGTTTCCGTCCGTCCTTCTCGGGTGGGTTTTGTTATCGGGGGGGTAAGTCCCTCTGCAATTAAGCAGAAACAATAGCTGTCGCTTTCTTACCTGCTTCCGAATCAGTGTTCACTCCCCAGAGAGAAGAGAACTCATATCGCTGAATAACGTCGTCGTAGAACGCGCGCATCTGAATGGAGAGTCCGCTATTAGGGTCGGTGATCGTCTGGACGGTTCCATACCACGTTCCTTCCTGCGGAGCAGCAATCTGGCGAGCGGCGATACAGATAGCTTGCGGTTGAAGCGCGAGTCCCGTCATGTTTCTGGAGTTAGCGGGAATGCTTCCGTTATACTCATAAATATCGAAACCGTGAAGTCGAGCGACTGCACTCTCTTGGAGTGGTCGTCGTCCCTCAACATTGTCCGACGCAGCGGTTACTTTCGCATCCTTCACAAGTCCCGCCATGTAGGAGGGAGGGACGATCATTGCGCGCCCCGCACGAGAGACTTTCCTGGTGGAAAGACCTTCTGCAAGATCGGCAACCTCATCCGCGTCAAAGGCAGAGGCGGTGACGGTTTTGCTGTTTGTTACATTCGTCGCGTCCGCAAGAGTGAGCGCGTCACTGATAATGTTCTCGACGATTGCAGAGATTGAAGGTTCGATCCAATACTGAATCAACTCGTGGTCTGTGTATGAACGCTCCAGATCGGTAAATCCGATAGGAACACCCTTATACTGGTCGAGTGTGACTTTGATCTCCGCGAGATCACGGTCGTCGGGTTGACGGTTTGCTGCAACAGAGAAATCCTTCGTGGAAGGAACGTCTGCATAGCGAGTGGAAACCACGTCGCCGCGTTGGGCAACGGAGCTTGAAAGGTCGGTGGTAAAAGCCTGTAGAGGCACACCAACCGTGGTAAGAACCTCCAGAGTGAGTTCACTCAGTCGATCCACATTTACTGGGGCAGTAGTATTTGCCATTTGATAGGTTGTGTTTGTTTAGGGTTTTTTGGTTGGTGGGTGAATTACTTATTCCGGATGTGATTCCGGTAGAACTCAGTGGCAGCGTCACTGCCTTTCTCCTTCTTGATTTCGGAGTGCTTTTTCCAAAGATCTTCATCGGAGAGTAGTGCGATCTGAGAATCCTCAATCGCTTCTTCGGAGTTCTGGTCTCCAGAGACTTGAAGTGCCTCATCGACTCCTCCATTCTTGGCAGCAATCTCTGCTGCCTTTTTCTCTGCGAGTTCCTCCGCGAGTTCTTTTGCTTTCTCATTCGCTGCCTGCTCGACTTTGGATTCGAAGTCCTCTTTAAGTCCTTCAAGTTCCTCCATTTTCGAGTCGCGCTCTGCGAGTTCGGTTTCGAGCGTCGAGATACGTTCGTTCGCATCGTCGCGCTCTTTTGAAAGAGTTTCGACTTGGTTGTTAAGTTCGTCGTTTGCTTCCGCAATCGTCGAGTTCTCACTTTCCAATTCGTCAATGCGAGCGTTCGCAACCTCTTGATCGGAATTGACGGATTCGAGATCCTTCACTTCCGGTTCGTCTTGCGCTCCCTGCTTTTCGTTTTCAGAGACTTTGCTCATAGTTGTCTGTGTTTTTGTGTCAACCGAACCCCTGACAGACACCTCGTCATAGTCACCTTTGAGATTGTTATAAACTTCCGAAGCGGAGTGTATTAGTTTGTCGGCAATTCCGATTTCCACCGCATCCTTCCCGTAAAAAACCTGCCCCTCCATGTGCTCTTGAGAGATGGTGCGATTAAGGTTTACCGCCCTCTTGAAGTCTTCGTGGATTGAGTCAATAGAGTCTTGGATTTCTTCGCTCTGAACATCTGTTAAAGCGGTAGAGTAAGCACCTGCTGCCTTGTATTTACCGGAACGAAAAACTTGAACGTTAATTCCTGACTTACTGTAATACTCGGACGCGTCAATGTGTGGGCGAAGAACCCCGATGCTTCCGATCATCGCGCTTTGAGTTACCTCTATTCGAGTCGCCTGACTAGCAAACCAGTATGCGGCACTTGCGATGAGAACCTGACCGATTGCTACGGATTCTTTTCCGCTTTCGTTAAATTTGCGGAGAGCGTCTCCCATCTCCGGAGTTCCAACCACCGCTCCTCCTGGGCTATTAATATTCAAAACAAGTTTCTCGACCTCGGGTGCTTCGGTTGCTGCTCGAATAAGACTGGCAATTCTGATTGAGTCAGCAGCGTCAAAATAGTAACGATCAATCACGTCCGGATTAGGCATAAGAGGACCACTTACATTCAACGTCGCTACTCCGTCATCGTCGAGTAATATATTCTCCTCAAACTGTCGGAGGTAATCCTCCCGCCATTCTACGTGTGTTTTCTCTCGGGAATCGCATCCGGTTTTGACCTTTTGCTCTACGATGTAAGCAGCGACAGGATCGGGCAACTTGTCCAGATCGTAGTTGGCTATGTGCTGATACGCCTCCGGTGTAATCGCCCAAGCAGAATTGAGTAGGGTGTGGTTGTCCATTCTCAAGCGCGGAATGTCAATCCGACAACAGGCTAACTTGTCGTGTCACCACGACATTCTCGAAAAGGCAGATCGTCGAGAGTTGCTGCGAGTTTTCCATTTTTTATCGCCTCTTCCGTCCATGCCGCACAAGCAAGATTCCAAAGTGCTGCTCCCATGTGGTCCTCAGATTCGTCACCTTCGCTCCACGACATAATATGCCTTTGGGCAGAATCTTGGTAGTGCGAAAGCGGAATGCCCCTCATCCAGTTGTGCTTGGCATATTTTTTTGCGCCGTCCTCGAACCTTGCTGACATCTTTCTTATAGCGATTGGCGGGATCATGTGAGGAGATCCCTTTCCATCAGAAGCGTCCCTAACCGCTCCGGTATCGTATTCCGTTCTTGCTCCAGAGTCGGGAAGCGTTCCATCGCCCTGAGTCGGTTGAGGACAAGGATGGGATAAAATGTGAGTCTGTCCGCAGAATGGGCAATCGTCCTCAAAGCAAGATTGACTTTCCAGATGGTCGTTCTCGCAATTGGGGCAAAAGATCATTCCTTCGGGATCATGGCAATGCGGATGATACATTTTTTGCGCGTCAAAGTAAGTTACTTTTTCTTGGAATCCTTCCCCTCTGCCTTGCTATCCCCTCCGGAAGGCGCGGTTCCTGCTACTGAGGCAATTGCCTGCTCTGCTCCGGACGCTACGGTGAAGTCGTAGAGTTTCTCTGGATCGACATCTTTAATTTTAGCAATCGCTTCAACCGCTTTAATTAAGTCGGCTCGACGCTCCATCGAATCGAGGAAATCTTGTCCGGTTTCTTCGTAAGATGTCGTGGGAAGTTTCAGTCCCGCAGCTACATCCCTACGATTCGCTTCGCTCTCGCGTCCCGCGTCCACTGTGATTTCTCTAGGAGGAGTAATAGAAACGTTGCTCCACCCCTTCATCGCGGGAAGTTGCCCCTTGTCGATGGCATCCCCAATCACGTAGAACCAAGTAGGTCGAATGAGTCGGTTCGACAAAAGTTCGGTTCGACTCTTGAATCGCCTCTGCGCTTTCGCAACAATCAGTCGGATTGCTGGTCCGGTTGCGTCGGTGGGGTCCACTGCGAACTCATAAGGCGACCTTCCAAGGCTGGAGTCTCTTCGGAGGTGCTCCAAAAACCCGTTAAATGTCGGAGACGGACGCTGCGACTCGTAGGGTTCGAGTTTTTCATGCGGATAAATGGCAACAGTCCTCCCCCCGACAATGTTGGCAAGTTTGTTCGGATCAGTATTGCCGTCACTGTCGAATCCGTCCGGACCAAAATCTCCGTCTGCATCCAACTCTCCCGATTGCGTCTGTAGAACCCGAACAATCGAGGAGTTATCTTTTACTGCATGTTTTTCAAGCGCAAGAAGTTCAATCTCATCCAAACCGTGCAGGAGTCCATGAGTTCCTGCAGGGGCATGACGGTAAGCGGTGGGACTTTCGGGATCAAACAGGTGCATGACGTGCTGGAACCTCACGTCCTTACCCGTTCCGTCATTCTGTAGCACTCGGATGTGAGTAGGTGCTCCCGTAGGTCCGACTTTAATTCCGTCAATGTAGCGATCCGGATCATCGTTGATCTGGAAGTTACCCACCCTATGCGTTTCGAGCAGTTGCAGACGGCACTCGCCTGTCGCACGGTTGTGGACTTTTACTACAAATATTTCCCCGTCAGTGTCGATTGCTGCTGAA
>Ga0222719_10001033_pt1 | contig 27670 bp, 28 predicted proteins | sample C33_34DmetaG_FD_165039 | JGI IMG/M metagenome (GOLD analysis project Ga0222719, IMG submission 165039) | Estuarine water microbial communities from San Francisco Bay, California, United States - C33_34D | ecosystem: Environmental > Aquatic > Marine > Unclassified | place: USA: California...
ATGGCTAGGCTGAAATTAGACCTTGCCGAACTTAAAGGGCCACCATCGGTAGCAGAGGTTGCTGCGAAAAAAGCAGAGAGGTTATCTAATCTTGATCTATTAATTGCCTCTGGCAAATACGAAGGTGAAAGATTAAGAAGGCTGGAAATGATGCGCGACAAGATTGTTAACCAAGAAATTCCAAGCCAAGAAGCTATAAACCAGCGACATGAAGAAAGATTAAAAAAAGCTAACAAGAAGCTACAGAAAGGAAACAATAGACAAGAAAAGACTCGAAAGCAAAAACGCAAATATAGAAAAAAAGATTAATTTAGTCGTAATCTGCCCATAAGATATTTGCTGCAATTGACCTGAAAGGACGCCAGTCACTTGCTATCGAAGTCATATCCTCAATGGTTGGACGTTCTTTCAGGTGTTTAAGTCTCCTTACTCCCTCTTGCAAGCCAATGTCGCCTACTGGCCAAATATCTGGTCGCCCTAAACATGCCATAAGGTAACAATCTGCCGTCCATGGGCCTATGCCTTTAAGTTTGCATAGTTCTTTTTGTGCATCGTTGTCAGACATTATTGAAATTGCTTCATAATTTAGATCCCCATTAATCTCAGCGTTAGCAACTATGCTAAGGTAGTTAATTTTTTGGCGACTAAGCCCACAAGCCTTTAATGAATCTTGCGATAAGTTGAGGTAATTTCTACTAGCTATTTTTGTCATTAAGTCAAAGACTCTTTTTTTAATTGTGTTCGCTGCTTTTACAGAAAGTTGTTGCTCAATAATCAGCGAAGCCATTCCCTCAAAACCCTCTGGTCGCAGAAAAAAAGAAATTTTAGTTTTAGGAATAATGCTTTTAAAAGCAGGCTCAACTTTTAGGAGATGTTTAACTCCTTCTTCATAGTCTAATGAATTCATCTTCTTTGCATGCCTTTTTGAAGCAACAGTTCTTTGAACTCGTCAAACTTATCTTGCCCAAAGAAAGTTTTGTCTTTATAGACCATGAGAGGTACGCCATGATGTCCTGCCTGTTCCTGTAGTCTTTGATTGGTTTTGATTGCTTTTACAATTGTATCTTCATTGTCAGTAACTTCTTGCCTCATCCTATTAAAATCCAAACCAATATTTGAGGCTGCTCGTCTTAAGTTGGATTCATCGTTCCAACCACTTTTGGTGCCAAATATAAGATGTGAAACCTGATGTGCAAATTCAATGCCTTTGTTGTGAAATTCTGCCACCATACCTAGGTGGCAAATATCAAAGATGTAGGGTTGCTCTTTGTTAATTTTTCCTGTGATATAGCTTTGTTGAATTGGGTCTGGCTGTGGCATATAGAAAGGCAGGTTAAGTTTTTTAGCCTTCAATCTAATATCTATAGTTTTGTGTAGAAAAAAACTAAAGAAGTTTTTGCCTTTGAAAAATTCTGGTTGTCTTATGGCTAGAGGGTAAACAAGCCTAAATTGATTATCGATAGCATACTCCTCTTTGAGTTTCAGCATTCTTGGCAGCACTAAATACGAATATGGGCTTCGGTATGAAAAAAAGAAATCAACTTTCATCTAAATATACTTGCATTATAACTGTGTGAGACTTTTATATCTTGCATATAAGGTTAATTTGCAACAATTACTATCTCACCCTCATTTTCTGGATCTTTAATTGATTCCTTGAGAGTTCGGTCAACTTCAATTCGTGCTCGCAAGGGTGCTTTATATAGGGCTTCCCTGCCTCCATCAGAGTGTTGGTCGATCAAAGTTAATAGCTCTGCCACTTTACTAGGGTGTGAAGCAGAAAGTTCATTTTGCTCAGTAGGGTCGTCATTGAGGTTAAAAAGCCATTTCTTTTCTGGGGTTTCTGCGACTTGTAGTTTCCAGCCATCTTTAATAACAACTTTGTTATGGTCCGTTTTCCAAAATATTGGTCTTTTGCTCAGATCCAAAGAATTATTAAATAGGTCTATACCATCGACTTGATGAGTTAGGCTTTCATTAATTAGGCCATGTATTGTGGGCATAATATCAATGTGTGTTGCACGTTCAGAAATTACTTGTGCATCTATACCTTCCTTCCAAAAAATAAGAGGCACCTTGATACCGCCTTCAAAAAGCGTCAATTTCCATCCTCGATAAGGAGAATTTATGTACCTTAAGCCAATGTATCCAGCACCACCATTATCACTTGTGAAAATGATCCATGTGTTGTCATCTAAATTATGCTCCTTTAGTGATTCTACAATTCGACCAACACTACGATCTAACGCTTTAATCATTGCTGCATATACTCTTTCAGTATGGTCTTCGATATACGCAAGCTCTTCATAATCTGACTTCAGTGCTTGCAATGGTGTGTGCACACCCCAATGTGCCAAATAAAGGAAAAATGGTCTATTTTTGTTTGCTTCAATAACCTTGATGGCTTCATCGGTATAGTAATCGGTTAAATAGCCATCAGGCTCAAACCAATTATCCATGTAAGTTGTTTGGTTGAATTGCGCGGCATAATCCATAGTAGCCCACAAAAATTTATCTATGGGATCAAAATCAAGGAAGGCATTTACTACACGCGGATCGTCTTTAGGTAAGAACAATCCACTCGACATCAATAAACTCTCATCAAAGCCTTGGTTAAGAGCAGCAAAGTGAGTGTCACGGCCTAAGTGCCATTTACCAATATGGGCTGTGTAGTACCCTGCCTGACCTAAAGTCTCAGCAAAAGTTATTTCCTCACTAGGCAAGCCTGCCAATTCGAAAGGCGTGTTGTCATTTTCTGGAATATATTCAGCATCATCAGAGAATAGAGTAATGGCTCTTGCCATACCAACAGGCACAGGTGTAAATTCAAAACCAGTGGTGGTGGCATATCTGCCCGTTACAATCATGCCTCTTGAAGGAGCACATGTAGCACTACCTGAGTAGGCATTATTAAATTTAATACCTGTGTCTGCTATAAAGTCGATATTGGGCGTATTAACGGTTCCACCAGGCTCAAGATCATCGTAGTTGGTCATATCATTGATGCCTAAATCATCGGCCACAATAACAATGATGTTCGGACGATCATTCGTTCTTACTTCTGGGCCTTCTTGCCAGGCGATTTCTTGGTTTGGGCCAATTTGATAGTCAGGTCTGACAAACGTTACGATAATGAAAAAAAGAATATCTCGCCAAAAAAATATAAGCACACCAAGCACAGCAACAGTAGCAAATATTATCTTTTTCATTTTCTTCTATAGAGAATAAAAGCCCCTAATCCAATAACAATTATAAGTAATCCCCACGGCAGATATTCATAGACCCTCCTTTTGATGGTATTAACTTGCATTTCATCTGCCCAAAAGTAATCTTCAGGCAATTCAACCACACCATTTACTTCAACATACTCATCATAGGAGCTCAAAAGATCTTGGAATATGTCTGGGTAAGTTTTCGATAAATCTTTGGTCTCTCCTGGGTCATCTTTTAAATCAAACATTCGCCATACATTGTCTCCAGATGGGGGCCTATTTCTGACAATCTTATATCTGCCCTTAAAGAGTGCAGAGTTGCCTGTGACTTCAAGACCTATGTATTCATCATCTGAGTAAATAGGCGCCCTATTTCCAGCTAGAATGTTTTTCAGAGATTTGCCGATCATTTGATCATGAATTTGACCACTAACGATATCTGTAATTGTTGAGGCAATGTCCGTGACGTATGAGAACTCACGATAGATACCTTGCTTTATATTTGGTCCAGATATTATTAATGGCACCTTAATGCCGCCTTCATTCATATGAAATTTATACATGTGGTGGGGCGATGCCATTGCTTGAGCAAACTCGGTACCAATATAAACGTAGCTGTTTTCTTCCCCTAAAGTCTCATAGTTTGTATTGTAGTTGGTTGTGCCAATCCACTGGTTCCAGATTTCATGATCGGATGGATCATTGCCTTCAGGCCCGTTATCTGATGTGATGATAAATATTGTGTTGTCATAGAGATCATTCGCTTTTAAATAATCAATAAACCTGCCAATGTGATAATCCATAGCATTAAGCATGCCAGCAAAAACCGCTGCACTTTTAACCATATGGGCTCTGTCCTCCTCTTCTAAATCCTCCCACGCATCATATTTTTTCAATGAATCGACTATTGGTGCTTCAGAGGCAAAAATACCTTTTTCAATGGCAGCATTTTTTCGGTCTTCTCGTAAGCTTACCCAGCCATTGCGATACAAGTCTAAGTACTTATCCGTGTATTCTTTTGGTACCTGGAGTGGAATGTGTTGGGCTTGAAATGAGATATAAGAAAAAAACGGACCTTCCTTTTCAATATCTTCATTAATATACCTAATCATTTCATCAACAAAAAACCTCGATGAGTAAAAGTCTTCAGGCAGTGTTGTTGGCTCACCATTCTTGAACCAGGGAGCTTTTGCATAATAGGGCAAGTAAGAGTGATTGGAATAGTTATCTCCACCAGTTGCATCAAGGATAAATGTCTTTGCAAAGCCACGGTTATGTGGCAGGGCTGCAGTTTCTTCTCCTCCAAAACCCAAATGCCATTTCCCTGTCATATAGGTTTTGTACCCATGTGGTCTAAGGAGTTCAGCAAGAGTTAGTGCTTCTGGTATTAAATACCCCTCATAGCCAGGAGTATTTCTTAAGCTTCGAGGCATAACTTCTGGGATCATTGGAATTCCAATATTATGATTGTCCATTCCAGTTAAAAGCATGGCTCTTGAAGGCGCACACTCAGGCGAAGTATGGTAATTGGAAAAGATTAATCCCTCTCCAGCTAGCATATCCATGTTTGGAGTATCAATTTCGCTTCCAAAAGCACCGATATCTGTGAGCCCAAGATCATCAATTAAAATTAAGACAATATTTGGTTTATTAGTTCCCAAAGAATCTAAGCTAAGGAGCAGAATTAAAAAAAACTTACGCATTTCTTATGATATGCCGCAGTTTTTATTAGCTGTTACTGCAACGTCCATTAATTTTGGGTCGGGCAAGTTTAGATTGTTCATAAATTCAATGAACTCTTCTCTGCTTGAAAAGTTAAGCCTTGGATTGTTCTTAAATTCATGGCCTAATGTTGATTGCAATTTGCCGTTGTAATCGTGTGCAGGCAAGACTATCGTGTCTGAATCAAGCTCTCTCAGGATAGTGAATAGGCTATTATGTAGATCGGTAGAGCTACCATTCTGAAAATCAGTTCTGCCACAACCATTAATGAGCAAAGTATCTCCTGTAAATAAGTACTTCATACTATCCATTTCCATGTAATAGCAATAGCTATCATCGGTATGCCCTGGTGTGAATAAAGCCTTGATTCTAAGATCTGCACACTCTATAACATCATCACACTGAATAGGTTGTGAGACACAAGCAGCTTGAGATTGCTCTCCCATGACTGTGATACAGCCATGTCTTTCTCTGAGCTCACCAAGTGCAGTTATATGATCGGCATGAATATGTGTGTCAATTGCATAAGCTAATTTTAGATTTTGTGCTTTAATCAAATCTGAGTATTGGTCGACATCATCTAACACAGGATCAATTATCACGCATTCATTACCCCTAATAATTAGGTATGTATGAGTTGATGACTCAGCATGAAAAAATCTTTCAATCATTTTTCAGGTTTTTTAAAAAGAAGTGTAAATCTATCGCTTTCACCAATTGCTAGATATTTGTCTTTATCAATTTCTTTCAACCGCAAGCTTGGTGGCAGTGTCCAGACACCGTTTTTATAGTCAGCTGTATCTTTACTATTGGCATTTATTTCACTTGATGCAACAAGAACGAAGCCAGCTTTTTCAGCAACAGATATAGCATACTCTTCTGTTATATAGCCAGATTCCTTCATTTCCTCAAGAGAAGTGCCAGGCTTTGCTCTATGGTCCACAACTCCAAGAGAGCCACCAGGTTTTAAGACTTTGTAAGCTCGACTTAAAATGTCATCACCTTGTTGACCTATCCAGTTGTGAAGGTTGCGAAAAGTTAGAACCAAATCGGCAGAGTTTTCCGCAGCATAACTTTTATCCAGCTCAACAACCCTTACCTCCGAGAACATATTATTTGATGCAATCTTCTTATCAAATGCTGTTCTTGATCGAGCATAATAGGCGCTAGTTTCTGGATTGTAATGTGCAGCAATGAGCTCACCTTTTTTCTTGAGATAGGGTGCTAGTATTTCGGTATACCAACCTCCACCTGGTGAGAGCTCAACCACCACTTGATCGTCTTTTAAACCAAAGAATTTTAGCGTTTCATATGGGTTTCTATATTTATCCCTTTCTTTAAAGGCTGCTGTTCTGAGATCATTGTTCATAGCAGCTTCAAGGCCATCAAAATCCGAATCTGTGTGATGAGCTTTGCTTAGCATAGCTATTAAAAATAAAACGAATAATTTCAACTTCATATGAATATTATCTATTTTGCAAAATGAGTTAGCAATCAAGTTATCATATTAAAATGATAAAGCTCTATACAGCTCCGACTCCTAACGGCTATAAAGTCTCATGCTTGCTTGAAATGTTGCATATACCTTATGAATACGAGCTGGTTAATTTGCTTGAGAAAGAGCAGTTCTCTGACCAGTTTAAAACGATAAGCCCGAACTCAAAAATTCCAGCTATTGAAGATACTGAAAATAATTTTGCCTTAGCCGAATCAGGAGCAATTATGATTTATCTAGCAGATAAAGCTGGAAAAATGTTGCCTAAATCTGGCACAGAAAGGTATGAGGTTCTGCAATGGATAATGTTTCAAATGGGCCACATTGGACCAATGATGGGGCAAGCTAATGTCTTTTATAGATATCTCCCTGAAAAAATCCCTGCTGCTATCAGCAGATATCACAATGAATGTAGAAGGCTTTTTGAAGTTATGAACAATCGGCTATCAGTTCAGCAATGGTTGTGTAAGGAATTTTCTATAGCTGATCTGGCTAATTGGTGCTGGGTTAGAACTTATAGCTGGTCTGGTATCAAGATGGATGGGCTTGACCATTTGGAAAGGTGGCTCAAGGAAATTAAAACTATGCCAAGCATCAAAGAGGGGCTAGATATACCAATTCCACTTACCGAATTAAAAAAAATAAGAGATGAACAAAGAGCTAAAAATGCAGATGCTATTGTTCAAAAATAAAAAAAGGCACCAGGAACAGGTGCCTTTTCAAAATGCTTAACCTAAGCAATACCAATTAGTGGGTCTTAGATATTTCTTTAATCAAAAGATTTTTCTGTAAAAACAGATTAAATCGGTATTTCTTAAGCGTTAGCCTTTTATTAGATTTAATAGCAGCTTTATGCTGTATTAATTGCAGATTTGTCATAAACATCTCCTTTTAAAAAGATGCGTTCCTTCGGTACCATTACCTACTTCCGTCTTCTTGCGAAGATGAACGAGGGTACGTTCCTTCAGCCTTAGCCTACTTCCGTCCCTTGCGGGATGAACGAGTAGTCTTTTAACCCATGACAAATGGAGAGATAAATCTCACTGATAATATACCAAAATGCCAAAAATCTGACAATTGTAATTTAGAATTAAAAAAAAGATGAAATTCCTTGTCAGAAATATCCATAAATACTTAAGTTTTTTAATTTCAATTCAACTTCTTTTATGGACAATTTCAGGAATATATTTTGCATTTAATAAAATTGAAAACGTCCGAGGAGAGCAATACAGAGAAGAACCAAACTTTAATGTAGATTTTTCAAAACTCAATTTTCAAATCGATGGCGCCCGAAATATTAGAGTTATAGATAGAATGGACCAGGAGATTTTAGTAGTCGATGGTATTTACGGTCGTGAGTATTTAAATTTTGAAGGCAAAGATGTAGAGCAATTAAAGGTAGAAGAGGCAAAGGCCTTATCAGCAAAGCAAACATCACTAATTCCTGAGGGTGTTGATCTTATTACTGAAAATACTATTGGATCTGAGTATCGTGGAAGAGCTTTGCCTATTTATAGAGTTACATCAGTCAACGAGGCGGGACAAAGCATAAATGTCTACCTAAATGTATACACTGGTGAGGTTGAAGCGGTGCGATCGAATCAATGGCGAATATGGGATTTGATGTGGGGTTTTCATATTATGGATTGGGAAACTCGTGATGATATAGACAATCTTCTTTTGAAAATATTTTCAATCTTAGCTCTTATTAGCTCCATTACTGGTGTTCTCTTGTTTTTTAAAGTGGATGTAAGAAATAAAGCTAAGGCTGATTAGGTAACCACTGGTTTGGAGTCATCTAATTCAAGATATTTTTTTGATTCTAGTATCTGTTTGAGTTCTGCTAGAAATAAAGCAAGTTCTCCATAAGATGTATATAAGGGTGTAAGGGCGACTCTTAGGAGTGAATCAGGCCGGAAGTCTGTTACTATCTTTATGTTGTCATTCATTTGTAGGCATTTGCAAATTCTCCAACTTTCCTGATGCTTGATGGTAATATGCCCGCCTCTTTTTTCAGGACTTAATGGACCAATTATTTGAACACCAAGATCATTAAGCTCTTGGCTTAGGTATTCCTGAATAAAATCACCCATGATCAGGCATTTCTTACGTATTGACGACATAGATGCTTCTAAAGTTATATCTAGACCAGGCTCTAATGCAGCTAAAGACAAAATGTTTGGAGTGCCAACTTTATACTGATTGCTGCCTTCCCCCTTTTGATATGAGTCTGAAAATTTAAACGTATTTTTATGACCAAACCATCCTTGTATAGGTGTTGCCAATGAATCATTTAGCTCTTGATTTACATAAAGAAAGCCAGGAGACCCTGGACCACCATTTAAATGCTTATATGTGCACCCAACTGCTGCTAAAATTTCTTGTTCATTCACATCTATCTCAATTGAGCCTATTGCATGACTTAGGTCCCATACAATCACTGAGCCATTTTTTTTGGCGAACTGATTCAAGCGCTTAATTGGATATAAGTAGGCAGCAAGATAGGTAGAAAGGCTTAAACAGTAAACCCCTGCGCAGCTTATTATTTTAGATTCAATTTTCTCAACTTCGGCTTCGACATTATTTTGATAATCTATCTCATGATAGTAGATACCAGGGTCGTAGTCCGCAATTCCAGCGAGTATATATCTATCCGAAGGGAAATTAAGAGTATCACTTATTAGATTATTGGAATAAAGTTTTGAGTAGACTAAGGCTTTAGCGATCTTATATAGATTTATTGATGTTGAATCACCAACAAAAACTTCACCAGCTTGAGCATTAATTATCTCTGCAAGCTTTTTTTCAACCCTATCATTAAGTGGTAACCATTTGCTATTCCAGCTCCCAATTAGATCTTGGCCCCACTCAATATTAACAACATCATCTAAGATACTTTTTGTATTTTTAGGAAGAAGGCCCAAAGAATTGCCGTCAAGGTAAACTAAATTTTTAGGTTTTAAAAAATAATTTTGAAACTTATATAGTGGATCCTCTTTGTCCATTTGCTTTGCTTTTTCAAAAATCAATTTCCTGGAACTCCTTATTATTAATAATTTTTTCTACCCATAACCTATACATTTCACCACTCGGATGCAATAAATCCTCTGCAATAAGTTCTGGCTGCTCTGATGCAAGTCTTGAGATGTCTGTGATATCAAAAAATAGTACTCCATTCTCTTGAGCAGTTCTTTTTACAATTGCATTAAAGTCATCAATTTCGCGGGTTATTTTATTTATGTCTCTACCTTCAGCAAATGGAAAAGCTGACCAATCAGGAATACTAAGGACTATAACGTTGCTTGAACCTTTTTTTGAAAATGAAACAGCTATTTCAATTAACTCCTGCAGCTCGGATTCAAAAGTTTGAATGGGCCAACCTCTGTATTGGTTATTGACACCAATTAATAATGAAACAAGATTGTATTGCTGTTTAATATTGGCATCTTCTATTGCAGAAATCAGCTCATCAGTCGTCCAACCCGTTTTTGCAATTATTCGAACAGACGAATTACTTTCATTTATTTTTCTTGCCAACTGATATGGCCATCTAACATTTTCAGCAACAGATTCACCAATAGTATAGCTGTCACCTAAAGCTAAGAAATGGAATTCATCTTCAAACTCATAAGTTTGGCAACCAAATAAAATCAGAATCAAAAAAAGTGACCTTAACATTTCTCTTGATTATAAAGTATGGTGCCCAGAGGTGGAATCGAACCACCGACACAAGGATTTTCAGTCCTTTGCTCTACCAACTGAGCTATCTGGGCGAAAGAGTGAATATATTACTTCGTAATATTTTTCAAAGCAAAGGATTGTTCGATAGAAAACAACTCAATTCTTTTCCATTTTGGCATAGCAACCCCGTTGCCTGAACCATGTCCTGCACGAGGTGTATCATAAAGCATCACTGGGTTATCGCATCCTTGATATTCTTGTATTCTTGCAGTGAATTTATAAGAATGCGAAGGCACAACACGATCGTCTCTGCGCGCAGTGGTTGTCAAAGTTGGAGAATAGCATTCCCCGATTTTGAGTTGATGGTAGGGTGATATTTGAAGATTGCGTGCAAAGTCAACAAGATTTTCAAGCGGGCTGCCATAATCTCCACGCCAACCCCAGCCTTCGGTAAACTCTGTGAATCTCAACATATCGAGAACACCCACCGCAGGCAGTGTTGCACCAAAATAATTAGGGTTTTGAATGAGCGTTGTCCCAACCAATAAACCACCATTAGATCTACCACTTATTACCGTGGATTTTCTATTGCCTATATTTTGCTCTTCTAAAAATTTTGAAGCATAAAGAAAATCATCAAATACGTTTTGCTTAGTATCAAGGCGACCAGCATTATGCCATTCTTTTCCAAGTTCTCCACCACCTCTAAGGTTAGCCACAGCCAGCACGCCGCCCATCTCAAGCCATGCAACATATTTTGGAGTAAAGGAAGGGCGAATAGAAATATTGTAACCACCATAACCATACAAAAAGACTGGAGTACTGCTATTCAATTTAGCTGATTTTTTATAGGAGTAAGTTATTGGAATCATGGTGCCATCTTTGCTTGGATAGTAGGCGCTAACTTCCTGATAATCCGATGGGTCAAATCCTGGGATCTCTTCTTCCCAAACCTTAACAGCTTCTGCCGTTTCGGTATTAAAGTTGTAATATCGATCGGGTTGCGTAAAGCTGCTTGATGAGAACATTATTGTTTTTTCATCGATGCTTTGAAAGCCACTTTGAGTACCATTAATCTCTTTAGGTATAGCTAAATCGAGAGCTTCTCCTTGTTCAGTTAAAAAGACAATTTTTGAGTGCATATTGGTATCAATGTAATCCGCAATAATCATGTCGTTAATGAAAGATGCACCTTTAAGTGCTAGATTTGATTCAGGAATCACTTCAGTCATAGAAAAATCATCAAACAACACCTTCACAAGACGATATTTTGGTGCTTGGTAATTGGTAATGAAGAATAGCCCATCAACATCTGAACTCACGTAACTAAAACTTGCTTCGTTCATTGGAGTAACTACCTCTAAGACGTCAACATTCTCGCCAAAAAGATAAAAATTTTCTTCTTCGGAGCCAGTTATTACCTTAATGAGCACATTTTTGTCATCTCCAATGAAGCTAACTGTATAGTTCTCTTCTGAGTTAACTTCTCCATAAAAAAGCTCCTCTTGTCCTGTTTCAATATTAAAAAAATAAATAGCCGCATCGTAACTTTGTTGACTTAAACGCAACCTATCTTCTGGTTTTGGGTATTTGTTATAAAAGAAACCTGATGAATCTGATTTCCATGTGATATCTGAAAATTTAACCTCTGTCACCTTATGATCTAAATTTAGTCCAGATTCCATATCAAGGATTTTTATTGTTCTCCAATCAACTCCACCGTCAGTAATTGAATAAGCAAGGTATTTCTTATCGGGACTTAGAGATGTTTTATCGAGATTTAATGTTTGATCATTTGACCATGTATTTGGGTCCAATATAACTTCATTGGTATCAGCTTTTTTTATGTAAAGATGATGTTCATCTTGTCCTGAGTTGTAGAAATAAAAATCACTGTTGGGATTAAAATAGGATGCTGAAAAATACTCTGACCTGTATGCATCTTTAAGAACTGACTTGATCTCTTCGAAGCTTGAGTCTTTCAAGTAATCAATAGTCAATGCATTTTGTTTTTCTGACCAGTTTACAACCTCTTCAGCCTGAAAATCTTCCATGTAAATATAAGGATCGTAAATTGTAGTGCCACCAACATTGTAGCTGCCTCTTTTCTTTTCACTCGCTGGATACTCCACGTCTGAGCTACATCCAATTAGTACGATTGCTAGGGCTAAATATCTTGTCATCATTGCTCCTTATTTTTCATTTGAAGAAAATCTCCAAATACAGTATTTTTCTAATTTGTAGATACTTTGTTTATTAATGTTAAATAATTTGCTCCGAAAAATAAAAGAAATTCATAGCTCGGATTACAAATTCGTGATCGTATCCAGTGGTGGGGGCAGCAATGCCATTGCATCGCTTTTAGAAGTGCCCGGAGCCAGCAACTCTGTGTTAGAGGCATACATTCCTTATGCCAAAGAATCGCTCGATTTTTATCTGTTAAAAAAACCTGATTTTTATTGCTCAAAAGAAACTGCGCTCCGAATGGCAGCTAAAGCTTACAGCGCTGCAAAAAAAATTGATGCTGAATCATCAAGAAAGAAGTTGCTAGGTGTTGCCATTACAGCTGCCTTAGCAACGAACTATAAAAAAAGAGGCGACCATAAATTTCATATTGCTTTGCAAACTGAGGATTACTCTAAAAGTATCTCATGCGTTTTAGAGAAGGGAGCTCGGTCGCGAGAGGAGGAAGAACAGCTTGTCACAGAATATGTAGTCAACTTGATATCAGAATCATTGGGGCTTGATTTTTGTTATCCAAAAATTAAAGAACAAAGTGTTATTGATAGAGTTGAAGCAAAGGAAGGTTGGCAAGAACTTATGAGAGAAGAAATTAGTTTTATTACTAGGGAAGGGCAAAAGCCAAAGCTCATTTTTCCTGGATCATTTAATCCCATTCATGATGGACACAAAAAAATGTCTAAATTAGCTGAGGACAAAGTTAAGGAGCAGGCTTTTTTTGAGATTTGTATTCAAAATGCAGACAAACCACCACTTAGTTATCATCAAATCGAATCAACATTGAGTCAATTTACCTCAGGCAACTGGCTTCTAACAAAAGCAGGTAAATTTTCAGATAAATCAAAAATATTCCCGGAAGCAACATTTATTATTGGCGCCGATACCTTGATGAGAATTCTCGATGAAAAGTTCTATAGCAGCCACAAAGCAATGATTGAAGAATTTGAGATTTTTAATGAAAACAATACGCGATTTTTGGTTTTTGGGAGAATTTTTAAGGAAAATTTCATAACGCTTTCTGATATTGAATTGCCAAGCAATATTGCTGATAGATTTGAGGGTTTTGGTGAAGATATCTTTCGTGACGACATATCTTCAACGACTTTAAGAGTAGCTAGAGGCGAGGATTAATTATTCTGGAATGTATCCTGAAGGGCGTTGATAATCTTTATTGTCCAAAAAGAGTTCCATTTGTTTGTTAAGCCATTTTCTATTTGATTTATCTGAAAGATCGAGATGATTTTCATTAATTAGCATTGTTTGTAAATCAATCCATGCTACCCAAGCTTTTTTTGAGTAGTTTTTGAAAATATGCATTCCTTTTTCACCTGGCAATGGAGGGGCATCCAAACTTGGCAGTTCTTCTTGATATTTCTTACATAAAATTATTTGCATATCTCTAATAATTTATCAGATATTGGCTTGGGGGTCGTTAAATTTAAAGCTTCTTTGAAACTAAAAAAGGTCATGTTTTCTGCTTCAGGCAATGACATGAACTCCAAGTTTAGTTGTCGATGAGATAAGTTATGCACAGTGGTTGGTTTGTTTTCTTTTACTATTTCATGTGGAAGTAACCACAAATTTTTCCAAAAGCCCAGTGTGTTATTTTTTGTCATTGCTATCGTTTTGCCTTTTACGATAACCTGAAAATTTATATTCACTTGCTTTTTAGTAACTCTTTTTTTTCTGAGTGTAGGAAATGAGTTAAGTTTAAATGACTTACAGCCTTGCTTTAATGGGCATTGATTGCACAGAGGTTTTATAGGGACACATATGGTTGCTCCAATATCCATGGCACCTTGTTGAAATGAGAAAGGATCGTCTTGATCAATTGATTTTTTTGATAAGCTCCAAAAAACTTTCTCATCGAAATCTTTTTGATAAAAATATCTAGAAATAAGTCTTTTCACATTGCCGTCAAGAATGGGATAGGATTTATTGTAAGCAATCGATAGTATTGCTCCTGCTGTCGACTGACCTACACCAGGAAGTTGAATTAAATCATCATAACTCTCGGGGAAAATACCACCAAAGGTTTTAAATATTATTTCTTTAGCTTGGAAAATATAACTTGCTCTTCTGTAGTAACCTAAACCTTTCCAGAGCATTAAAATATCGTCCTCGCTAGCAGACTTAATAGATTCCAAAGTGGGATATTTTTTTATAAATCTATAAAAATACTCTGTTCCAGTTTTTACTTGGGTTTGTTGCAGAATTAGTTCAGAAATCCAAACTCTGTATGGTGTTATATCAAGACGCCAAGGCAAATCTTTGCGGCCATGCTTTTTGTACCAGTTGGATATGCTCTTACCGATCAACTCTCTTCAGCTTGCCACTTATGTATTCGTAGAACAGCGGTTCTCCAGTAGCAATTTCGAATTTCAAAATATTTTCCTCAGAGATGTTTTCAATGTATTTCACCAATGATCTCAGTGAGTTACCATGTGCTGCAATTAGGATATTTTTCCCACTTTCTAATTGAGCGAGAACCTTTTCTTTGAAATAAGGCACAACCCTATCGTAGGTATTTTTTAAACTCTCTCCTCCTGGAGGTGGAACATCATAGGAACGGCGCCATATATGAACCTGTTCTTCACCAAACTCTGCTCGCGCCTGGTCTTTGTTCATTCCTGTTAGGTCGCCATAATCTCTTTCATTTAGATTCACATTCTTTTCTATAGGGATATTGAGTTGATCTAATTTCTCTAAAATTATTGTTCCTGTAAGTTGCGCTCTCTGAAGTACAGATGTGTACATTAAATCAAACTTTATTGACATATCTTTCAACTTTTCCCCAGCTTGACTAGCTTCAGCCATTCCTTGCTGAGTCAGATTAGGGTCTTTCCAGCCAGTAAATAAATTGAGCTTATTCCATTCACTTTGCCCGTGCCTGACTAAGACTAGAATATTAGATTTCATGATTTATCTTTTAAATAAGTTATATATTGTATAAGCTTAAAAAAATTTTTATATATGGATCTATTCGATTTTTTATTTTCTAGATGGTATCTATCACTTCCATTGTTCATAACTTTGGTTTCTTGGTGGATATACGAAAATAATAAAGGCGGTAAAAAGATTGGTCCGACAGAGGCAACAGAATTGGTCAATCAAAACGCAGCATTTTTCTTAGATATTAGAGATAGAGATTCTTTCGAGTCAGGTCACATACATGGATCTATAAATGTCCCAAAGGAGAGTTTCAAGCAACAAGAACATCTTCTAGTGAATGATAAAGCGGTAATCGTAGTTTCGGAAAATGGCCTGGATGCTGGTGGAGCAGGTGTGGAGCTCAAGCAATTAGGTGTCAAAGAAGTGTTTCTTTTGAAGTATGGCCTAGTTTCTTGGGCAGAAGAGAGCCTCCCACTGGTAAAGTAGAAGGCTCAATTAGTTTAGACACTATAGTACATATCGAATTCGACTGGATGAGTCGACATTCTTAGTCTATCAACTTCTTCCATTTTCAGTGCAATATAGTCATCAATTAAATTATCGGTAAAGACTCCACCTTCTTTTAAGAAAGCTCGATCCTTATCCAAGGCTTGCAAGGCTTCATCAAGAGAGCTGCAAACGGTTTTAAATCTTCTTAGTTCTCTAGCAGATGCTTCATAGAGATCAAGATCGCCCGGTTTCCCCGGATCAATTTTATTTCGTATTCCATCAAGTCCAGCCATAAGCATTGCGGCAAAAGTAAAGTAAGGGTTGCCTGATGCATCAGGGAATCTAACTTCTATTCTGGCTGCTTTTGGATTGCTTTCATAAGGGATTCTGATAGAAGCCGATCTATTCTTATTTGAATAAGTAAGAATCACTGGAGCTTCAAAACCAGGCACAAGTCTTTTGTAACTGTTTGTGGTGGCATTGGCAAAGGCATTGATTGCTCTCGCATGCTTCATAATTCCACCAATGTAATAAAGGGCAGTTTGACTTAAACCGCCATACTCTTTACCTGTGAATAAATTCACTCCATCTTTTACAAGAGATTGGTGGCAATGCATCCCACTTCCATTATCCCCAACCAATGGTTTTGGCATAAAAGTTGCTGTTTTTCCATAGTTAAATGCAGTGTTATGGACACAGTACTTAAATGTTTGAATGTCGTCAGCCTTCTTTGTTAACGAATTAAATTTCACCCCTATTTCACATTGTCCAGCAGTACCAACTTCGTGGTGGTGAACTTCTGTCTCGAGACCAAAATCTTGACAGGCTTTACATGCTGCAGCCCTAAGATCTGCAAGAGAATCAACAGGTGGGACAGGGAAGTAACCACCTTTTACTCCTGGCCTATGTCCAAGGTTGCCTTCTTCGTATTCGGTATCTGTTTCCCATGCACCTTCTTCCGAAGAAATTTGGTATGACATTTTTTGCATTTCAGTTGACCATCTAATGTCATCAAAGACAAAGAATTCTGGCTCTGGTCCAAAGAATGCCTCATCTGCAATTCCTTCAGATCTCATAAAATCTTCTGCTTTTTTCGCAACTGATCTAGGGTCTTTTTCGTACCCTTTTCCATCGCTTGGTTCAACAATATCGCATCTTAATATGACAAGAGGGTCATCGGAGAAAACATCAAGAACACAGGTGCTATCATCTGGCATGAGAATCATGTCTGATTCATTTATTGGTTTCCAGCCTGCTATGGAAGAGCCATCAAACATCTTTCCATCGGAGAAGAAGCTTTCATCAACTGTGTTAGCAGATACTGTTACGTGCTGCTCTTTACCTTTGGTATCGGTAAAGCGTAGGTCAACCCATTCAGCTTTTGAATCGGCAATAAGTTTTAAAGTATTTTTTGACATAAAAATGCTCCAATTAAATTAATTTAAAATTTTGCATTTTTGATCTGCAGGATATTTAGAAATTAAACTCGGTCCTGTTTAACGGGCGCGTTCCTTCAGCTTTCGCTTACTTCCGTCTTCTTGCGAAGATGAACGATTTACGTTTCCTGTAAACGGCGCGTTCCTTCAGTTTTTACCTACTTCCGTCTTCTTACGAAGATGAACGATTTAACTCTTACCTAATTAAAGGCCCCTTTTTAACCATGGAGTATGGTGCAAAAATAAAAAATGCTTGTTAAATTTAGCTTTTTTCTGCCAAAATGGCAAGAATTTATTGATTTTTACCAAAATGAATCAAAATACTTGCTATTTTTGACTCAAGATTATCAAAGCTATGGGATCCGCCTTCATCAATAACAATGTTGGTGCCATCAAAGTATTTTTCAGCATAACGATAATCTAAGGTTTCGTCTGCCGTCTGAAGTAGCACCATGAAGTTGGATTTAAATTTGAAGTCCGCAATAAAAATTTCCTCAAGACTATCTATCCATTCTTGGTCTATAAAGTATTTTTCACCAGTATTTGGATTTTCATTATCACCACGGTTATTTTCAAAAATTTTGTATGCCCATACCGCAGGGTTTATCATCACAGCTTTTAAATTGTACTTTTCTGAGAGGTAAGTTGAATAATAGCCGCCGAGTGAGCTACCAATTAAATGAACGTTACGGTGCGCCATCTCAAGTTCAATTAATTTTGAAAGTTGAGCAATAGCATTTCTGGGGTGTGATTCTAAAGTTATTGAGATAAACTCAAAATGTTGATTGTTGATCAACTCTTTTAAAAGTGTTGCCTTTCTTGCACCCTCAAAAGAATTCCAGCCGTGCACATAGATGATTAAGTCTTTATTTTTCATAAAACCCGCTGGTTAAAATCATATCAAGAACTTCAGTTAAAAACCGATTTTGTTGTAATTTTTCATCAGCCGATTTTGGAAAGTTTTCATGACTAAAGGGATATTTATTTGGTGCATGACCATTAAATGAAGCAACCTCACACAGCTCAACATCATGATATATGTTGAGAACAAACTGTAATGAATTTAATAGCTTATGGCTGAGGTTGGAGAAAACTAAGCGACATATCCAGGTATGGTTTGATAATTTTTGTGTATCAATTCGCACACTATATATTGTCTCTTTAATCTTATTTCTCAGAGTTAAAGAACTTTTACGAGAAGCATTAAGCAATTTACTTATTCTTAAATAATTTGCTGAACAGACAGAAATCTGGCCATTGGTCTTGGAATATTCAGACATTTTTAAATGGAAGTTGCTTCTTGGCATTCTCTAGGTATTCCAACACATGCCTTCCTTCTTCTTTGCAGTAATTAATTATTGCCTTTCTAAATTCAGGGTGTTTTATCCAGTGATACGATCTATTTATTACGGGCTCAAATCCCCGTTTTAATTTGTGTTGTCCTTGAATGCCTGGATCAAATGTTTTGATACCCTTTTCAATGGCTAGTTCAATCCCCTGATAGTAGCAGGTTTCAAAATGTAAAAAATTTATATCTTCCTTTGCGCCCCAGTATCTGCCATACAAGCTATCCTTTTTAATAAAAAAAAGGGCAGCTGCAACTTTTTCCTGCTCCCTTTTTGCAAAAAGTATAATTGGATTGAGTGAATTGATTTGTTTAAAGAAATCCAAGGTTAAATAGGGATTTTGTCCTCTCCTTACATATGTAAGAGCATAGAATAAATAGAACTCTTCCCAGTCTTTATCCGAAGGCTGGTGAACAACATTGAATGTAATCCCTTGTTCATTAATGGATTGTCTCTCTTTAAGAATATTTTTTCGGTATCTTGATTTAAGTGATATTAGATAATCATCAAATGTGTTGTAATTGTGATTATGCCATTTGTAGTTACAGTCAATACGCTCAATGTAGTCATTTGCCAAAAAAGGATTAGCTGATTCCTCTTCAACATAAAGTGCATGGATAGATGAAAAATTACTTTCATTTACATAATTCGTGAAATCTCTTAATGCTTCTTCACCCTTGTTATCATCTGAACAAAAAATTCTTTCGCCCTCAACCGGGGTGAAAGGAACACTTAACACAATCTTAGGGTAATACTTTATTCCACTCTTAAAGTACGCATTTGCCCATGCATAGTCAAAAACGAATTCGCCTTGGCTATTATTTTTTTTGTAAAAAGGAATAATGCTTCCATTTTGATGCTTAAATGAATTAGGCATCCAGCCAGTATTTGGGTTTAAGGAGTTACTAGTTTCTAATGCACTTAAAAAGTCGTAATTAAAAAAAACATTGTCTTTTGACAATGCTTTAATTGATCTTTTGTGTGGGTTGCAGCTCTTTTCAACTGAAAAATTCATTTTGATTTTCTATAAAAAATATCATGGCAATGACCAGACCGACGTGACTATTGGATTTAAAAGCTTGCATGTATTGGTGATCTAGACCTAGTTGGTATTGGTAATAACCCTGATAAATTAGGAATAAGACACCAATCTTTAAAATTTCATAGCTGTTATGAATGGCAAATAAAGCCATCATTAAAACAAATAAGCCATAAAACACATTAATTACTTTTAGAGTTGAAGCGCCAAAAAGTTGAGGTAGTGAATTGATATTAATTTTTATATCGTCTTCCAGATCAGATAAAGCATAGTAACTGTCGTAAGCAATTATCCAAAAAATGCATGCTAGGTAAAGAAATAAAGCGTCAGCATTGATATTGCTATGAACAATGGCATAGCTAATTGGCAAAGATAAACCAAATGTGATTCCTAGTATAAGTTGTGGAGCACCAATGAATCTTTTTGCTAATGGATAAAAGATAATTAAAGGAATAGCCAAAGTAAAAACAAGGTTAATTGTGAATGTATTCGTTTGCAGTAAGAGAACAATACAAGTTAGCCCCATCAATGTTGAAAATATCAGAGCTTGCATCAAGCTTAGATCTCCATTTGCTAAAGGCCTTTCTTTTGTTCTTTCCACTTTGTTATCGTAGTTTCGGTCAAGAATATCGTTAATTGCACAGCCTAGTGATCTTGTTAGAAACGCACCTAAGACCACAATTCCAAAATGTTTCAGCTGAAATCCAGGCTCAATGAAAACACCCCAAAGTGCAGGCCATAATAACAACCAAAAACCTATAGGGTTGAAAAATCTTATGAGATTTAGATACGCTCCCAACTTACTCATCAAATAAGAATACTTCAATTACTGAAAATAACTCTTCGTTTAATGAATATATGCATTTTCTTGCAACGTATTCTTTGTTTTCAAGCTGATATGTGGCTACATAGGTTTCAACTTTGTTTATGTTTTTATGCGAGAAGAGATATTTGCCAAGAGCCTCGTTGCCGAGTGCTCCAAATTTCTTGAATTGACTGATAACACCTTCACTAAAAAAAGATTCTGCATAAACAACACTGGAATTAGCTTTCAAAAATATCTTTCTAAGGTTTCCACTTATTTCTTGCGATGATATTTGTTTATCGCAATGAAGACAGATTTTTTCTGATATGAGCTCTAACTTGATAGAGCCATGTTTTTCGGTCAGCCTTCCAATCAGTGAAGTATCTTCAAGAATCCATGATTCCATATGATTGAAATTGCCTAGCTTCTCTTTTGCAAAAAGCTGCCAGTTTGTTCGAATTAAAGGTGTCATTTCTAAGTGATGAATGATTATAATACTTCCCTTTAAAAGAGGACATAAAATGGAATACAAAAAATGGGAATGCATAGTTTGTGGATGGATCTACGATGAAGAAAAAGGCCACCCAGAGGAGGGTTTAGCCCCTGGAACAAGATGGAAAGATGTTCCTGATGATTGGGTTTGTCCTGAATGTGGCGTTGGCAAAGAAGATTTTGATATGATGGAGATATGACAGAACTAGCAGCACCAAAAAATCTTACAAGGAACGTACTTATTGGGATGGGCGCAGGCTTCGTTATAGGAGCCTTCATTTTTTACACTAATATTGTTCCAAAGTTTATAGAGGAATTTTTCTCAACATACATATTTAGTTTAGGCGGAGATATTTTTAAGAATCTGTTAAAGCTTATAGTTGTGCCTCTGGTATTTTTTTCATTGGTTTCAGGCATTTCATCTTTAAATGATATGGCCAGACTAGGCTCTATTGCCTATAAAACAGTTGGCTTATATCTATTAACAACAGCCTTTGCTGTTTCTCTAGCACTTTTCTTTGGATGGCTAACCAATTTGGGTGCTGGATTTTCTGTTGATGTTGCTCCAACAGAACTTGCAGGCGGCGAGGCAAGTTTTTATGACACTGTAATGCGAATATTTCCAAGCAACATGTTTGGTGCTTTTGTTGAGAACAATATGTTAGGCATTGTTTTTATAAGCATATTATTTGGGATTGCACTTAATGCAACCGATTCTATAACTGGAGGATTATCCAAAAGCTTTGAGAAGCTAAATACGGTATTTTTAAAAATAGTGCTTATGGTGATGCGGTTTGCTCCATATGGAGTCTTCTGCTTAATAGGAGCTTATGTAGCCTCTAAAGGCTTAGATATATTCGGTGATGTAGCACAATATGTAATTCTGCTAATTTTTGTCTTAGTTTTTCATTTGCTTTTTACTTATTCGCTGATATTAGCTGTTTTTGCAAGATTAAATCCTATTAAGTTTTTTAATAAGATGAAGGATGTAATGCTGTTTGCATTTTCCACTTCATCTAGTGCGGCAACCATTCCTGTAACCTTGAAAACAGTCACACAAGATTTGGGTGTAAAAAAAGATGTTGGGTCTTTTGTTGTTCCAGTTGGGGCAACAATCAATATGGATGGAACAGCAATAATGCAGGGCCTCGCAACAGTCTTTATTGCTGGCATCACCCCAGGCATTGAACTTGGAATTATCGAGTATGTTCAAATTATCTTCCTAGCTGTAATTACCTCTATAGGCACTGCTGCAGTGCCTTCTGCTGGTATAGTAACCTTGACAATTATTCTTAGTCAGCTTGGCATACCATTAGAGGCAATTGGCTTGATACTGGCTGTAGATAGGATTTTAGATATGTTGAGAACTTCAATAAATGTTTGCGGAGATGCTGCGGTTTCTTGTATAGTAGCTAAAACAGAGGGGGGGCTAGACGAGAAAGTCTTTAATAGTTAATACAAATTATGGAAATTTTTGAGAATTTTATTATTGGGCCAATGACACCATGGGGTCCAGTCGCAGTTGGTCTTGTTGGTTTGGTATGTGCTTTTGTGCTTTACGGGCTAATAATGAAGTATCCAGAAGGCAATGCTAAAGTCGCAAAAATTGGTGACCAGATTCACCTTGGTGCAAGAGTTTTTATGATTACTGAATATAAAATTCTGTTACCAGTACTGGTAGTTTTAGTTTTAGCTTGCGGTTTTTCGCCTCTGGGATGGAATACAGCACTAGCAATTGCTGTTGGAGCATTATCCTCGGCGATAGCAGGATTTATAGGCATGTATTCTGCAACAAAGGCCAATGTAAGAACTGCTACCGCAGCTGAAGAATCTGGACAAGAGAGAGCATTATCAATTTCGTTCTTTGGTGGTTCAATTATGGGTTTATGTGTTGCATCAATGGGATTAATTGGTCTTGGTGGGCTTTATGTATATTTTGTCAGCACACTAAATGATGATTTCAAAACCATAGCTTCTGCACTTGAGGGTTTTGGCGTAGGAGCATCTGCTGTTGCACTCTTTTCAAGAGTGGGTGGCGGCATTTACACTAAAAGTGCCGATGTTGGTGCCGATCTTGTTGGCAAAGTAGAGGCAGGCATACCAGAAGACGATCCAAGAAATCCTGGAGTTATTGCTGACAATGTCGGTGATAACGTTGGAGATATAGCAGGAATGGGCTCAGATATATTCGAGTCATATTGTGGCGCAATGATTGCATCGATAGCCATTGCAGCGACACTCAGCAATCCAGACTTAATGTTTTTACCATTGTGGCTTTCAGCTTCGGGTTTATTTTGTTCCATAATTGGTATTGGTATTGTGAGATCTCAGGTCTCAAGATCTCCTGCAGTCGCCTTAAGATATGGTACATTTTTTTCACCAATCATATTTTTAATATTTGCAGGACTTAGTGTTTACTATTCTCCAAATATTGAAATGAATTACTTTTACTCAATATTAACCGGTGCTGTGGGCGGGATATTAATTGGTTTAATTACAGAATACTATACAGGAGGCACAACGAATGATTCACCTGTGGGGAAAATTGCAAAATCAGGTGAGACAGGCCCTGCGACAGTCATAATATCTGGACTTAGTGTAGGAATGATATCTGTTGTAATGCCTATTCTGGTAATCGCTGGAATCATCGGAGTTTCCACATATTTTTCAGGGCTTTACGGAGTAGGAATAGCGGCAGTAGGCATGCTATCAACGGTTGGCATTACTATGGCAATAGATGCTTATGGCCCAGTAGCAGACAATGCTGGAGGGATCGCTGAGATGAGTGGCATGAAAAGTGAAGTTAGAGAAATAACAGATTCTCTTGATGAATTAGGAAACACAACTGCAGCCATAGGTAAAGGGTTTGCTATTGGAGCAGCTGCACTAGCTGCACTAGCTATCATCGCTGCTTTTACCCAGGTTACAAAAGTAGAATTACTGCTTTCAGACCCAAGAGTTTTAGTGGGAATGTTTATTGGCGGCACAATTCCATTTCTGGTTTCCTCTATAACTATGACTGCTGTAGGAGATGCTGCTTTTGAAATGATAGAGGAGATTAGAAGACAATTTAGAGAAATACCTGGGCTACTTGAAGGAAAAGCAGATCCTGATACAGCAAAATGCGTAGACATTGCAACCAATGCAGCTTTAAAAAAGATGCTGCTTCCAGGCGCAATAGCAATTTTAAGCCCTATAGTTATTGGATTTGGTATGGGTGCTATTGAGTTAGGTGGAATGTTAGCTGGAGCCTTACTAGGATGTGTCTTGATGGCATTAATGATGGCAAATGCTGGTGGGGCATGGGATAACGCTAAAAAGTTTGTTGAAAAAGGAAATTTTGGTGGAAAAGGAACAGATACTCACTCAGCTACAGTCGTTGGTGACACGGTTGGTGATCCATTTAAAGATACCTCAGGGCCAGCAATGAATATTCTGATTAATGTTATGGCAATCGTGAGCTTAGTGATTGCTCCTCTGCTTTAATAATCAATACTCTAGAATGCCAAGTAGCAGACAGAAAATGTTTGTTAATATTAGTTGGTTTATTAGGTTAGTTTTATATCGCCGACGCCTATTCTTCCTTTGTACTCTTCCACTGTGAATTCAACATTGTCGTTTTCATTCAGAGTCTCTACACCACATCTTTGTAAAGAGCTGATGTGAACGAATACATCTTTAGAACCATCTTCGGGTGCAATAAATCCAAAGCCTTTTGCAGAATTAAAAAATTTTACGACTCCTTTTTGCATTGCAATCTCCTATAGTTGATGTCTACGATACAGCAAAATGAAAGCATGTAAACAATTTAGGCTTAAAACTTGCCGAAACTTCCAGAGTTGAAATCTTCTATTGTTTTAATTATTTCAGATTTGGTGTTCATAACAAATGGACCATATTGAAATATAGGTTCATTTATCGGTTTGCCACCAATCAATAGAAATCTTGAGCTTTTGTCTGAATGAACAATAATTTTTCCTGAGAAGCATATACCACTTCTTGATTGTATCTCTCTCCCATCCACCAAAACGTCGCCTTCAAAAACATAAATAAAATAGTTTTTATTGATCGAGCCATCAAAAGCATAACCACCAGCCCCCATTGCAATATCCATATAATCAAGTTGAGTGCTAAGTCCATTTATGGGCCCCATATGGTGCTTATAATTTCCTGCAATTAGTTTAATTGAGGCAATACCATCATCTATGCTAATAATTTCATCTGATTTTATATCTCTGTAGGATGGAGCTTTCATTTTTTCTCTAGCTGGCAAATTGACCCATAACTGAAAACCCTTCATAAGACCATTTTTTTGCAGCGGCATCTCTGAATGAATAATGCCTCTGCCTGCCGTCATCCATTGCATTTCGCCCGACTTGAGTTCACCACTATTACCCATGCTATCTTCATGCTGCAAATGCCCTTCAATCATATACGTGAATGTTTCAAACCCTCTATGTGGATGTGAAGGAAACCCACCAATGTAATCATCTGGATTATCAGAGCAGAATTCATCTAACATTAAAAAAGGGTCAAGACGCACATCTTGGGTTTGCCCTAAACTGCGAAAAATCTTAACTCCTGCACCATCGGAGGTCTCATATGCAGGTATTATCGTTTTACTCATAGTTCAATTGGTCCATGAGGAATAATACGATATGGATTGATTTGATCGTGACTGTAATAGTAGTGACGTTTAATATGATCAATATCGCAAGTATCTTTTACTGCAGGTATTTTAAGCATGTCTTGCATGTATCGATATAAATTTTTGTAGTCCATGATTCGTCTAATATTGCATTTAAAATGGGTGACATAAACAGGATCAAATCTTAATAGCGTTGGAATCAACCTTAAATCAGCCTCTGTGACTTCATCACTAACTAGAAACTTTGTTTTACTTAGTCTGCTATCAAGAAAATCAAGTGCTTCAAACAATTTTGAAACAGCACCATCATAAGCCTCTTGAGAAAGAGCAAAGCCTGACTTGTAGACACCATTGTTCACACTGTCATAAATGATATTGTTTAGTTCATCTATTGATTCTCTTTTGTCTTCGGGGTAGTAATCATTATGGTTGCCAGTTAGATCATTGAATGCATAATTCAGAATTCTAATTATTTGGGAAGACTCATTATTAACAATTGTTTCAGTTTTTTTATCCCACAGTATGGGTACAGTAACGCTGGTGGTAATTGTTGGGTCTGCTTTTTGATATATCTCTCTTAAAAACTTCTTGCCATATAGGTGATCCTCAGTTGCACCAGGAAAGCTTGTATCAAATACCCATCCCTCTTCAAGCATATCTGGGTGAACAACACTGACACTTATGTGGTCGTTAAGATCTTTAAGTTGTCTATATATCAAAGCTCTAGTAGCCCAAGGACATGCGTAACTAACGTACAAATGGTAACGCCCTAACTCCGGTTGAAATTTTTTATGGCCTTTTTCAATAGTATCTAAAAAAGTTCTTGGTAGGCGGTCATATGCACCTGAATCATCTGAAGTAATAATGGATTTTACTATCCATTCACCCTCAATTAGTTTTCCCATAGTTGTCTATATCTATGTCAAACATCTGAAAGTTCAAGGTGTGCTGGAAACCACCGTTCAATAATTTTTCTTTGTTGCTCTATTGATAGTTCCATCATTTCATCAGTGATTCTATTTGCTTCAGATTGTATTTCTTCATCCGCAATCAAGTCATAAAAAGTGAAACTTGGTTGTCCAGTTTGAGACAAGCCAAGGATATCACCAGGCCCGCGCAATTTAAGATCCTCTTCAGCTATCAAAAAGCCGTCATTGGTTTCTGAGATTACACTTAATCTTTTTTTCGATAGTTCTGAGAGATTATCTTCATGCATCAGTATGCAATAGCTTTCTTTATTGCCACGCCCAACACGACCTCTTAATTGATGCAGTTGCGCCAATCCAAAACGCTCAGAATTTTCAATGACCATAATATTCGCATCGGGCACATCAATGCCTACTTCTATAACAGTTGTAGCCAATAAAATTTTTGTCGATTTATCTTTAAAATTTTCTAAGATTTGATTCTTTTCTTTGTCGGGCATTTTGCCATGCAGAATATCGTATTGGTTATTTTCAAACTCATTTTTTAGAACTTTTTCTAAATCCTCAATACCTATTAAGCTGTTATCGCTTTCTTCAATTAATGGACATACCCAATAGACTTGAGAACCAGAATCAATGGCTTTTTTAATTCTATTGATAAGTGCTTCTCGTCTTTTATTGCTCAACAATGTTGTGACTATTGGCTTTCTATTTGGTGGCAATGATTTAATGGTAGATACATCCAATCCAGATAAAACACTCATAGCCATTGTTCTTGGTATTGGCGTGGCTGATAAAAGTAGCTGATGAGGATAATCTCCAGCCTTTTCTTTGAGCTTAAGTCGTTGGGTTACACCAAACCTATGCTGCTCGTCATAAACAACCAGAGACAATGATTCATAGACTACATCTTTTTGGAAAACAGCATGTGTACCAATAACAATTTTCACAGCCCCATTTGCAATGCCATTTAATTTCTCTCTACGTTCTTTGGCAGGAATTTTTGAAGTAAGTAATTCAATTTGAATGTTACTGCCAAACCAATTAAGAAAGTTTTTATAATGTTGCTTAGCAAGAATGGTTGTTGGGGCTAAAATAGCCACTTGTTTCCCCTCAGCAACTACACTCGCAGCAATCAGAGCAGCTACAATAGTCTTGCCTGAGCCCACATCCCCTTGCAGAAGTCGCAACATTGGAGAACCGGACGAAATATCGTTTTTTATTTCTTGATACGTTAATTTTTGAT
>Ga0222719_10001038_pt1 | contig 27624 bp, 17 predicted proteins | sample C33_34DmetaG_FD_165039 | JGI IMG/M metagenome (GOLD analysis project Ga0222719, IMG submission 165039) | Estuarine water microbial communities from San Francisco Bay, California, United States - C33_34D | ecosystem: Environmental > Aquatic > Marine > Unclassified | place: USA: California...
AAACATCAACTGTTTTGTTGTTCATAGTATCATGGAACATGATGTAAGGATAACCTATCTCACCTCTTCTTTGGATTACCTTCGCCCAAATAGCTCTTTTTTCCTCGTCACCCGCAATCATTTCATTCATGAATTCATCTGTCACAGTAACTGCGTGAGTCAAGTCTTGAATAGGTGCACCTTCTGTTCCGATTTCTAAAAACTCCATAATATCTGAATGTTCTACAGGTAAATAAGGTGAAAAACGTCCTCTACGAGTCGAACCTTGAGAAATATTATCTACGACACTCTCAAACAAATTCATGAAGTGGACAGCACCAGGTGCGTGTCCATTGTCTGTAATCTCAGCACCTCTGTGTCTGAGGTTACCAAAGTACCCTGATGTTCCTCCACCCATTTTACTCATCTCTCCAACCTCAGCTTGAGTATATAATATGGATTCAATGTTATCACCGATGTTAGAACCAAAACAACTAACAGGTAAACCTCTTTTCTTTCCAAAGTTAGCCCATACAGGTGATGATAAAGAATACCATCCTTTACCCATGTAGTTATAAAATTTATCTGCGAAACCATCAATACCTAATAATTTTTCAGCATGGTCTGCAATAGTTCTAATTCTTTCTAAAGGTTCTTCACCTTCACTCAAATATCCTCTACGTAAAAACGTAATTGACTCTTCATTAATCCAATCGAATTCTTTTACTTTATTCATTTTCTTTTTTTAATTTTTGTTAAAACAAATCATTTGATGTTATTGACTTACTTTTCTTACTGTAATTGATACTTCTTTTATTGAAGAAATCTGTGTGCTTTGTAGTTAATATTTCATCATCAAACCATTCTGTAGTTTCTAATATTTTCTCATCAACATGGAAAATACTGTCAATACCAATAGAGTTTAATGATACATTAAAACGATGTTTAATAAACTCTAAAGTCTGTGTTTTGGTTAAGAAATCTAAATCACCTTCTTCGAATATCCAATCAATAATATCCGACTCAGCACTAAACGCTTCCATAGTCGCATCAATTAAATCTTCTACTAATTCAGGAGTCCACCATGACGGATTTTCTTTTTTGATTAGGTTTACCAAATCAAACCCGAATTCTGCGTGTATATTTTCTTCTTTTGATGTCGCCTCTACAGCATTACTCATACCTTTTAACATATTCTTATGTTTATTAAATGACATAATAACTAAGAATTGTGAAAATAATGAAACGTTTTCTACAAACATTGAGAATAATACCACAGATTCAAAATAATCTCTGTTTTCAACTGCCTTAGAATGTAAAATAGACTTTTCTAAATACTTAATTCTTTTTCTAATCGCAGGAACTTGTAATAGGTTTTCAAACTCACTATTCAAACCTAATACCTGAATTAAGTTAGAATACGCATCTGCGTGTCTAACTTCTGACTCTGCAAATGTAGCACCAACATTACCAATTTCAGGTTTTGGCATTCTTTTATAAATGTCACCCCAAAACGTTTTAACCGCAATTTCAATTTGTGAAATCGCTAACATAGCTCTTTGTACTGCAGTTTTTTCAGAATGAGAAAGGTGTACTTTAAAGTCTTGAATATCCGATGTAAAATTAAATTCTGTGTGTACCCAATATGAATGTCTAATAGCATCAACGTACTCCACCAACTCAGGATATTCATATGGTTTTAAATTAACTCTTTTTGAAAAGATATCAGGTCTGTGTTTTGAGCGATAAATAATATATTCTCTCGCCACATCATTAAGACCATTATCCATCAATTTGTTTTCAACCATTTCATGAATTTCGTCTACATGTGGTATTCTTTCTTTATCTTCTCTGAACAAACTTTTTCTAGTTATTCTAGCAATCTTTTCAGCAGTTTCATCATCAACAATATTAATACTTAACATCGCCTTAGTTACTGCATTTTTAATTTTTTCTTCCTGAAATAAAACTTTTTCACCGCTTCTTTTAATTACGAAACGTGCGTCTCTTTCTTCTAAATTTACAAAATTATCCATAGTGTTTTTAATTTATTTATATTTGATTTCCTTGCTTACGTTTGTCAAGCAATTCTTTGATTCTAAGTCTATTCTTCTCTTCCTTCTGTTCTTCCAACCCTAAGAATGTTACACTTTGTTCGGTATCAATCTCAAGAAGTTCATTATCGAACTTACAATTTTCGAATACGATACCATCTTTACCGATACGTGATTTAGTTATCGCAATAGTGGCTAAATTCATTTCTTTTTGTTGTAGTGATTTTGCAACAGAAATAATAACGTGTCCTACTTGAGCTTTCTTAATAGAACCACCCATTTGGTCAGTAGTAACAACATCTGAAGATATTGAAGAACGATTACCTTGCGTTGCCGTCCATCCCGCAATGTCAAGTTCATGACACATAGCCTCAAAACCTCTCATCACAGACCCTTCACTTTTCCATTCATCACCCAAATTCTTATCAGGCATAATACAATCAATATAATCTAACACTACCATATCAATTTTGTTTCCTTCAGCAATCATTTTTCTGATTTGATTTTTAACTTGATTCATAGTCAAAGTATCTGAAGGTAACTTTTTTAGTGTTAATTTATTAGGTGTTGTATCTTGAATGGATTTTACCTTATCCAACACTTGTTCTTTATGTAAAGACAAGTTGTCAGGCTCAATACCAGTCCATAGGGTAAAATGTTTTCTTTGAATAATCTTAGGGTTATCCTCAAAAAATACTTGTAAAACATTATAACCTAAGTTAAATCCGTGGTTTGCAATCTTAGTTAGTACGGTTGTTTTACCAACACCTGTAGGTGCCAATATTACTCCAATCTCACCTTTAGCCAATCCACCTTTTAAACAGTTATCAATTCCTGGTATTCCAATCGGAATCGGATGTCTAAAATCGTCCTGTAGTACTTGGTCCAAATTAGCAAATACATCGTCTAATCCCTGATTTAATTCACCAACCTGTAATGCCTCTCTGACCATCTCTTCAAGTTTGTCATAACTCTCAAAATCACCTTTATCGATAATCTTTTGAGCTTTACCCATAACTTTCTGTAGTTCTTGTTGTTTACAGAACTTTAAAGACTTTTCTTGAACAAACTGATGACCCTGAAATGGAGCCTCTTTTACCTGTGAGACCATGTCCAGTACCATTTTTTGAGCCATAGGTGAAGAAATTTCACTTTTGGTTAACTGTTCTAAAGTTTCAAATGTTGGTGCGTGTTCGTACTTTATATAGTACTCCTTAATCATTTGCATTATCAAACGAAAGTATTGATTATCGAAGTACTTTGGGTCTAGAACATCTACTATAGAATTAGCAAAATCTTTATATAAGATGATATTATTTAAAAGTTGTATCTGAAATGTGTTTCCTAGGTATCCAAAATTCTTTTCGTCTGACATAATTTCTAATGAAGTTTAGTTTGTGTGAGTTTTAATAAATATGATTAATTCAATGAATAATCCAGATATTCGTGAGTTAAATTTTCTCTTGAAAAAATGTCAGTCAACATACGAAGTATATTTTTTAGTCTTGGGCGTATGTCAACAGTATATCTTACCTTCGGAGGGTATAATTTAGCATCCCATCCAGACTGACAAATTGTCTCATCTCCAATCTTAATTGTCATGAAAAAATTCTCAGGACCGTCAGTATTTGAAGTGTTTAGAATCTCTTCATCCACAGCAATTTGTTCGTAATTTTCAAGTAGATAGTAACAAGATTTGTTGGTTAAATCTCTCTTAATATCATAAATGATATCATGAATAGTCTCCATTAAATCTAAACTTTTACGTGCGTTAGGGTTGTATCCTCTAACGTTGAAGTAACGTTGTACTACGATGTTCTCATTTAACTTCAATAAGAACTCTAGCTTTACTACATCATTCTGTTCTTTCATAATTTTACTTTTTGTTTTTAAATCTTCTTTTTTCTTTTCTTGTGAGTTTCATAAAGGGTTGTAGGAACTCAACCCAAGCATTGTCTTTTTTTGGTAGGTATTTGAAAAGTCCATCTTCCATCATGTACTTTATTAAGTTTTTGTACCCCCTACCTTCAGGGTCCAAATCTTCTCGATAATATAATTCTATTTCTTCCTTTCCATCTTCCGTAATTAAAGGGTTAGACAAATCTACTATTTTTTTGTTAGTATCTAAAATTTCTTTTCCAAATGTACCATTCTTTGTTGTTCCCTCAACCAAGTTAATCAAAGTCTTGTTTTTGTTGTTATCTTCGATTAACTCATTTGCTCGGTTTAAAATATTGTCAATAGATGTCGGACTGTCAACTATCTCAGGAAAAAACTTTAAAACAGTCTTTTCACCCATCCTAAGAATACCGTCAATATTATCCGACTTATCACCAGTAATAACTTTTAATGTAACAACATTTTCAGGAATTACTTCAATGTGACCAAACTTAACTTTATCCCCCTTCTTTATGTATTCTTTTTTCAAAGGAGAATAAATTTGTACTCGGTCTGATATTAATTGTGTAAGGTCTTTATCTGATGAAAATATAGTTTTATTCTCATCTTGAGAAATTTTACAGTAGTAGGATATAGAATCATCCGATTCACAACCGTCAAGTGTGACCTGACGAATGAACATTTCTTCCAAATACAGACGCACACGTGACTTCTGGTGATAGAACGACTGTTTCTTTATCTCATTCATCGTCTCACGTCTATTGTCCTTATATTGGGGATATAAGGCACGTCTTTGGGAGGCATTGTTATTACCATCCCAAAAGACTATAACCTTGTCGTAGTTATGTTCCTCTAAAAACTTTTTGAGTGTGTTGATAAAATGAAATATACCACCTATGTGATTACCTTCATGGTAATAATCTCTAACACCATGAAATCCAATCTTAAATAGGTTGTCACCATCAACCAATAGAGTCTTAGTCACCTTCGTTCTTTTAAATGTCCAACGATTCTTCTTCTAACTTAAAGTCACCTGATGTACCGATAACTTTTTTCCAATATTCCGATTGTTCGGTTTTGTACGTCTCAATAGATTTTTTTTCTTCTGACGCTTCTTTTCCTGCGAGAAACCCGTGAGGAGTGACAATAATTTTACCGTCCTCATATCCGAGACCATTAATGTGGTTTTTCATAACAGAAATCTTAGTTCTTGATGCAAACTTTACTTTTCTCTTATCTTTAACCGCAGTAATCTTAGTGGTACCAGCATTTTTCTGATTACCAAACAAGAAAACTAATGATGAGTTTAACCAAATAGATTCTCCACCTTTAGCTTTAATTTTAGGTTGTCCAAAAGGATTGTCAGGTAATTCAACCCACGGTTGATTAACAATAACCAAAGTGTTTTCATATTTTGATTCTGCTCTACGAGAACCTGAGATTCTTTGGTTAATACCCATACCAATTTTGTCTGCCAATGTAGCTGCATTATGTTGCTTACCACCCTTACCTTCATAAGTCATTTTACAAGGTACAGAACCTACAGAGTCCCATAAGAATAGTAAATCATACTCCAATTCACCTTTCGATTGAGCATCTAATAGTTCATTGATATAATCAGTGATTTGTTCAATATATTCAAAATTATTATTGAATATAAAAAATCCGTCCCATTCTAATTCACCTGTTTCTTCGTCAACAACCTCTTCACATTCAAAACCCATAAGTTGAGCATGTTCGAAAGACCATTTTTGCTCTGTAATAATGAATACAGGTAAAATACCCTTCTTCTGTGCATCAACTGCAGTCTTAACCAATGCAGTAGTTTTACCCGTGTCTGAATGACCTAAAAACATATTTAAGTGTCCAATAGCAGGACCAGGTACACCAACAGCATCTAAGAATTGTCCCCCCAAATCAAAGAATCTTTGAGGTTTGTATTTAGCAGAAGTAGAAAACTTCTTCTTAATACTACTAAAATCTTTTTTCTTTATTGCCATATTATTTAATGATAAAAAATGGTGCAGACATTGTCTGCACCATCATGTTAGTTTTTTTTAGAACGGTAGGTCCTCATCGACCTTCATATTTGCTTGTGGGTCTTGTGTACTTTGTGAAGTATTAGAACCACCCATGGTCATTTCTTCTTCACTACTATCACCGTAAACATATTTCTTAGCCTCACTATCCCATACAGGAGTCTCTCCTCTTGCAACAGCCTCTAAGTATTCTACAGGTTTTTGTGAATATACATCCGCCCATGTCAATTCATCTTCCATCCACTCTTTCATCTGAGATACATCATCGTGTAATGGTGTTGGGTCATCATACATGATAGTCTGAGTAATTGTATACTCTTTACCCGCAGGTGTTTTAGCTTTAGTCAATTCAACAATTAAATCACGACCTGTTTGAGAATCTGTAATATCACCTTTTTGTTTCCAAATCGGAATGATTTTATCTAAAATTCCTTCTTGCTTATAGTTGTCTTTGAATCTCCAAAATTTAACACCATCTTCTTCTCTGTCTCGGTCAATAACTTTTACAATGTAGAATTTACGAGAACGGTATTGTCTTGCCAATTCTTTGTCTGAAGCTTTACCTGTAGAAATTAATTCTTCGTAGACTTCGTTCAATGGTGAACGTTCTCCGTCATTTTTACCAGGGTCATAAAGTTTCATCCACTGACCATTAACCTGTAGTTCATGGTACCATACTTCTTTAAATGGTGACGAACCATCTGAAGTTGGAAGAATACGAACTCTTCTCTGACCTGTTTTTTCATTTTTCTGAAGAATAGTTGTGAAATACTTCTTCATTCTTTCGTCTTGTGACATTCCTGTCCCACCACCCATAGATGTGGTGTTTTTTTCGTACTGTGCTAATACAGCATCTAAACTTGAATTACTCATTTTACTCTTTTTTTAAATTAGTAGTTTATCTCTTTTATCAGTTATAATTATAATCAAAGTAATGAATAAGTCAAACTGTTGTAAACAAAAAAAGACCACCGAAGTGGTCTTTTCATATTATTTTTTTTAGAAATTAAAATTGATTATCGTCTTGTTCAAATTTGTTAAACGTATCTTTAATTTCATTTGGTGAATAGTTCTCAACTTCGTCTGAAGTTAAAATATATTCATTTTTTCCCGTAGCTTCAAACTCATCTTGTTTATCCATAAAGAAATCACTTAATTTTTGATTGTATGGATAACTATCTAAACTTCTTAACTGTAATTTTTCTTCAGGTGACTTCTCTCTATATTTCTCAATCTTATTTTCGATTGAATTGATTTTTTGGAAAATTGTATCCATAGCACCTAACTTACTTTCTAAGTCTGATAATTTATCAAACATTGAATTCATGAATTCATCTTGTTTTGATTGTATGTCTTTTTGTGAGGTAACTAAATCTGTAATGTCTAATTCTTCAGTACCACCTTCTTCAGTCGGCTCTGAATTTGTAACGTCCGTCTGAACATCACCTTCTGTATCATCAACAACTTCAACATCTGGGTCTGCAGTAACATCTACAGGTTCAGGGATTGTTTCAGTTTCTGTATCACCTCCCATTTCTGTACCAGGAACTTCACCACCTTCTTCAGGTGTTTCAGTATCAAATTGTTCCTCAATATAATTGTTAATCTTATTATATTGTGCAATTTCTTTTATTAATCTATCGTTTTTACTCATAACATTATTTTTTAACCATTCAAAAGAGTCTTAACCCCGTTTGGAGTTTCAACTCTAAGGGTTCTATTGAGTTTCATTGAATTATCAACTCTTTCAATAAGGCCGTCTTTCATTCTTACTGTATAACAATCACCAGTATCTAAATCACAAACTTCTTTATAACCATTCCCCGCATCACGCTCGGTTAGTCTTGTGTCTTTCATTAAGTAGTTATCTAAAAGATTTTTAATATCCATAACTTTTTTATTAATAAATATATGCAAATATCAATTTTTCCATTTATGCTAGTATTTTGATAACCGCATTTAACATTTTTTCCTTAATATCATCAAATTGTTGTTGTGTAAATGTACCATTACTAATTTTCGTATCAGTTTCTTGTTTAATCTGTGCACCATTTTTTCCCGTTGCATAATCCTGAACCCATGTAGATAAGTAAAGATATGTCAAGGCGTTTGCAAGTTTCTCATCGTCATTTGTAATTGTTGTTGATAGTGAAATTAGTTTATCAATTATAGTAGTATAATTTACAAAGAACTCGATAAAGAATTTAATACTATTTTCTTTATTTTCAAAAGAGAAAATTGGTATTGTTGGTACTACTACTTCACCATTAACTTGTGATGATTGAGAATTATTTTTTACACACACTTGTCCATTTGTGAATCCTGTTAAATTTTGATATCTGCTTGAAGTTGAATTAATACCAAATAAGTTATTGTTTGTACAATCAAATGAACCAATCCCACTATTCATTAAATAACACACCCCAAGAGAATATGCCCTTAAACTTCTACTATAGCTTGTTATAGTATTAAGATGATTAATCACATCATTAACTGCTATTCTTGTATTTTCAAAATCAACAAAACCTATTGATGGGAATTGAGTTATGTCATTACACGCACCACTCTCATCAGGAACTAAAGGATTATTAATTCTAGTTTCATTATTTTGATTAGTTGCATTTTGTGCTGTCGCTTGTGATTGTTTTTTACGGTAAAAGGTTTCATACTTCTTCAATAGATTTTTATTTACACTCATTACTAATTTATCTATCGAAGGGAAAGAGAATATTGGTTGTCTCATACCTTCAAATGAAGTTTCAAATCCATTTACGTTAATGCTATGACTTACATTAGTAATGAAATACGGTCCATAAAACATCGGGACATGTCTTAGATTAAAGTACATCGTTGGTTGTATCATCATATTACCCATTGACGACACACTACAGGTATAACTTCTTGTTCTGTAGATATTATATAATGAAGTTGTTTGTTGTGCAACCTTATCACCCGCAGCTTGGTTTGCCATATCACTTAAAACCTGAAAACTTTCTGAAGTGTTCTTGTATTGGTTTTGGTCCAAACTAATAGATTTGAAAATATTTTGATTACGTATACCAAAGTCTAAATTGAAACCTACAACTTTATTAGACCTACTCCAATCTATTTTATTACTTTGATTTTCTAATAGTGGATTATTACTTCCTCTTCTCAAATCAAATACATCTGTTTTAAATCTTGAACTTTTGTTTTCTTTCATATCAAGATGTTCAGATGGCTTACCAACATACATACATAAAAATTTAGGTCTCGAGTCTTGATAATCTACTGATAAGAATGTACCAAATGCAGAATTGGCAATATCAGGATTTACTGTCGGTGTTCCATTTTTAGATGCCTCTTGAATACCATAGAAATTTATATATGACGGTAACGCCATGAATATAAAGTTATTCTGAGAAAGTATATAACCAATTAAACTCATTAGAGAATAACTTGATACTTTTCCTTTTAGGTATCCTTTTAATGATATTACATCAATAGTAAACGTGTCCCCAATATCTCTGTTAGCCCTGTCTAAAAATAAGAAGTCTTCAAATAATGTTCTTGTTTTAAAATTACCACCAGCAATCCATTTATCATTAAATGTTTTTAATGTTGAGTACACTTCTAATTTTGGCTGATTACCATCAACAGCACTTAAACCACCCGTAGTATTAGACTCAGTGTAATTAGGTAACTTATTTCTTAATTGATTAAAAGTATTATTTAATACCGTCTGTCTAAAAGTAATTTGGTCATCCAATAATTGTTGTACCGTTGAATTAAACGATTGTGTCGTTATTGTGTTATCTTTCAACTTTTGCGTTGCGTAAATTTTAATAATCTTAGATAACTGTTGTATATTTGATGTAGTAAAATTAATATTATTATCTATAAAGAAGTCAGTAATATATGAACCATTGTCACTATATTCCAAACCATCTATAGTTGAGAACCCAACATATGTTCTAAGAGTATTCCATTCATCTGAATTATTAAGTTGACTATTAACCAAAGTGATACCTGAACCATCACCAGGTAATGTTCCTTGAACGTAATTACCATAGTCTATCGGCTGAGTTACAGTAGGTGGTGAAACAAAGGAACCAAAAATTCTTTGGTTAAATTCACCAACATTACCTAATTTCAAAACAACATCGTAATTCAAGAAATCCTTCATGAAGTTTACAGTATTATCCATTTGTAATGATGCCAAGTTAAAACTATCTTTATCTGAACTACTTGTTTTAGTAAAATCACCAGCAAATCCAAAAATTTCAGACAACACTGACTGTATATTTCTATATCTTCTATCTGTTGCATTTGCAACATTAAAAAACGTAGAAGTACTAGTTTCACCATCCATGATTGGTACAGAATCATTGAGTGGTTTACAGAAATTTAAAAATTCGGTTTCAAACTTATCTAATATTTCTTTATCAAAAATAGAGAATAACTCCTCTATACTTGAGTATTGTACATCCGATTCAATACTAAACGCGTCTTGGATTAATGAATCTCCTGTAAAAATTTGTTTCAAATACTGAGTAGGTGTTGGTTTTGTAACTAAATCATTATTAAAGAATCCATAGTTCGGTGATAACCATAATGTTCTAACAGTACCATTATAAACAGATGTATTACCTGTCATTTCGGTAACCATCTTGTTGTTATTATTACTACACTCAAACTTAGACTGATTAAAAGGTAAGAATCCACAGGATGGTAGTAAGAAAAAGTCTTTATTCTCTATAGGTGTCCCTATCCTTTCTTCATTAGTTCTTAAATCCATGTATTGGAAAAAGTTGTTAAGATATAAACCCCTATTAGGATTACCAACAATATTACCTGTATTGAATACAATCTGAGACTCATTTAAATTTCCAACATACATTTTTTTATCATACGCCTGTTGCCAATCGTTTGATGTATACCCTGTTAAGACTTCTCTCTCAGTAAAGAAATAATAACTATCATTAATCAATTTTGGATATAAACCAACATTCATTACTGATAAATCTGTTGGTGTGGGTATCGACAACGTAGTATTAAATTGTTGTGTTACTTGAGTAGTATTACCACTATAATCCCTGATATCGTATGTCGTAGTTGAAGAACTATTTACAGGGTCATAACCACCAGCATAGTTATAATCCGTCCATACGTTATCGAGAATATCAACATTATCTTCAATATGTCTTTTGTAACGATGCCATATTGAACCGTATTTTAATATCCACGAATATGGAACTCTGTGAATCGCTGAGAACTTACTCATTACTGACCACACATAGTCTAACTCAGTTTCAACATCATCATCATTAAATGATTTATATTTTTCTCTAAGTGTTGCTAATGGTAGTGAATTTACTAACAGATATCCTAACGATGTGAATGACACATCACTTCCGTCCACTCTTTGTCTTAATAAATCCGCAGATTCACTAATTGCGTTTGCAAAATACGGTGTATTAAGTAGGGATGTTGTTTGTGTAGGTGTTATACCCGATGTCCCATACTCATTACCATAATTTAAGTAAGACTCGGTAATCCATAAATTTTCAATATTTTTATTTTCATAAAATTCTTTGGCACCTTGTCTTGTTATTTGATTCAATCCTTGTGGTGATGAACCCGCCTGGCTAAAGTTTTCAAAATTTAAAACATTTTGTGTTGACCCCTCTCCTGTATTTCCTCTCCAATATGTTGAGGTGAATAAAGTTTTATCATAGGTATTGTCTTCTATTCTAAATGATGAAATTGTTTTCTTGTTTTCATTAAACACCAACGTTTTTGTTGTGTTGTTAGAATCATTAGTAGAATTTATATTAGTACCATTAGCTAAGTTACTTTTACTCCATACTAAATCAGTAAAAGGGTAAACATCATAAGTTGTAAATTCATTAGATGTTGTCTTTTTTAAGTATTCTTCAATATTTTCTGTAGATGTAGAACCATTAGTCACTTCAGGACTATTCTCAAATATAGATACATCATATAATTGATTAGGGTTTTCAACATAATTTTTAATATATGGTGTTACAAAATTACCCTGTGAATATTGTGTCCATAATTCACCCTCACCATTTAAAGATTGTACTCGTAATTCATTTAAGAATGTTGGGTATGTAAAAGCAAAGTTCTTTAACTTAATAGTTAATGAAGTACTTTTCTTAACCGCTTCAGATATATTATGATATTCAAAGTCTCCTAATAAATCATATATTTCGTCACTATTACTTGAAGGTCTAAATAATTTAGTGTAGTTAGATGATAGTATAGACCTTTCTAAAATTTCATATAGGAAATTTGTTTCAGTTAAATTCTCATATGGTTCAACATTATTTGGAAATTCAATAGCACTAACACCTATATACTCATTTTCAGTTTGAGGATTTGACAAACCTGTTGGACTTTGTTGTATTTCTTTCTGCACACTACCCTTTAAGTATTCTTCCACGAATTGTATCTCGGGCCATACATCATATAGATAACCCTTTGTTTTAGTTAATGACTGTGGGTCACCAGGATATTTTATGACATAATTTGAGTTACCGTTTTGGTCTATTTCAGTTTCAAAATATTGAGGCCATGGATAAACAATACTATCCTCAGATAATTTACCATCTACAGTCACTTTTTGTAAGGAATCCTTTGCGTCTGTTCCAAAACTTTTTTCAGGGTCAATAATTGATGTTAATCTTATTGGATTCGCTTTTTGGTCATATGCTTTGGTGTGTGTTTCATCCATCAATCTTAAAAACGCGTCCGCATTTGCACAGATAACACCAATAGTATTTCTTATTGTCGGATTAAATCCTAACCCACCCTCCGAAGCTGGTCTCGTTATTTTTCTCGCTAAAGTACGTGATAGACTTGTTTCAATATTTTGTGAGTTTTTATTGAAAATTCTTTCCATCTTATCTAATAAACTTAAGAAAGAATTCACAGGGAAGTTAGAATCATCAAATGAATTACCAAACACATAGTATGGTTGTTCTTCTGTAACAATATTTCCATTAACTAAAACTTGTACTTGCAGATTTAGTTCAGCTTGTAGTCCTAACTTAAACTCACTAAGACTTTCAACAGTAGGTTGAGCATTGTTTCTAAGAATATATGTGTTTGTGTAGTCAACTTTATTTTTATCAATAGTCTTTTTAATTGTTTTGACATCTATTAAAAAGTTTATTTGACTATTAATAGTTTCCTTTTTTCCATTATCAGGGTTTTCAATAGTGTAACTACCGTTTAAACCAAAGGTGGCATTACTTTCGAGTTTTTCTTTATATTTTTTTATAATCTCTTCTAACTTTATGTTAGCACTCTGAGTTTTTTGTGTGTTATCTCGTATACCACTCTGTAGTGGATAATACACATATCCATTACCTTTATCTTTTGATTCTACAATAGGTAAGGAACCATCAATGTAATCATTGTAAAATGAACCACTAACACTTGAAAATATTTCCTTTCTAAATTTACTAAGGTCTTCTCTATATTTTTGTATATCATTTAATACCTCTAACTCCTGAGGTCCAAATTGTTCGTTGATATATCTCTCTAACGATTCTATTCTATATACAAATTCACTAAGTGTTAGTTCTTCGAAATTTTCATCTAATAAACCTTTGGCTTTGTATTGACTGTAAACCTCCCCTAATACTTGTCTACCTCTCGTTGTATTTTCAATAGTGACTTGTGTTGTTGAACTAACATTTCCAGCTTGTGCCTGTTCTTGTTGTGCATTAGTAGCTGTCGACCCTTCATTACTAGTTATTTGTTTACCAAACATTCTTGGTGCGGTAAATAAATGTTGGACATTAATATCTTCTAAAATTGCTGATGTTCTCCCAATAAATTCAGTGGTGATTAAATAATTACCATCTGAAGGGTCAAATCTTGCATTAAATTTCTTCAACATTAATTCATACTTAACTGCCTTACCATAGTAACCTTTTACTGTTAAATAAAATATCGGATATGGTAGTTGGAAAAATGCTGAGTATGGTGATTGCTCTCCCTGTTCAAAAAGTGTTCGGCCTTGAACATCGACCATTTCAATAGTAACCTGAGGTATGTATGCTGCATTATTTTGAATCCTAATACTCGTAATACCTAACCCTTGAGTATCCTCAGAATTTATTGTCTTTCTAACTATTTTTTGATTAGGTCGTTGTCCTACAATATATTCTTGAGTTTGGTTAGCACCTTTACCTTCTCTCGCACCTTTACCCGTTTGTTGGTCAGACCAACTTGTATCCATAGCCAATTTACCTCTCGGACTTAGGAAGTTGATTTCATGTATTCCAGGTTCACCTAAAGAAGCTACTGATGTATTAACCACAGAGTCATCTAAGTCTGAACCAACCGCTAATTTTGTTCTTGGTAATACCTTCGCCTCTAAATTTGCATAAAAGACCAAATCTTCATGGTCTACTAATCTTTCTTGAACTTCACCATTGGGCAGAGTGACCTTGTTTGGGTCAACCAAAATAATATTTTCGTAATCGTTTTCTACGTAAATGTTTTTACTCTGTCTGTTATCTGCCATAATAGAAGAAGTGATTGTCTAATGCTGCCTTATAATCCTGTAAAGAAGTTATCAACGGAAAAGGAATAATCAATGTTGTCGAATCAGGAATATTACTTTCCAACCCACCAAAATTAGGATTAGCCACCATTATCAACCATCCAAAGTATGGTGTGGAGTATATTTCTTGAGATATTTTATCAAGTCTACTTCTACCAACACGATAAATATATTTTTTATCTGTCGGCTTGGCTGGAATCCTTACAAATGGTACAACAGTTTGTTCTCCATTAATTAAGAAGTCTTTATATCTGTTATAATATTGCATTATTTAAGTCGTTTTTTACCATTAAAGGTTGTTTTATCACCTGTATTTACTTGCTCATATAAAGTAATTAAATCATCAGATAGTGAACTACTTGTAATTTTAGAGAAGGTAAAAGTTCTTGCCTTGTCCTGATTATATGGTAAGTATTGTGAGTACTTATCATTAAAATATTCATTTTTAAACGAATCAAAAGCCTTAACAGACTCAACATATGCCGATTCATAGTAAAGTTGTAACTCATCTAAAATTTCATTCAACTCTTTTGAGAATCTTTCTTTTTGTCTATTGTTCTTAAAGGTCATCCCATTGATGAGTTTATTAAAAACTTTGTTTTTATCGTCTTTTATATCCTTACCTAATAAAGTAAATAAACTTACCTCAGCCGGTGAGTTAATTCTTTTTTCTTTACTAGTTCTAACTAACGCACTCTTTTTCTTAAGAGTAGTATTATCAGGATATACGCTATAAGTAAAATTATCATTCCATTCATTACTAAAAGTCGTAATCAAATAATACGATTCTAACTTGGTGTATAGTTCCCTCATATCAGAACCTATAACAGAAAAGTCATTAGATAATTCTTCCAAAGTATCTAATGGAGTACCAGGTGATGAAACATCAACATCTGAAGTACCTGAAACACTAAATATCACAGTACTACCTTGTTTTGTTTGATATCCATCACTACCAGTATTAGAACCAGCAGATTGTGTTACAACATAATTTAATTTGTCTATATCAAAAATTAAGGTAGTTTCATCAGAAGACAATCGTTGTAGGTTAGTTTCCATATTAAGAACATACTCGTTCTTTTTTTCTTCCATTAAACTTTTAATTGAATTTTTGTAACTATCAATTAGAGAATTCTTAAATAAACCAAAATTACCATAATCAATTAAAGGACAGGTTCCACTATCAACAGTGGTCACACAGAAATTATAAGTACTATCAACATTGTCTTGGAGGTAAGCACTCTTACCAAACATATTGGTATCAACACCGTTTACCGTTCCATCACTATAATCTCTTAAGTTTACAAATAACTTTAATCCACCATATAAGTAGGTATTATTAATCTCCTCAAGTGAAGACAATACCGATTCCGCATATGATTTATTATGAGTGGTAATATCCTTCATAATACCCTTATAATCAGAAGTACCTGATATTGCACCTGTTTCAGCAACATTTTGTTGAGTTAAAATATTACCAATAGATACACCACCCAATCTTTGATTTTCTTCAGTCTGTCTTGGGTCCGTATTACCATTTTCTAATTGTATAGATTCTAATATCTGAGCATCGAACTGTGATGCTGAAACATCGGTAACATCTGCCCTATCATCATACATCTCAGTATTTGCATAATAATTAAATGACAACGCATTTTGTAATTTAGCCACAGGTTCTTTCAACCCTTCACCACCAATAAAATTAAATGATAAACTAACATCCGCAATCATCGGTTGTACACCAATACCTTCAGGATTCATATCCAACATTAAAGGCTCATATCTGATATTTAATGAGTTGATAACAATCTTTGAGTGGTAAAAATCACCAATTCGTAATACACAAACAGGTGGGGCACCAAATGCGGTGTTAAAGGCATCATTATAGACTCTCGTAACTCGACCTGTAGAATCTTTTTGAATTGTAGGTATAGTATCACCAGGTCTCATACATTGTTGAAGGAATGTCAATCTTGAATTTAATCCTTCAGGTGTTATAGAGTGAAATACGGGTTGGAAGTATTTAAATTTCTCTTTAATACTTTCATAAACCGCAGGTGAGTCTTGTTGTACCATATCAAAATAGTTACACTCACTTAAGGTTCTTCTTAAAACTCTTTTGGCAATATCTTGTCTAACTCTTGATTCTTGTGTTTCAACAGTATTTGTAGTTCTGATATTACTAGTTTCTTGAGTAACACCATTACTATCTGTTGTTGGTTCTGCCGGTTCTTCTGTTTTGGTTGAAGTTTCAGGAACTATCTCATTATCCATTCTTATTCTCACCCTTCTACAAGCCATCGCCCCTTGTGAAAACTCAGCATCAGTACCTGTAGAAGGAACGGTAGTACAATCTACAGTGTTACCATTTACATCCGAAACCGTACCTTGTTCTCCTTGAGGTAACTGATTTATAGTTAATTTTTTATCATCTATATAATTTCCAATTTTACCACCACCCTCTATCGGTATTTCTCTCAACCAATTTATAACCGATGATATTCTTCGTTGTGATAATTTTTTATTATATTCATCACTAGCCACAGGTGATGCCGCCCCTAAAATACTAATATTTACACTATTACCTTGTTTTAAAGTTTCACCAAGTTTAGTAGTAAATTCTTTATTTAAATTATATGAAGATTTAATCGTTTCAAAGAATTGAACCATAGCACTCTTCTTAGTCTCATCAGGTTGGTTGTTTAATATAGTAGCTTCTCTACCAATATATGTATTATATGTACTATCATAACTAACACTTACCGTTTCATCCCAATTAGGTCTAGTTCCTGCAGGACCTGGAATGTCATTATCAAAATAAAATACAAGTTCTTCTTCCTTAAAGTTAGTTAATTTTTTATCGTCCTGTTTTGGCTTTTCTGTTTGTATTTGAGGCGGTATTTCCCTAACCTCAGTTTTGTAATCCTCGACTGAGGTAATTTTATTTACAATCTCGTATATATCAGACAATGAGAACTGCGGGTATTTCGCAACTAAATCGTATATGTCATAATTTAAACATCCCGCAATGAATGAATCCACAATAGCATTTACAGCTTCACCGTTCTGACCTTTTAATTCTTTGTCAATCAATAAGTTCATTATTGAAGGGTGGTCAACCACAATCTTCCATGAAAGATTACCAACACGAGTAGTATTATTGTATGTATATACAGGTTCAGGACGACCTAAAAATTCGTTAGATGTCCACCTTGTACTCACATTTTCATCCACCCTCATATCATATGGGGGGAACCACATAATACGACCACCGTTAGGTCCTTTTTCACAATTTGCCAAATCATCGTAAGTATAACCAGGTCTGTTTGCCGTTCTCCAAGCCAAGTTCTCAATAGAGAACATATACTTTTTAGGTCCGCTAGATGAGTAATCATTACCTAACATGTTAGAGGAGTCTTCACCCCTCATTGGTGCAATATTTAAATTGTATGTATTATCTAAAACAGAATAAGTGAACTTCCTAATGTTTCCACTTTTCTTTTGTAGGTCACCCATATTGTAAAATGGCGTATCTTTTGTAAACACACGACAAAACTCATAACCTTCAGTGTAGTTATTTTCACTTGAATATCTTACAACTCTTGAACCTTTACTTAAAATCTTATATCCGTCAGAGAATTTTTTACTTACCTGATTTATGGCATTTCCCGCATGTTCTAATTTCTTATCACTACCATCGGCAGCATCAATAAGTTTTTGTGTATTGTCTAATATTGAACCTGCTTTGTATTGGTAGATTGAATTATTACTCGTTTTAGAACCGAAAGTACTCTTAGTTGCAGTCCAAGAACTATCTGTCGGTTGTGAAGGGTTGTCATTTGTTGGACCAGGTCTTTTACCATATTGACCTTCACTCGAATCACTTGACCATACAAAACCACCTGTTATACCACCTGTATCGTAAGTTGATGTAGTGTTTAAACCAAACTGAAAATCATTTTCAGGACCTTCATATTCTTTACCTAATGCACCGTAACCAAATACAGGTGATTGCGTCGCATAACCATATTTGTCAACTGGCATCGCATCCGCAGGGAATACAATATCCGTAGGTTCAGAAGTCCTTTTACCTATATAATAGTTACCTGAGGGTGCACCTAAGTTGAGGTCATTTAAGAAATTTGCTCTATAATCAGGACGATAGTCATTAAACTCTAAGTTGTTGAAAAGACTTGATGATTGACCTTGTCCTGTATTGGCTAAAAATATATCTGAAGATGTTCTGTTATTTGGTAATTCTAATTTTTTTACAAATTTCGAAACTCCATTAGCACCTAACGCTTTAGCAGCACTACCAACAGCATTGATACCTACATTCACTAAACTCGTTCTTTGTACTTGTTCTAAAAAACTTCTTTTTTGTGGTAATGAAAAATAATCACCAGGTATAAAAGAGTATGGTGCAGTAACACCAGCAATTCTTGAAATAAAATCTAATCCTTTACCTATAATCGAATCGGGTTGTGAAATATTCCAATTTGGTTCAATAAGTGGTACTCTACCAGCAGCTATACCTAAAGCTCGGAACGGGTCATTCGCGGCATCAATAACATTTGCTCGTCCTAATGTTTGTTGATATACATTCCCATCACGTCTTGTTTTCCAATCTCTTTGTAATAACTTAGCACCTATTTGCATTAAGTCAGAATCTTCGGTCAATCTACCATCAGAACCTTGTGGGTCATCAGATATTAATATCTGATATGGTGAGTATAGTGATGAAATAAATTTGTAGTAAGTATCTCTTTGTTGAATTGGGTCTCTTTGATATTCTATAGGACTACCAGCAACTAAATTTAGAGGTATAATATTAGTTTTAACAACATCTTGAATATCTATCTCATCATCCCAACCTGCTTGTGGACCAAACTCATTTTTAATAAAAGAATCTTTTTGTGAATCTGCAGTTGTTTTTGAAGGTTCAGAAGCGTAGTAATCGTATTCACCTAAATTAGATTGTGTACCATTATCTTCATTTATATCAACAACGTCCCCATAACTTGAATTTGTATTTTCAGGACCGTAGGCATTTTTAACATATAATAACTTTTCTTGGTCATCACCAATGTCAACCAATGAAGGACTATCAATAACCGCCAAATCATCAATATTCAAATCACCTATGGCCGGTTTTGATTTTGGTGAAAAAGCACCAGGATAGTTATAAGGTGGTAAGTTCCTTACAAGTAACTTTTTTCTAAAGTTTTCAGTTGAATTAAATGATAATGGACTACTCATCTATTCTTTTATTAGATAAATAGATTGTTGATTGATTTTTTATACATAACCAGGTGTTGAATTACCTAAAGGTGAACTCAGTCGGTCTATTAACTGTTTTCTAACCGCCGCGGTAAATTCAGGACTCTTCATCATTCTTTCAAATTCTTGATTATTCACACCTGTAACATTTAAATCCATCCTAAAAGTTCCTCCGACATTAACATTTTGTTCCGTAACACCTCGAGAACTATTACGTGTTAGATTAGTACCAACAACAACCTCATCCATCCTATCTAAACTAAACGTATCTTTACCCGCTTTAATAACCTGTGCACTTCCTGGTGAAAAATAACCATCATTCATACCCTGATAATTATTACTACTAATTGCAGTTATAAGGTCCTGAATAGTGGTGTTTAGTGCATTAGCAGATACCGTCAAAGTACCTAACCCGTCTGAAAATTGGTTCATTTCTTCAGTTACAACCGAGGTACCTTCAGGTACTTCAGGGTCAATCCTTGATAATGATTCACTAATATTATTAGGTAACTCATCAAACAATTTTTCCATCTCATCTTGAAATGATTCAAAGGTTGTTTTCAAACTATTACCTAACTCATCTGAACCTGTGACAAAATCCGTAACTGTTTTGGTAAATTCAGATTTTTGTACAAACGCCTCAATAGTTTGTGTTGTTTGTTCTCCAGTTGCATCCGCAACAGCTCTCATTAAACTTTCTAAATCTTCACCTCTAGAACCTGGTTCTCCTGATGCATATCCACCAGCCAAGATACCTGATGTTTGTATTTTTGATAATGCAACTAATTGTTTTTCTTGTATACTAAGTTGTTTTTCAGCAATCTGTCGTTCACTTAATGAAGCAGTATCTCTAGCCTTTTCCAAAGCTTTGAATTCTTCAGAACTTTTATCTTGTAGAACAGACAAATCTGTAATTGGTTTTTTCAAGTCTGGTAGATTTAAACTTATCTGACCATCAGGACCTATTTCAGCTAAATTAGCAACTAATTGTTTAGTATCTTTATCAAGACCTGTGAAATCTAATGATTCCATGACTTTTTGTTCCTTAGCAGCCTTAACTGCAGTATTGGCTAAATCTTCATAAGTCATACCAAGAGCATCCGCCTGAGCACGTAACCTTCTCATTTCAACACCAGTAATCTTAAACTCACCAGTTTCTTCGTTGAACATTACTGCCGATTTTGCAGTATCTACAATGGCATTTTGAAGACCTTCCATGTCATTCTCAGCCATATACATCAACTTAAATGGGTCTGCTAAATCACCAACAGCACCACCTAGTATTTGCATTTCCGCAGCCAAATCAATCGCCTTCTCAGGACTTAACAAATCCGCAGCTAATTTTGTGATAGAACTAAAATCCATACGAAGAGCTTGAGCTCTTGCAACCATTCTACCTAACCCTTCAACACCATTTTGAAATCCATACGCATTAACAAGTTTAAGATTTTCACCTGTTGTTTTTAAGAATTGACTAACGTTTAGACCATAACTTCTAGCAACTTGAGTCAACTGTTGTGTTTTTTCAATAGCAGCATCTGTTCCTTGACCTAAATCTTGAAACCCTGTAACCATTGAACCTATTTCTTCCGCTGTTAAATTTGTTGTCCTTTGTAATGTTACTAAACTTTCTAACTGTTCTGATGTAAGATAGTTATTTCTTTGTAATGATTGTGATATCGATTTATAAATGTTTACATTGTCCTCTAAAGTTGCACCAATTTCAACAGTACTCTTAAATGATTCAACTAAACTTTTTTGTATACTTCTAGAAGCATCACCCACTTGACCAAAAACAGTTCTCGCAACTTGTTTAGCCTGATTTTCAACGGTTTTTAAACCTTCAATAAATTGTTGTGGTTTAACTGCATTTAATGCAGCTTCACTCGCATTTTTAATAAAATTACCATCACCACCTGGTGTTGCGAAAGGACCTGTACCTGCATTAGAGTTATCTTGAAAAAACATTTTGTGTTATTTTACAATAAATAGATTCTTATTTATTTTTTTGTTTTTCATATATTTCCTGTTGTTTATCAAAATCTTCAACTATTTTATTTATAAAATATTTTCGTTCAAATACAGGCATATATAACATATCACGATAACTAAAGTTAACGTGTTTAGCTAAAAAATAAAATTCATCTAATTGTAATTTTTTATAATCAGAAGAAAGGTCGAAAAAACTCCGCCCCGAAAGTGACATTGATACTCACTTTTTCTCCTGACGGGGCTAAAATTTCACGTCTTAAGTCAAGACGAGGTTCTGCCAATCTTAATTGTTGTCTGATGTACTTAGCATCTGAAATTGGCATTTGTGTAATAAACACAGATATATTTTGTTTATTTTCATCACTGTCTAAGGTTACAATTTGTTTTTCCAATCTTTTTGTAGCAACAGGAGCCACCATACCTTCAGGGTAAGTGTTTTGTATTCTATCTATTTCTTCTTGTTCACCAATATTTAATAATTTACATTGAACAACTTTTCCTGAAGAAGGTAGTTTTAATTCAAATAAACCATTTTCATTAGGTTGTAATTCGGGTGTTATAAAATTAATTTCATCTAACTGAATTTCAGTCTCAAAATCTTTTTTAGTTATTGGGTCAATCGTCTGTATTCTATACCCCGTACCAAACGCAGTATTTCTTAAGAATAATAATATTGCCTGAACATCACCATCTAATAATTCTTCAACATTAAAGTTTGGTTCGTATATCTTTTGTTTCAACAAAGTTTTTATCAAACCTTCACTTTGTATCATATTAGGTGACATCAAAATATTTTCATCATTAGCAGTAAGATATCCCACTTTTATTGATGATTTTTTGTTTTTATAAAATTTACCACCTGAAGGAAGCTTCACCACATCGTGTGGTAAGTTCATGTTCATTTGTCCGTATTGTTCTGCTGTATTCATATATTTTTAAATAAAAAAAACCATAGGGTTGCCCCTATGGTTAAATATATGACATTTATTTTTTTCGTAAATACTATATTAGTAAACCAAAATACATCTATCAGGACGAAGAGTTGCCGTGATTGTTGCCAACCCATCATCACTATATCCTAATGAATCGAAGTTTACATCTGTTAAGAATGTACCTTGTAAAATCCATTTTTCAACAGCAACACCTGTAGGGTCTAACATTTCAAGGTCAATATCTTTCTTATAACCTGCAGCGTATCCCATACGTCCTGTTACAGACTCAGAGTGAAGACGTACCCACTCCATAAGTGCTTGTGATGCTGAAGGACCGATTGGGTCACGGAATGTCACATTAATAGTGTTCCAGTTAAATCGTCCTGCAACGAATGTTGATGTGTTCAAAAATGGAATCTCAGTTGCTCCAATAGTCACTTGTGGTCGTGAAGTAGATTCAACGTACCAAGAGTTGATACCCAACGATGAAGGGAAAGTAAGGACGAATCGATTCTTTCTTTTTGGTTCATACGGTGTGGGCATTTTCATTAATAAATCAGCCATAGTATTTTGGTTTTAATTTGTTTCTTTTATTTTCTTATAAATATTATGAGTTTGAAAAAATTTTTCTATTTACTTTATTTTAGAAATCAATTACTCATAGAATGAGCCCAGATTTACTGAAATACTTTAAACTTCCTGTTTTTCTCCTCCTTTTGTTAAATAAGTTTTAACTAGTTTATCTTTATCTTCTTTATCTAGAATATCTTTAATCTTCTCGATATTACCTGCATCATCATCTGAAAATCCGATATTAGGTACAAAATTGTTTTTTATATCATTTTTAAAGTAAGCAGATTTTTCACCTAACTCCTTTGCCATATTTTTGACGTAAGATAGGAAGTTTCTTAAAGCAACGATTTTCCCCTCTTCAGGATTAGCAGCACTACCCTCACCATAAGTAACAGGGTGGAACTTAGCCAAATCTAAATAAAAGTCAATCATCTCTTTGTCACTCATTTTTCTTTCATCAAAATATTCACGGTATTTTTTTAGGTTATTTAATAGTTCGTTTCTACTAATACCATTGTGGTCGGTCACAATCATATTATAAACCGCCTCACGAAGGGTGTTAGGGTTGTGTCCCCTCGCAGTGATTATTGAAAAAATCGACCCCCCATTTATTGCCTCAACAAAATCATCCCATGAAGGACCTGGTTTTGCCATCATAGCATCGATGATAAATGCCTTATCCCCCTGAACACCAAAATTACGGTAAGGGTTTTCTGCATAGTTTACAATTCTTTTGTTTTTATAGTCGAAAGGTTCTTTACCTATAATCTCTCTATACTCGGCAAAGTCTTCAGTACTCATACCAACCTCATCACCATTTTCATCCATCAAAATAATTTGTGTCGGCATTGTAACTATATTATCATCCCAGTCAAAAGCATAGTACTTTAAATCAGGTTCACCCGCTTCATCGAAACCTTCTCTTAATTGTTTCTCTTCAGCATATTCTTTAATAATCTTACGTAAATTCATTATTTTTCTTTAGAAACTTTATTAATTAATCTTTCTAATTGTTCTTCTGAAATAACAATATTTTGTGGTTTTTCAGAAAAAGTTTTCTTATCAGAATTGTCGATGTTTAACGCTTCGTTTAGATATTTCTTTTTAAATTCCATTATTGTCTTTTTTTAAGGCTATAAAGGGGGGAACTTTCGAACCCCCCTTCTTTTATTAATTATCTATATTAGATATTTTCGAATGACGCTCCTGTAGGAGTAATCAAGAATTCAATATCGATGAATTCAAGAGCTCTTGTTGGTTTTAGATAAATCTTACCTGTTAAAGTATTTGAATCTAAATCCTCAGGAGTGTTTGATACAGTCACACGGAAGTCAATTAAACCTCTATCTCTACGGATTGAATCCAAGATTGGGTTAACAGAATCCAAGAACTGTTGTCTTACTTTCTCATCATTTTGTTCGAATAACAATCTAACCGCAACTGCTGAAATCAACTTACGAGCTTGTAGTAACAATCTTCTTACATTTATTCTGTCAAGTGCAGATTCTTTAATTTGTAGAGTTTTGTTACCCCAAATAACTGTACCTACATCAGAGAATGTTGCGATTGGGTTAATTCTACCTTTGTATAGAGTATCTCTATCGTCCTGAGTTAACTTCTTACGTGCCTTCACTGAGTTTACAATACCTCTTGTGTAACCCGCTGATGCGAACCATGGGAAAGCAATATTATCAGTCAATGCTAAATTTCTCACAACCTCACCTGTTGGTGGTAAGTAGATTTGAGTGTTATTGTTAGTATCTCTCGTCAAAATCCATGGGTAGTAAGTTGCACTATAGTTAGAATCAATTCCTGAATCTTCTAATAAGTCAACCAACTCTTCAGGGTATATAAACTGAGTTTCAAAATCCGCAGTGTTTGGTGAGAACATATCATAGTCAGGTGCTGTTAAGACATAGATTGAATCAGCTCTATCTGTTTCAACCATCTCAATAGCATCATTCACTAACGATGCGTTGTTAACAAAATCAATACCTGGAGTTGTAAACACGTTAATGTTTACAGATTCAGGGTTATTGAATGTTGTTTGACCCCACAAGTATGCGTAGTAGTCAGTATTCGCCCATTGTTCTTGGTTTGGACCTGTTATTGGTTTAAAGTAACCCCATCCTGTTGAATCAGGATATGTAATTGAAGTTGAACTGTTACCAGCTAAGAATCCTGTATTACCAAGTGAGAATGTATTACCGTTTGTACGGTACTCTCTATAAATGTCCCATCCATCAAAACCACCTTGAGCTAATAGAGTGAATTTTCTTGACGCTAATGAGTAGTATGCGTTTGTACTATTATTAGGGTCAGATTGGAATGAAGTTACACCGACATCAAATGCTGATGTTCCTGATGAAGTATATCCACCTGAAATTGTAACAACAGTTGCACCTGAGTCCATGTGGAAACCTTTTGTTAGTACTGGCCAATCTGTACCATTACCATCAGAAGTTGTTGGAACTTGTTTACCTTTATATTCGAAGAAGTCTCCGTCAACACCTACAGTTGAAGAGAAACCTAAGTAAGTTTTTCTAACTCTGTCTCCCGCACTTCTTACTATGTTATCCGCCCCTGAAGAAGCTCCAAATGGTGGGTTATAAACAATCTCACCAGGTGTGTAGTATTTAGTTTTGAACACAGGGAATGGATTTTTAACTCCTGAGTATTCTCTGAAGTTATACCCTTCAAATCCACAAGGAAGTGCATCGTCAGGATGGTCTTCATCCATTTCAACCATAATATATTTAGACTTCAACTCATATTCACCGTTTGATGTACCTACTCTTTGAGCCACATATGAATTTTGTGTTGAGTTCATCGTACAATTCGTGAATTTTTCTAAAACTACAACGTTATCGTCAGTATCGAAGAAGTCACGAACGATGATATCAAAGGTACCATTACTGAACTGCATGTTAGCAATCGAAACTTTTACTTGTCTGTTTGCTGAACTACCATCAGAAATTAATACGAATTTGAATAGTCTATAAACAGTGTTACCACGTAATTCAGAAACAACATATGGTGTTGTTGGTGTCTGATAAGTATTCAAATACCAACCAATAGATGTCGTATCTAAACCTCTTGCCTCAGGTAAAGCTGTTAATGAAGAATTTAATCCTCTAATATATCCATTGTTGTATGAGTCGTTTAATGTTGTTTGGAAAACTTCCTCTAAGAATACAGGTACTTCATTTCTTGGTTTAGAGAAGTTACCCTTACCAAATACTTTACTAATGTAGTTTGTATCTGAAGAATCAAATGATGTATTGAATGTAAATGTTTCATCATCACTAGTGACACCTGATACTCTAAATGTTGCTTTTGGATTTGTTGATACTCCTGAGAATGCTCCTGAAGTTACTAATGTTACATCACTAGTTCCTGTTACAGTGTAAACAGGACCGCCTGAAGAATCTGTAGTCACACCTCTTGAACGAAGAGTCGCAACAACTACATCATCATAATCAGTATAAGATGTACCTGAATAATCACTATAGTAAACTTCCATAGTTCCTGAGAATGCTCCACTACCTAAATCTTCTAATGTGTCAAGTGCCGCACCAAAACCAAAACCATCATATGCACCACTGTTATTATCAAATAAAGAGTAATACCATGGGTCATCATTTGGACTTGTAAAATCTGCCACGTCTTCAGTGATACCTGAAACTCCAAATGTTTCAGTATATGCTGAATAGTTAGCATTTACACCTGTTACCGAATTAAATGTACTAGCACTTACAGTACCCCAGAAATATGCGGTACCACCTGATGCTCCAGTATCTAATAATGAAGGTAGGATATATCCTTGGAAATCTTCGTTAAGTGAAGATTCACCACCATTAAATGTTGTATATGGTAATGAGAATTTAGAACTTAATTTAGCAGGTATTGTTGTTATGTTTACTGTTCCACCTGTATTACCTGAGAACTCAAGAGTCTGAGGACCCGTTGTTCCTGTGATACCAACTGTTGATGTATCAACATTTGCTACAGTAGTAATAGACCAAGATGGACCAGCATCATAACCGTTTAAACCTAATACTCTCGTTACGAAAAGTTGATTAGATTGTTGTAAATATGCCTTAGCGATATACGCCGCTTCATATTTAGGTATCTGTGTGTTGACGAATTTCTGAGGTGTTGTACCACCGAAATACGACAAGAATTCATCATAGTTAGTGATGAAAATAGGTTCAAAAGCTGGACCTTGTTGAGTTTCCCCAACGATTCCAAGTGTAGTTACACCGACACTCTGAGCTACGAAACTTAAATCTCTTTCA
>Ga0222719_10001040_pt1 | contig 27585 bp, 36 predicted proteins | sample C33_34DmetaG_FD_165039 | JGI IMG/M metagenome (GOLD analysis project Ga0222719, IMG submission 165039) | Estuarine water microbial communities from San Francisco Bay, California, United States - C33_34D | ecosystem: Environmental > Aquatic > Marine > Unclassified | place: USA: California...
GTATCAAACTCTAAACCCTCACGAGTTAGTTGAGTTTCACCCATGTTAGCATCTACTGATGTTTTATCTGAACTTAATATGTAAGATGCACCGTAGTTGTAATTATTTCCGGGCATGTTATTCTCCTATCTATCTAAAAATCCACCAAGGCTATAATTTGTACCCATACCACGCCCTGTCATAGCACGGGTCATACCAGATAAGAAACCTTCTTCAGGTTCTTGTTCTTGTATTTCTTCTCCTACGGCTTCTACTGCTGGTTTAACAACAGCTTCTGCTATACCATAGGGAGTTAATTCTTCTTTTACAGTTGTACCGATTGCTTCTAGAGTCGTTGCACCAGCTTTCTTTTGTTCTGCAAAAGTGAAAGCTACTGCTGCTGGACCAAAAGCTAATGCACCTATTGCTTTCTTACCTGTTTTTCCTAATATTTCTAACAACCCATCTGCCATGCCTTTAGCATTGAAGCCTTTTGATTCTAAACTAGCGCGGGCTTCGGGGTTAGATGTAGGAGTTGTGTCGTCAGTAGGTTTTTTTTGTTCGGACACTTGAGTTTGTTTTTGTTCTAGCGATTCTTGTTGTTTTAATTTTTCCTGCTTCGCCTGTATTAACTGCGTCTCCATCTGTTCTTTAGATAGTTCCATAAAAGTACCAGAAGCCTGTGGGTCTATCGTTATGGATGTAGGAGTTATAACTTTATCTGAAAAAGAAATGCCTTGTGATTTTTGTTCAACTACCTGCTGGAGATGAACAGGAAGTTTTGAAACTCCATCTGCAGTTACTGTGTATCTTTGAGTAAATGGAGATACTTGAGTTACTCCTACATCAGAAAGAAATTGTCCGTGAGTTAATACGGGGTTATTATTAGCATCTAGTGTTTTATTTCCCTCTGTAAGAAGCACGTAGGGTTCAAAAGCTTTAGCATTAGCTTCTTCGATTGCGCCTGACGCATCTATTACCGCCTGATACTTCTGAACGTTTCCTGATGGGGGTCGCCAAGTGAGGGCTTTACGAACTATATTATCATCGTCATACCCTTTTGAACTAAGAGAAGTTTCCATTATACGACGATAATCATAGAAAGTAAAATCTTGTTTAATGTACTCCCCCGTACTTTCTTGAAGATATTCTATCTGAGGGATTGCTGAGTTTTTTAGTGCGTCGGAAATAACAGTCGTTGCTTTATTGGCGTTGCTAAAAACCAAACCAGAAGTTTTGTCGCCTATCACAGACTTTATTATATCTCTCTGTGCGCTAGGAAGATAACCAATAGGTACACTCCTAGTTTTTTTACTAGCCTTGCCACCTGTGGGGGCATCCGTCTTTAATTCTAAATCTTTTACTAACCCTGTTTCAAAATTAATATTCTCTATTCTTAAATTACTGAAATCTGCTTTTCTATACCCGCCTAGCATGGACATAAGCATCATGCCACCTGCTTCTTTAGTAGCAGGATTTGACATCAGGGCAGCAGCTATACGTTTAGACTCGGTATATACTTCAACAGGAAACTGTAAGGGTATGAGTCTACTTATATCTGACGTAAATCCAGCGTTCGTATATGCCGCTTCTCCTACTGCACTTTTTATTCTAGTTCGTAGAGGATTTTCTGTTTTTGCACCTAACACTCCTACTTCGGCTAGAATGCCTTTAAAATCTCCTATGAAACTATCAACAGGATTAGAAAATCCTTGTTTCACTACATTCTCATACATCGTATTTGCAGCGGGTGTATTATCTGCAATGTCGCCCAGAGTAACGGCAGAAGCCCCTATACTTTCTGCTACCTTTAGCTTTCTAGCCTTTACAGAATCTGAAATATCTGCCCTATTATTTATAACATCAATAATAGTAACTTTACGAAGGGCCTCTGGTCGTGTATCCCCGCCCTCTGTAATCTGATTGATAAAATCTTCTTTAAACTTAGGTGCTTTAACTGCCATCTAATATCCAAATGTGGAATCGAAAGGTTGAAATGCTTGGTCTTTTATGCCTTGCAAAGTTTTGTGAATTGATGTATAACCACTAGTACGTGTCATAACCATATAACGGAGTGCATCGTATGCGTGGTCTTCAGCTTTTGTATCAACGTCTTCACTATTGGTTTTGGACAGCGGAATACCTGACATCTGTGCGACAGTGTGTTTACAAGTTGCGAAGATTCGTAAACGTGGTTCTTTGGTATACGGGTCGTCCGATAGTCTTCTATGTAATTCCATTTTCCCTTGTAGTCTATTTCGGTCTGATGGTGTCCACCTGACACCTGCCCGCATCATAGTTTCTGCAATGGATGGTCCGAAGCCTGTTTTGTTCCAACAGGAAGAGTCTAAGACATTATAGTGGGGAAGAGGGTCTAACTCTTCCATTTCTAGTATTTTATCAGCCAGTTGTTCTGCTGTCAAGTGTTTTACGTATAATTCACGATAAACCCAAATATTGTTATCCCAATCAATAGCACCCCACAGTACACAAGAAGGCGACGCATAACCATAATCTGCTGCGCGTATTCTAGGCCAGTTAGTTGGTAAATCAAAAGGTTCGACAACATGTCGTCTCCGTGAAAACTCTGGGAACGCAGCACCATCCGCTACATCCCAATCTCCTTCTAGTAAGCGACGACGTTCTACATCTGGTAGTGAACGAAGCATAGCCTCGTATTGTCCGTCTGCCATCAGGTAAGGGTTGTCTGTTAGTCTGGCGGGTACGAACTTGCGGTAAAATAATGGTTTACCTGCTTTCTCGTGTCCCTCAGGCCAAACGAAAGGTCTACCTGTTTCTAGGTCTGCTGCAGGGAACGGCTTGTTGTGTTCCCCTACATCTATGTACATCTTCTTGACCCACCAGCCGCCAACACCACCGGGGTTAGCTGTGCATCGCATACAAAGGTTCTTCTGCAACTCTGGGTCTGTAGAACGAAGACGTGACCTTAGGTAGTCCCAGACGTAACTGGTAGGATACTGTGTTATTTCATCCACGCCAATCCAGTTAAAAGCCTGTCCTTGGAAACGAGTTACGTCCTTATCTCTATCGAGATAGGTAAACCAGATTGTTGCGCCACTAGGGAATACCCATGTGGACTTCGACTCTCTAAATGTAGCACCGGGGAAAGCCTTGGTGTATAACTGCTTAGACTTGTCTATAAGTTCGGTAAGTTCATCCAAGGTGCGACGGAGAAGAAGGCCACGATGGTTAGGATTATGACAGTACCGAAGAGGGTCAGCAAGGAGGGCAAAACTCTTACCTCCGCCCGCTGCACCGCCGTAGAGGACATCTTGTTCCGGTGCGGAAAGAAACTCCTCCTGAGGTCCTTCGTTTGGTTTGAATATAACGGGTGTATCATCAATTATCTCTTGCACGGTTGCCGGGAGATTGGCAACATCATCCATATCTACGACACGAGTATCTTTCTGGTTTAACGCAGATTCAACTTTCTTCGCACTTTTCTTTAGCTTACGTGCATAGCTTGCTTTGTCTTGCGACTTCTTTTGTAATTTCTCTTTGGCTTTCTCTGCTTTGCGAACCCGTGCCTGTAAAGCACGTCTAGCACGTTCTGCCCTAGAGAGGTTGTATACTGCCTTTGGTGCGTTGGGGTCCTTCTTGGGTCTTCCCCGTGGCTTTTTTGGCGTTTGTTCTGTCATTGGGTAGTTCCCTAGGCCACTCAGCCATTTTTTTCCGACGAACTTGTAGCGGGTCTGCCTCTATAGTCTGTTCCTCTAGATAAAGGCGGTTTGCGAGTAGGTATAGCTTGTCCTATGTCCGGATTATACCGTTTAGTTGTCGCTGGCCTAGATGGTTTATCACTAAGCATACCAATACCTAACTCTTTATCTAAAATTCTATCAAAATTGGTAGGGTCAAATACCATTACAGTATTTAATGTGCTATCTTTTTTGACTGCAGGAATTAAACCTTTATCTTTAGCCCGGTCATATCGTTTTTTATTTTTTACAGATAGATTATCGTAATCTTTTTTTGTTACTTTACTAAAATTTTCATTAAATTCTTTAATACTATCCATCGATTATTACCTCTTTCTTCGGTGGCAACAATACCACCCCATGTATTGCCTGAACGTTGTGGTTCATTGTCTCTTGTTTGCCCAAACCAACCCGGTTGAGTATGGCTTCGGCTGCACGTAGCTTCAAATCATCACCCCGTTCGACTACAGGTGTGTCAACTAGTTCTACCATCTTGTTGGCTGCCCGCAAACTATGCCCTGCCAACACCGCACGGGTGCGTTCGACTATCTCGTCGGCTAACGAGTCGCGCAACCATGTTACGGAACCCACAGAATACCCCGCAACTTCAGCAGCCCTGTTGAAATTACCGTTGTTTTCGAACAAGGCTGTCAGGAACGTCTCCTGTTTTTCGGATAATTTCTTTTTAGGTGTCTGTTGTACAAGATTCATGGGGGTTTTCCGTTGCTATGTTGCTGGGAAGCGTATCGAAGACTCTAATTGTAAGGAAAATTGCTTTGAATATCGGGGTCGTTCGCTGTTTTGCAACCCCAGCAATACCAATTATAGGGTTAAGAACGAGTTATGTCAACAGGTTATCCTAGAAATAATAAAAAAAATTACGTGGGGTGCATTTTAGGGGTTGACAGAATTGAAATACGACCCTACAATGGCTTATCAGCCGCAGGGTAAACCCCCATATAGCCGTGGGGTAACTGTAGGGCTACCTAATAGTGTTGCCGGGAAGCTAACCATGGGGTTAGCCCTACGATGTTGCCGGGAATACCATACAGATAACTCCAAAACATAGAAAATATGTCGGGATTGCTAGCAAATGCTGGGGTACCCCCCGTGTCCCATGCGTGCGGGCGCATTGATTTTATTTATTTTTTATATCAAGTCTCTGTTACAGACAAGACAGAGCATCCCCAACCATCAACCCCGCCAACACCGCCAAGCTAACCCTATAACTAACACCCGCGCCCGCCCGCACGTGCGCGTTTTGTCATTTGTCATAGTTAATCGATATGGTTAAGGATAATAATAGCCCTGTTGATATCATATAATATAGCCTACAAGGTCAAACCAAACGCCCCAAAACCTAGGGATATCAACCGATTGATTATTATTCTGATTAATAGGCAAAGAAAAACCCGCCAGACTAACAAGCGGGTGATTCCTTACAAGTTCGCGGGATAGTTAGAAAATTATTTCTTTTCGAATCTAGCTTTAATCTCTGGGATATCTGCCAACGTTTTAACGTTTTGACTCCATGAATCGCTATCGAATCCACTATTCACAACATAGCTTTTTAAAAGGTCTGCTTGTGCGGATAAAGCCATTGATAACCTATAGACATGATTAAGAGTCTCAAGGGGAACCGTAGATAACTTTTTTGCTTGTTCTTCGGTTTCGATTACATATTGAATATTGTTCTTTTTATTCATTGTTTTGTTTCCTTTCTATTATGCTGATTTCTTGACTGGCTGACCATCCGCGCCAGTCTTAACTCGGTAAACTTTACGATAGCCGACTGCTTTAATAGACTGCTTCTCTACCTCATAAACCCTACCAATTCTATACAAGCCACTTTTAACAGATTCATAACTAGCCTTAGTTATTCCAACCAGTGCGGGGACTGATTCGAAATTACCTAAAGATAGGATTTCGACTATCCTCCTTTCATTAGCTTTCAATTTGATGATTGATTCTTCTGCTACCTTTTCCGATATGTGTTCGGTGCTAGCTTCTAAATCTATAATTTGGCTTCTGATATCTTCAACCGCCCATTTGATACGCCTAGTTGCATCGTTTAAGGTGTCTAGTAGGTTAATTAATGTTTCTTGGTTTTTCATCGTTTTTTTTCCTTCTTTTACGATTAATTGATAAATACTGCATAAATGATTAAGCATAATAGGACAACGGTAATTGTCCTATATATGACGTAAAGTGCTTCCATTAAGCGGTTACTCCTTCCAATGCCCGCCAACTATCTGAGGTTATAACATCGCGAACCATATTGGAACGCATACGCTGGGTATCATGTTGTTTCTGGTTTTTCTTAGAACGTTTAGTTTCAAGGGTATGGGTTGACCAATGAGTAAGGGCATTATATCCCGCGAACATGGTTTCCCCTAGTTCGATAGTTTCTTCCTTGTACTGGTCGCAAAGTGTATCCATCAACCCTTTATTAACTGCGGGTCGTTGTACATCGTCGAAGCGGTCTGATGCCTTCTCTTCTCTCTTGCAGATAGTATCCGCCAAGATATCGGAAAACTGATTGAGGGATAAACCCGCACCCGTCCATCTGTTTAACTGGTCGCGCTGATTAGTGAATAAATCCAACGATAACACCGCCTTATTTGTTAGTGCTTCCGTATCCAGATTGCGGGTGTGTTTCTTCTTTTGGTGATATGATTTCTCGCCACCGAATACGAGGGTATTACGGCATAAGTCACGATAAGCACCGCTAAAAACTTGAAAACTCCAACTCTTATCGATGCTATTATAGACATCTAGACGAGGTGTAACTGTGTCGTGTGCTGCCCTACTGTTTACTTCACTAGTCATATCAGGAAAATAAATAGTGCGATGCGCTTTCTTTCCGCCTTCGAATATCCTGTCTATTACCCGCATCCGCTGACCGCCTAGCTGACTGCCCGCCAATTGTTGCGCCTGTTTTGCGAACACTACTTCGTGATGCACTAGATTATATGTATCTTTGTATGGGTTCATATCTAGTAATTCGTTCATACTACGATTGAACAAACCAAAATATTTAGGCATCTCTTGCGGTAGCCCGTCAATATCCGCCAGAATCTGAACTGGTTCAAATACACATTTACTTGCATACAAGCTAACGTCCCGTGGGTCGCTAGTTTCATATTCTAGACCATCTCGAATGGGTACAAAGTCTGATTGAAAATTGATGATATCTAACATGATTTTTCCTTTCCTATGTTAGTAATGTTCGCGGGATTATTCCCGCCAGTGAATCTAAACACATATAAACAGATAAAACAACAGAAAAAAACAGATAAAAAAAACGGGCAATCAATCGAAAAAAACGAAAGGAAAAAATAATTGATTGCCCGCTACCATCCCGCCTAGTGGAGTGCAAGCGGGATAATAATTGATAATAAAAAGTAGTTAGCGTGGCGTTTTTGTCATGGTTAATGGGTAATGAATAAGACCTGCTGTTCTGGTTGTTCCCAACATAAAGCACAATTGGCACAATTTGGAGTTGCGCCAGTTTGTTCAGGACAGATAAACGCCTCGCCTTTTACTGGCTGTTTTTTATCTGCGGATATTGCAGAAAATTTAATATCAATCGCATCAGAAAAACGCACATTAAAACGATGCCTAAATAAGGCGTTGGTAAATTGTAACTCGTTACCGATAGGGCTAGTGGGACTATTTCCCGTATATCCCCAGACTGCTAAATTGTCGTGTTTACCTAGCAAAGTTGCCCAGTGTTTAACATATCCAGCAGAATAGAAATCACCTAGCACGTGCAAGCGCACAATAACGCCTTTATATATACTGCATAGTTCCTCTAGTTCGATATCTAGTTTCTGTTCTAGTTCTTGCCCGTGTTCTATACGGTGCGCGAATGCCATATTATTACCGTAACAATCATCCCAATGAAAACATTCACGGGGACAGGTTGCCCGTTCTTCTAGTGTTAAGGTGTAGATAACATAGCCCTTAAACTTGCCCTTTTTAACTACAGGCAACCGCCCCTTGTCTGCTATCTTCATGTTTCTAGACTGCTTTAAAACTGTTTTAGATTCGGCAACAGTTCTGCGGGCTTTTAAATACATAGTATGATTTGGTTTATCAATATCCGCTTTTCTCATGTTCTAATTTTCCTTTCATGTTCCTATTATCTGGATATCGAAAAGAAACAGGCACGTCAACATCTAACTTAAACATACCCATCCAACACTTGCCGCAATAATAAAAATCACCATCAATCACATCTGCGGGACTAGTACCACAACGGATACAAGCTGTATCCTCTCTTTTAATTGGCGTGGTCACTTTGTCATGTTTAGCGTTTGTCAGTTTGTCTTGTTTAGCGTTTGTCATTTGTCAGTACCTCAAGTAATGCGTCTCGCCTTTGTCACGTAACTCTAACAGTTCGTGATACTCTTTCCAATAATGCGTCGCGTCTTTGTCTTCCCATTCTAAGTCAGTTATTTTGTCTAGCAACAACTTTAGCTGTTTGTTTATATCGACAACCGCTTCTAGCGTGGTGTGTTTGTCATCCTCTTTGTCTGTAAAGTCGGTCATTTGTCTTCTCCTAGATAACTCAATTCTTTTGCTTAGTTTCATCAGTCAACAACCAATCTGTATTATAATATTGAGGTCTTCCTTCTTTGTCTTTCGGTGGTTCAAACTTAAATATCTTTTCTAAGTTGTGTACTGCGTCTTCTAACTTGCTAATGTCTGACATATATATATCGTGACATTCCACAATCATATTTAGCATACAACGTAACTCATTGTGTGCTTTCAATAACTTCATGCGTTCTTCAAATGATATCTTCATCACAGTTCTCCTCTACTTCAATACTGCTATCTTCAATGTGGTTATCCCATATGTAGTCGTGGATTGCGCTGTCTTTAGCTTCATCAGGGCTATCTGCCTCAATGTCACGTATCGTATGATATACAGTTATATATGCTTTGTATTTAGGCATCTTCATTCTCCTTTGGATAATATACCTCTACATAAGAACCACACTCAGGGCAAGATAAATTTGTAACCATCTGGTAACAATCATCCTCATGTTCTATGTCGTGGTCGCCACCCCATATCAGTTCTGTATTACAATGCCAACAGTTCATTCTATACTCGCCCATATCAAACGAATTATCTCTTTCTCTAACTCTTGTGGTAACGAATCAATAAAGTCACTCACATTCATTTCGAGTATCTCTTCGTACTTGCGTTCCAAGTATTCCTCGTGTTCGTGATTACTCATGGTAACACTCTCCTATTTGTAAAGTCTGCCCCATCACCATACTCGTCGGGTACAACCTCACCCTCTACTCTGTCCCAACATTCTACTACCTCTGAAGTCTCTATCCAAACTTTAGCACCGCAAGATAGTGGCTTATCTGGACTGTATACTACTTCAGTAAGACCATCTAAAAGCACTCTATCGCAATAGATGTTTTCCTTACTAGTCTTAACTGTAATTACAGGTTCTCTATCCCCCGTCTTACCATTAGACCTAATAACGTGTTGGTTTATATGTATCCGCTTAATCATAGTAACTCCTTTCCCCGTACTCATAACACTTAGCGATAATTATACATACAGGTAATAAAACATACTGTCAAGCTTGTCAAATAAAAAAAATGAGGCTACCCGAAGATAGCCCCACTTTTGGGAGAAGGAAAACTCCTAACGATTACTTGACTTCGTAAGGATGCCCATACCATGCCATCTTATTGAGGTTGTTGTCAAGCCATTTATTTGCATCTTGTTTATTTTTTGTCACGTGGACAGTTTGCCATGCCAGTAGGTCTACAGCTTGTCCTGACTTTATGCGTTCGATATTTGTCAGTCCCATCCTTGCACAAGATAATTCAGCAACAACTTGCCATTGTTTATCGTACTGTCTTTGTACCAGTTCGGTCTTAGTTTCACGTTTCTTCATTCTCATCTTCCAATATTTGTATGTAAATGTCTATTGCTTCCCTTATCAAGTCAGCAACACTGACCTGTTCGAGGCTTGTCTTGGTTTGTTCGCGAGACATATTAGATAGTTTGTCCCACTGTTCGACAGTCATCAACAGGTTGTAAGTTTTAGTTTCTTCTAATATCTTAATCGGACGTGGCATTTGGTTCCCGCCCTTCTAGCTGATTGATTCGCATATCAATGTAGCGTTTGGCTTTCTCCAAGTCTTGTAACTCATTTGTCTCAGATTTGTAGCCCGCCCGCATAATATACTTTATCACGTTGCCCATCCAGAAAGGCAACTCATTGTTCATAATGAATGATACAGGTTCGATTGCATATCGTTCGTAATGCTTTGGGTTTTTAATCACATCACTTTGCAACATGGCTTGTTCTTCTTTTGTCGTTCTATAAGACATATAATCGTAGTATCCTAAATTATCTTTATCTACTTCTTCATCAGTCATATTAGTTATATCCTAATAGTTAGTTTTTATATATAGGGTTTTCCCCAACAGGTTAGACCTAGAAATAACACGGATAAATTAGCCCGTCAATAAAAAAAATAATTTGACAGCGTTTTTTATTTGTCATATATGTTACTCATGGCTAACTGGATTCAAGATTACGTGATGGACTTACCACTGCAACCGAATGGTCGGATGCGGATGGATTGTCCTGTTTGTGCTAAGAAGAACACATTTAGTGTTGGGGAACAGGATGGGCAACGACTATACCACTGTTTCCATGCAGACTGTAGTGCGTCAGGTAGGACGGGGTTTCGTTTAACTAAGGATGTAACAACGCATCCCATGTTATTGAAAACAAAGAAGAAGTCTTTGTCTCCTTTCCCTTCTTCTGGTTTTGAAGTACCCGAAACTTTCGTCTCTATATCACGTAGTCCTGAATCGGTTAGCTATTTAAAACAGGTCAATGCATACGAATCATACTTGGAAGGGAGAGTTGATTTGCGATTTGATTTCAAACGCAATCGTATCGTATACATGATTACAGATGGCAAGCGGTTAGTTGATGCCGCAGGTCGAACTTTAACTGGTGAGAAACCAAAATGGTGGAGATATGGAAAGTCAGGTAATCCTTTCGTTTGCGGCAGGGGACGTGTGGGTATTCTTGTTGAAGATTGTGCTAGTGCTTGTAGTGTTTCGCGCAATTTTTCAGGGATAGCACTCTTAGGTACAAACTTATTGGACACACACATCAGCGTTTTACGCAAATATGAAAAGGTTTATGTAGCCCTAGATAAGGACGCTACAAAGAAAGCACTAGAGATAGTGCGTAAACTACAGGGTATAGTACCCACTAACTTATTGATTTTAAATCAAGATTTGAAGGATATGGATAATGACACAAGAGAACGGACACTCTCAAAATACGCTTGAACATCAGGTGTTAGGCTACATGCTTAACCACGAGTTTTACAATAAGGTAAAGAACATTGTTAGTAGGGACATGTTCGCGGGGCGCGACTCTACAATATTTGATGCAGTTACTTACGCACACAAACAATACAACATAGACATCCACCCTAGGCAGTTATCTGCCGTGGTTGCTGACCGCAATCCCGCCATGCCAAATAGCGCAGTGATAGAAATATATAGTATAATAGACAACCTATCGGTGAACATGTCTTCTCAGATGTCCCTCGAACTTGATGTGGTGAAGAATTTCTGGGTACGAGACAAAGCACGTCAGATTGGCGAACGTGCGATTGCTATATTCACAGGCGAATCGGAACACTTCGGGGAACTGAAGACGTTGATTGACATGGTTGAAGATGGTAGGATGACGGACAAGACTACCTATAGTGAGATGGATAAGGGGTTCTCGCAGTTGGTCGATGAGGAAGTTGGAGAACCTGACTTCCCTTTTGGTTGGGATTTGTTGTCTGAGAATTTGGCGGGCATGGACAGGGGCAACCTTGGTATCTTGTTTGCTAGACCAGAGGTAGGCAAGACCACGTTCTGTGCGTTTCTTTGTGCGAACTACCTGCGACACAAACAGAAAGTGGTGTACTGGGCTAACGAAGAACCTGCTGAGAAAATAAAGTTACGCATCATACAGTCTTACTTTGAACGTACACGACAACAAATGTCTGAGGAACGACATGAGTTGGAAAAGAGATACACAGAAGAGGTAGAACCTTACTTAACTGTGATGGACTCTGTGGGTACATCTATGGAAGAACTAAATGATTATGCCCAGCTAAACGAACCAGATGTTATGTTCTGTGACCAGTTGGATAAGTTCCGAATCGGTGGCGAGTTTAATCGTGGTGATGAGAGACTTAAAGAGATATATGTAACGGCACGTGAGATTGCCAAGCGCAACAAACTATTGCTGTGGTCTGTTAGTCAGGCAAGCTTCGAGGCACATGACCGCCAGTTCATCGACTACTCTATGTTAGATGGTTCACGAACTGGTAAGGCAGGGGAAGCGGATGTGATTATTGGTATAGGTAAGACGGGTAGTTCAGAGGAAGAGAACACTGCACGACACATTTGTATTTCTAAGAATAAGTTGAATGGGTGGCACGGAATGTTTACCAGTCACATCGATGTGCATACGGGGGTGTACTATTAATGAACATCCTAACGTTTGATGTGGAAACAACCCACAAGGAAAAACCCAACGGGTCTACCACTCCCCTGCCCTACTTTGGCAACATGCTAGTATCCATAGGGTATAAGTGGCTAGATGAAGAACAGGTATTCTACGACTGTTACTACCACAGTACAGAAGCACCAACACCTAATGCGTTTCAAGACTTTCAAGCTGCCTTGAACTATGCGGATATCATAATCGGACACAACATCAAGTTCGATTTATCTTGGATACGCGAATCAAACTTTACATATGAAGGACACGTTTATGATACGATGGTTGCAGAGTATATTCTATCGAAAGCAAGAAACTGGGCTTTGTCACTTGCTTCTGTTGCAGAGAAGTATGGTGGAGTGCAAAAGGAGAAAGACCTCATTACGCCCTACTTCAAAGAGGGCAAGACTTTCTATGATATACCGTGGGATACGATAGTGGAGTATGGTATAGCTGACGTACTGGCTACAGAACAAGTAGCCCTAGAACAACTCAAAGCCTTTGGCACAACGTTCGAGGAGATATTTGATGACGCTAATACCGACATTGCGTCTGTCGCTTGAGATGACAGAAGTTCTATCTGAAATAGAACGTAACGGAATAAAAATAAATTACAAAACCTTGATGGATATCAGGGACGAGTACGAACAGGAGATGTTTATACTCGAACGCAGACTAAACGAACTAGCCGCGAATGCAATGGGGGACACACCTGTTAACCTTGACAGCCCTGACGATAGGTCGATGCTGTTGTACTCTTGCCGTGTTGCTGACAAAAGGGAATGGGCTACCATATTCAACTTGGGACACGAGATGCGGGGTGCAACTAAGAAGCCCAAGCAAAGACGACGCATGAGTGATGCTGAGTTTAAACGGACTGTGGTGCGGGAGACAGACGTTATCTACAAGACACGTGGTTCACAATGTTCGAACTGCATGGGTAAGGGACGCTTCAACCCCTTGCGTAAGGATGGCACAGTAGGTAAGGCTGTTCGTATCTGCAAGACTTGTAACGGGTTAGGGGTAGTTTATGAAAGCACTGGCGAGGTTGCGGGCTTCAAGGTTATTCCCCGTGACACCTATGATGTTGCAGCAGGGGGCTTCAAGACGGACAAAACCACGTTGAGTGATTTGTCACTGGCGTTGCGTGGTGACGCACAAGAGTTTGCCAAGGGGTACGTTCGCTACTCCGCCCTGCGAACATATCTACGTTCATTCATTGAGGGCATAAACAATAATCTAGACCCTAATCACTGTATACATACAGAGTACATGCAGTGCATCACAGCAACGGGTAGGCTGTCTAGTCGCAACCCAAACTTCCAGAACATGCCACGCGGTTCTACGTTTGCAATTCGCAAAGCTATTGAAAGCAGGTTCGAGGGCGGGTCTATCTTGGAAGGTGACTACGCACAGTTGGAGTTTCGTGTTGCGGGCTTTCTTGCCAGTGATGACAACATACGTCTTGATGTAGAAGCGGGAACGGATGTGCATAGTTATACAGCAAGCATCATAGGTTGTAGTAGACAAGATGCCAAGGCACATACCTTCAAGCCCCTGTATGGTGGCGTTAGTGGCACAGATAATCAGCAACGCTACTACCGTGCATTCAAGCAGAAGTATGTGGAAGTTACTGAGTGGCACAAGAAACTACAGAAGGATGCGGTAACTAAGAAGGAGATAACATTACCATCAGGCAGGGCTTACTGCTTCCCCGATTCCAAGTGGACTAAGTATGGTACGGCTACTAACCGTACTGCTATCTGCAACTACCCCGTTCAGGGATTTGCTACCGCAGACCTACTGCCCATATCTTTAATCGGTATTCACAGACGCATGAAGAAGCTAGGCATGAAGTCTGTGATATGCAACACAGTACATGACTCTATCGTGTTAGACGTGTACCCGTCAGAAGAACAGCAATGTATAGATGTGATGGTAGAAGCTATGTTGTCCTTGCCAGAGGAGACAGAACGTAGGTATGGAGTCAGATATGACATGCCTATCGGTATAGAATTAAAAATGGGAAAAAACTGGCTTGACTTAGAACCTGTTTATGAGGTATAATCAATTTACGTAAAACTATAACCCAAGGAGTAAATAGCAAATGGGTACAGAATTAGAACTAATCGATAATGAATTTTCAATGGATATTACTGATGATAAAGAAGGATTACTTGCTGCACTTGGTCAGGATGGCGTAGGTGAAAGCAAGCAGTCTGGACCCTCATCGTTACGCATCAATTACGATGCCGATACAGATGATGGTCACACCTTGAAGCGTGGCACGTGGAAAGTGTGGAACGGAACAGAGAACGTATTTTCTGACTCTGTGTTCATAACACCTATGCTACGAACATTCGAGTACAACATCTTCGACGCAGAAGAAGGTGCTATGGTTGCACGTAGCGTTCAGCGCAAGAAGATGACGGACGCATTCCCAGATAACAATGGCGGAATGAAGTGCGGTAGACTAACACGGCAAGAAGAGGACGGCTTGGGTCAAGACGACGCAAGATTGTTGCTTTCTAAGTCTGTAACTTGTAATGTTATTGTGTATGGTAAGTTGGATATGCCAGATGGTAAGACTGCCGCAGGTAAGAAAGCACCGTTAGAGAACCTGCCATTCGTAGGCTACTTCAAGCGTTCTGGCTTTCGTCCAATCAACGACTTCATACAGCAGAAGTTGGGCAACAAGATACCACTACCAACCGCATACATTGAGTTGAAGACAAAGCGTATGTCTAACGGTGGCGTTACCTATTGGATTCCACAGCCTGAGTTAGTGAAAGAAGTTCAGTTCACACCTGAGTCTAAGGAACTAATGCAGAAGTTCATGGATACTGTTGCGGCATCTAACGCCAAGGTTATCAATGAACACAAGGATGCCAAGAAGCAGATTGTATCAGATGAGGACGTTGACTTAGCACAACGCTTCGCATAATGATTGCCCTGTACGAGATACAGGACTTCTTAAAAAAAGCAGGGCAGGGAGAGGTAGACTCTTCCTGTCTTGAAGTTTGGATAGAGAAGTTTGGTGAAGACTGCAAGGACTCATTACGTAAACAACTATCACGTAACGATGATTACCGCATACGTATGTCCGGTATTGGTCGCCCCCTGTGTCAGCAAAAGCTAGAGAAGAAGGGACACAAGCAAGAAGTTGCGTACAACGATGTCATGCGCTTCCTCATGGGAGACTTGGTAGAAGCTGTTGCCGTGTTCGTTATGAAAGCGGCAGGAGTTAAAGTTGTAGATACGCAACGTGCGTGTGAACTAGAACTATCTGGTAATAAGATTAAGGGAACCCTAGACTTGGTTATGGACGATGGGGAAGAGAAGGTTTGGGATATCAAATCAACTAGCCCTTGGTCGTTCGATAACAAGTTCGCGGGACGCGGTGGTTACGATGCAATCAAAGAGGATGACCCCTTTGGTTACATCATGCAAGGCTATCTCTATGCCAAGTCACAAGATATGCCTTTCGGTGGTTGGATTGCAATTAACAAGTCCTCTGGTGAGTGGGCTTTTGTGGAAGCACCTGACGACCAAGAGGAAGACCTTAAAACGTACATTGCTGAAGCAGAGAAGCGCGTAGACAGCCTTAACAAGGACGAGGCATTTAAGATACCCTTCGAACCCGAAGACGAGGTGTACACCCTCAAGGGAGAGAAAATAAAAACAGGTAACAAACTGATGCCAAAGACCTGCACCTTCTGTTCATTCAAGAACATCTGCTGGAAGAAAGCAGAGTACTTACCTAAGGCTACATCCAAGGCTAAGTTTCCACCGATGGCGTGGTACACCAAGGTTGTAACGAGTAAAATATAATGCCAGTGCTTTACACAGACACATACCCTTTAAAAGTAATGCAACTAAATCCGCAGATGATGTGTGTGTTTGTAGAGAGTCACGAAAGAAGGGGCGGGGACCCTGCGACTGTACAGGTTCGCGGGCTAGAAAAATCCCTGCCCTTAACTATCCGTAACAACTTTTCTAACTCTGGGTATCTCGTTGCTGATACTGAGGTTCGGGATATAAAGAAGATAGAGGAAGAGTTTCAAAACATCATGTATCATCTTAGAAGAGGGGCGACTATATGTCTTCCAACACTTCGTCTAAACGACCAAGTAAACTACCTAGAAAAGCATACCCCAAAAGTAGAACAATATCTCTTAAAAAGGCTAGAGGTGATGAAACAGGGATATCCCCTGCTAGAATCATGAGGAAAACTAAATACCGTTCTATGTTCGAGATAAACATAGCCAAGAAGTTAGCAGAAAATAAAATAAACTTTGAGTACGAAACTAAGAAGCTAACGTATATACCAAAGCCGCGAACATACACCCCAGACTTTTATCTGGTTGACAAGGATATCTATATAGAAGCCAAGGGGCATCTGGATAAGGGGGACAGAGTTAAGATGGTGTTGATAAAGCAACAGTATCCAGAGTTAGATATTCGGTTTGTGTTCTTGCGGGCAAGCAACAAGATTTACAGAGGAAGCAAAACAACCTATGCTGATTGGGCAACCAAGTACGGTTTTCCTTGGGCAGAAGGTGGTATTCCAGAGGAGTGGTGCAGATGAGTGAAGATATAGAAAAAGAAATGGAGATTGCAAGTCTTCTTCAAGGAAGATACTACATGATTCTAAACAACAATGAGAGTGAAAGTTTTTCTATGGCAGCATACGATACTAATGTAGATGCTGATGAGGACGAAGATGTACCTGCGGGTAAAATTATCTTGTGTGGTTTGATTGAATTGTTAGAGAATGACTTTGACCGTGTATGGGATGCGGGTATGGCTAGACTTAGTTTTGCATCTATGGTAGAAGGTTTGCAGATAGAACTAGAAGATTATGATGAAGAGTCTATCACAGATAAAGTTCTTGCAAGAGAAGACAACGTAGTTAAAGTTAAGTTTAATAGTGAACAATAAAGACAAAGGAGAAGTTAATGAATAACATGTTACCCACCCCATATCAGCAGTTCATACATAAGTCTAGGTATGCCCGTTGGTTAGAGACAGAACAACGTCGTGAGAATTGGGACGAGACAGTCGATAGGTATATAAGGTTTATGAATAACCAGATATTAGGAAAGCACAACGTCGAGTTATCTGCAAATGATATCAATGACTTACGTGATGCAATTCTAAGTCAGGAAATCATGCCATCTATGAGGGCTATGATGACAGCAGGACATGCCCTAGCCCGTGATAACATTTGCGGATACAATTGTAGTTACATACCTGTGGATAGCCCTCGTTCCTTCGATGAGTGTATGTACATACTTATGTGCGGTACTGGTGTTGGGTTCTCTGTAGAACGTGCTAACGTGGATAAGTTACCTGTTGTTAGCGACGGTATGAACGACTCTGACACTGTGATTACAGTGGGGGATAGCAAGCCGGGCTGGGCTAAAGCATACCGCGAACTTATTGCGTTACTTTATGCTGGACAGATACCTGCGTGGGATATGTCGGATGTCAGACCTTCGGGCGAACGACTAAAAGTAATGGGCGGGCGGGCTTCTGGTCCTGAACCACTTACAGACCTTTTCAACTTTACTGTTGAGACATTTAAAAAAGCACAGGGGCGCAAGCTATACCCTATTGAGTGTCACGACTTGATGTGTAAGATTGGTGAGATAGTTGTGGTCGGTGGAGTCAGACGTAGTGCGTTGATTTCATTATCTAATCTAAACGATGACCAGATGGCACATGCTAAGTCAGGTCAGTGGTGGGAGAATGAGGGGCAACGTGCGTTGGCTAACAACAGTGTTGCTTACAAAGAGAAACCACAGATGGGAACATTCTTACGTGAGTGGCTATCTTTGTACGATAGTAAGTCTGGCGAACGCGGTATCTTCAATCGTGAAGCAGCAGACAAACAAGTTGCAAAGAATGGCAGACGTGAGACAGGACATAGATGGGGGACTAACCCATGTTCGGAAATCATCTTACGCCCCTATCAATTTTGTAATCTATCAGAGGTGGTTGTGCGTGAGGGTGATGACCTTAACAGCCTGAAGCGTAAAGTTCGTCTGGCTACTATTCTAGGAACACTACAATCAACCCTGACTGATTTTAAATACTTGAGGAAGATATGGAAAGACAACACAGAAGAAGAACGTTTATTGGGCGTTTCATTGACTGGTATTATGGACCACTTCGTCCTTTCCAAGAACGTAGACAGCGCAAAGTGGCTACAAGAAATGAAGGAAGAAGCAGTGCGAACGAACAAAGAGTATGCCCAGATGCTTGGAATCCCACAAAGCGTTGCCATTACTTGTGTCAAACCTTCGGGTACTGTGTCTCAACTCGTGGACGCAGCTAGTGGTATTCATGCACGACACAATGATTACTACATTCGGACAGTTCGCGGGGATAACAAAGACCCCCTAACACAATTCCTAATCGAGTCAGGAATACCTTCTGAACGTGATGTTATGAAGCCTGATTCAACAACTGTATTTAGCTTTGCCATGAAGTCACCTATGGGTGCGGTAACACGGACGCAGATGACAGCCATCGAACAGCTAGAACTTTGGAAGACGTATGCCTTGAATTGGTGCGAACACAAACCATCTGTAACTATATCAGTTAAGGAACATGAGTGGATGGAAGTTGGTGCGTGGGTGTATGAAAACTTTGATGTTGCATCTGGTGTCTCATTCTTGCCACATAGTGAACACACTTATCAGCAAGCCCCGTATCAAGACATAGACGTGGATGAGTACAACGAATGGATGCAGGTGTTTGGTAACACAGTTATCGATTGGCAAAAACTAACAGAGTTTGAACGTGAAGACAACACTACTGGTTCCCGCGAACTTGCTTGTACAGCGGGTGTTTGTGAAGTTGTTGACTTGAATGCAGCGTAGGAGAAAACATGAACTTAAATGAATATCAAGAGAAAGCAAAGTCTACTGCTATATATCCTGAGAACGCTAAGATTACCTACACGGCACTTGGCTTGGCAGGTGAGGCGGGAGAAGTTGCAAACAAGGTCAAGAAGCTTATCAGAGATGGCTATGACAGAGAACAGTTTGAAGCTAAGAAACTAGAACTTGCTGCTGAGATTGGTGACGTACTTTGGTACGTTGCTAACCTCACCTCTGACTTGGATATGTCTCTATCTGCAATTGCAGCACAGAACCTAGATAAACTTGCTGACCGTAAAAAAAGAAATGTTATCGGTGGAGATGGAGATACCAGATGAAGAAACTAGCATTAGAAAATTACTTAACAAGGTTTATAAGATACATAGTAGATTGGCGTAGAACTAGAAATGTGATACGTCAACTACATAATTTATCTGACAGGGAACTAGCAGATATAGGTATCAACCGACACGAAATTGCACGGTTAGCATACACTGAGTTACAACGCAAGAACTATGAGAAGTAGGACAATTAACATGGAACAAGAGAACAAGATTACAATCGACGGAAAAGATTACGATATCGAATCATTATCTCAGCAACAAAAATACTATGTTACGCAAATAAAGCTTGTACAAAACAAAGTAAATGAGTTAAACTTACAAGTAGCACAGTTCAACGCTGCGAAGTCTAACTTCATAGACGAACTGATTAAATCAACACGGGAAGATAGTAATGAGTCTGAAACCAAGTAAAGAAAAAAGAAGTCAGTTCGACCTAGACCTAGAGTTTGGCGAATTTTATGAAGACCAGTTAGCGGAAATATTCGGAACTAAAAAAGTAGAAGTTAAGGCGGATACACGTTGGAAGGACACAGGCAACCTTGCAGTTGAGTATGAGTGCTTCGATAAGCCCAGTGGCATATCTGTTACTAAAGCAGATTACTGGGCATTCGCTTTGACGTACGGTAGGGATAAGCAAGAAGAGTGTGCTTACATGATAATACCTACCAAGTTTATCAAAGAGATAATAAAAGAAAAACCCACGCGGTTAGGCGTGGGCGATAGAAACAAAGCCAACATTCACATAATGGCTATATCAGATTTGAAACACGATTTAGTAAAGGCGTATAACGATGCCAAAGAAGCCCAAAGCGGAACTGTTCAGCCTAACGTGTAGGTTGAACACGGATGGTAACGTCGAACTAGATTACGAATCAGTTAATCCTGACGAGTTTGTCAGGACAATGGAACATGGTTTCCCAGAGTATGAGGGGACGTTTAAGGTTGCGTCCCTCGTACGCTACCTAAAAGAAGTTGGTGATGAAGTACTCAGCAACTCTGGTAGGTATGTCTAGCCCATATTCTTTTCGATAGCAGACTGTCTCTTCTTCTCATAGCTAGACATCTTGCCGTCCTTATCTAGGTCGCCAACCATCTTACCTTTTGCCATCTTCTTCTTCATGGTTCCCCCGTACATCATGCCTTGCTGCATACCTTGCTGGCGCGGGGCCATTGGGTTAGCTGACATCATCATGTCACCGCCCATTTGCATAGGTTTGCGAACCATCGAACCGTAGGCATAGTGTTTCTTATTATTTTTGTTCTTCATTGGTTTCTTCCTCTTCTAAGTATTGGTCTACATAATTAGTTAAAGTCTCTTCTAGTCCATATCTAGCTACCTCAGTTGCAAAAAACTCAGTTAGTAATGTATCGAACGCGTTTAACTCTTTCTTCGTAACCAGCTTCGGGTATCTAAGCATCTTTTCCATTATTCGGGCAGCGTCTTTACTCTGCAGGGCTAACAGCATCACGTCTGAGTTGTGTTTTTGCATTAATCTTAATGTAACTTCTGTTACAACATAGGAAGGACTAACCATTCCTCTAGCTATATTATACGCCCTACTGATAGCTTCGTTCGTTGACATCCCTTTTGAACCAAGTTGAACAGCTAAGTTAGCAGCCTGTTGTCTTGCTAAGTAAAAGAATATACCGTGTAGGTTTTCTATCTGCTCTCTAGGCATTACCTTTTCTAAGTTCTTAACAACTTCAGGATTTTCTAATTCTGCCAAAGCACCTATAACATTTTCAAAACCGTGAGTAACTATAGGTTCTTGAAGAAGACCCCTTTTAATTTGTTCTTGTTTTAAGTCTACATCTATCTCACGCAAATCAGTTGCTGCCAATCTTCCTTTAGGTCCATAGCCTCCTTTTTGAATAAGACCTTGATAGGTCATATTATATACTGCGTTATCGAATATGGTATCTAAATCTGCACCTTTTAATTCTGGGTCTTCAGATATAACTTCTTTAAATTTAGAACGAACAGAATCTAAATCCCCCATACCAGAAATATATCGTTCATAAAACGAACCAGAATCTTTTATATTTATAATATCTTCTAAGACTTTCATAGACTTTTTAGAATAGTCTGCTTCTATTTTAGCTTCACCTTTAGCTTCTGACAAAGTACGTTTTAATTTTTCTACAGCCCTCTTACCTGTGTTGTAATTCGTGTTACCTTTTGCTATTAATTTAGCTATGTCTTTTTCTCTAGAAACCATGTCGGTTATATTAAATACAAGAACTTGGTCAGGGTTTCCGTCTAAGTCTGTAACGTTAATATTAAATATTTCGTTTATTTCATCTAGTTCATCTATAATAGATTGTTTAAAACCCAGATTTCTAGGGTCAACTCTCTGACCTATGGTGGGTGCCTTGGATAAGAAATCAGCAGCCCACGCGTCGTACACGATAGCTTCTATGACTTCTTCCATTAATTCTAAAGCTACCCGACCTTCTTCTGTATTTAAGTTTATTCTCATCTGCCCTGTATTTTTATCAGGAACACCAAATAGTTGTTCTAGGCCCGCTATCTGATTTCTCAAATTTCCAATAGCTTCTGTCTTTCCTCGTCCACCACCCATGATTTTGGCAACAGACTTGCCCATGTCACCCATAACATCTATAGGTGTTGCACCTTTATACAAACCACTAAGACCTGTTGAATCCTCTGTAACTTTATCTCCTGTTTTAGATGACAAAATTCTGTTTAGAACACTGCCGGGTCTATTAGGGTCATTTTTCTGTTGGTATATCTTCCTCACCTTTAAAAGAAACTCGTGACCTACAGGGTCATTTTCTTTCATTATGTCATCAACAAGTTCTGTGAATTGACTGTATTCTCTAGAAACAGCAGGGTTAGTTGTCTTGTATCCGTAATCTCTAAAAGCCCGTCTAAATTCTTCTATCTCTTCTATATTTGCATTTGCAAACACATTTGCAGAACCCGTCTTGTGTAATAATAATCCAAACTGAGTAGGGCTTTGTTTTGCTATACTCGTTATTTCCTCTGCAGTAATTCTTCCCCCGCTTGCTTCTACTATAGAAGTAATCATCTCCTGAACTTCTTCTTCAGAGAAAGTATTCATGGTGCGTTCGACCATTGCTTCGAACATCTTACGAGATTTTCTACCCAAGTAACCCCCGAAGAAGGTGGACGTAGGACTAAAGAACTTTTCTATATCTGATATTTCATCTCCTGCAAGACGTAACATCTCAGTAACTACAGGAGATATATCTATGTTTGGTCTGTCAGTTGTTTTTACAAACTCTCTGAACCCCTCGTATGCCTCGTCCATCTCTAAAGCTAAAACACCTTGTCTTTGAAATATTAATGCTTCAACTGCTGTAGATAAGTTGTTTCTGTGCAAATCTTTTTTGTTTCGTATTGACCTTATCGTTTTAAAACGACTTAATAAATCTTGTTGAGTTTGTAATATCAACTCACGTGATTCTTCTACTGAAGCAACATCTCCTGCCAAAGTTTTAGAGGTATTAAGAGATAATCTTTTAGAGATGATGTTTTTTATTTCTACGTAATCTTCCAAGAATGTTTCTGGTAATGGTTCAGAAATGTCTGATACTGTGTCGGAAATCATAGCATCTACGTGGGTATTTAATTTATTAAACTCCAAGTCCATAAACTTCTGAACATTTGTTAAACTGGATTCTGTTTGTTTTAATAATTCTCTCACAGCCCCTACCTGTTGAGGATTTGCAAATTCTGCGGCATGTTTTTGAAATCCTTGAATTAGTAACTGTCCTCTAGATGCAACTCTATCTACCTCTAAGGCAGCTTCTAACATACTTCCTAAACCACCTTTCTTCGCTTTTTTTACACTTGCTGTTTGTGCAGCCATCTGATAAGCTGCAATAGCCATAGGTAGACCTGATATTTCAGCAAGCGATTGATTGAGTATTTCTGCTGCTTTTGCCCTTTCAGCACCTTCGGGGAACATTTTTAAAAGTTCATCTTCTAGGTTTCTCTGTTCCTGTACTATGTTTAAAAAAGAATCCCTTGTATTTTCATCCATTTTTTCTATTTGCTTAAAGGCTGCAGAGATTTGCTTTCGTTCTAAAACTGTTAGCTTTCTATCTAGATACAATTTCTCATAGTCGTCAATTGTCAAATCTTGCTGTGTTAGTTTCCTAAACATGTATCCAAAGGGGCTGAGTTTTCCTTGTGTATCCCAAGCTGTAATTCCTGCTGCACCTAAACCTATAGCTTTCTGAGTAACTCCAACACCTAGCCGTGTTACAAACTTACTACCACCAGTTATCTCTCCAAACAACCCTACACCTAGCCCAAATAACTCAGCGGTTTCTGCGTCCATACCGTATACACCATCTAAAAATTGTCTAGATGCTACTGCAGCAGTTGCCAAACGAATATCTGCACCTGCTACTTCGAGTACGTAAGGACTTACTTTATTTCTTAAAAAATTTCTAGTGTTTAGACGATACAAGTTATCGGCTTCTGCTTGTAATCTTATCTTTTCTTGGTTGCTTATTCCAACCTGTCTAGATTGCTTCATCAAGTCATCTGCCCTAGTTTTTGCCTCGCTAGTCTGCCTTGCTATTTCTTTGTTGTACGTACCTAACTCTATGAGGTCTTTATCTAGTTTTACTTTTTTGTCGTAGTAAAGGGCTAATCTTTGAACATCTACTAAAGATACGTTTTTTCCCATATTAAGAGTATCACGAATTTTTATTGCCCTGTTTGCTTCCTCTACTGACCTTGCATTTTTAGTTTTTCCTAAAATAGTACCACCAAAAAAGTTCTCAGCAAGTATAACTCCCCACTGTTCTACTGCATTCATCTGAGAAAATGATTCTTCTACTACTGCATAGGCTGTAGCATCGTCAATAAACTGACGTTCTGTTTTCTGACCATCTAGAGTTGTTTCGTATACAAAGTTATCAAACTGTTCTTGCGTAAGTTTTCCTTCGGCTAGGTCTTTCTTAGCCCTGTCTCGTATTAGGTCATTCATACCCATAGCTAGAGTAGGTGCTGGTATAAAACGGTCTATATCCCTGAGTATATTATCCGTTCTTTGTTGGCGGTCATCGGATAATGCATTCCACTCTTCTTTAAAAGATGTTTGCAAATCAAATGCCCGTCGCATTGCTTCCATAGCACTTCCTGCGTAGTCTGCAGCGTAGTTAGGAAGAACGACTGCTGCCCTGCCTGTTTCGTTAAGTCGGGTTGTTAGATTTGATAAGAAGTCGCCCGTAGCCATCTCATCTATAAAAAACTGCCTTACTGCTACATCAACATCAGGTCTTCCTGTATTGACTATAGGTCTTAGAACATCATCTAATTTCTTGCGGCCTTTGGCGTATTCATCTGCTAGGGGGCGCACATCAGGGTCTAGATAGCTAGTATCTATTTCCCCTGTTTCAGATACGAAAGCAATTGTGGGGTCTGTGGGTGCTGTTTCTTCTCGTCTTTGTCTTTTTAAGGATTCTTGCAAGGCAAGATTTAGTTTTATTTGTTTAGTAAATTCGGGTGTTCTAGCAAGTTTCGCTGCATTTGGACCGGAGTATCTTTTTGTACCCTCGTAAGTCTCTATAACTACTGTTTCACCAGCATCTAATTTAGCTAGTACATCAGCATATGTTGTAACTTTAGTTGCTTCTTCCTCTCTTCTAGCTATATCTTCTTGTGCAGCTAGTCTTTTAAACTTAATGGGAGATGCTTCAACAACAGCTTCCGCAACTTGTTTACCTGCAGTAATTGCTTCGCCTACACTTGTAGGTGTTTTTACATCCGGTAGTTTAGGTTTTGTTTTTGTTACTTGAACCTGACTAGGCACACTAGCTTTAGGGTCGGGTTTTAATTCTACATTGACAGGTCTAATATCAACACGAGGTATGCCCTCTTCTGTTATAGTAGCAGGGCTATCGTCTAATTCTAATTCTCCTGCCGCAATTCTTTCGCCAACAGTTTGCTGCGTATCTTGATTTTCTTCTTCGTCAAGTACCACGGGAGTAGGTTGCTTCGCCATATTATTCTACCTTCATAGCTTTTACAAAAGCATCTGTAACGTCGTTTCCGTCTCTATCTACCACAATCAGGTCGCCCGCTGCATTTTTAAATTCGTACGCTACTAAACCATCTCCGTAAAATAGTTCTGGTAAACCTTGCGCTACAGGGTCGAAGACTTCTTGTTCTTTACCTTGGCCTGTTAATGTGTTAGTTATACCGTCCATCAACTGTTCCGTTTTAGAAGATGTATCAACAAATCTATTATCCCTGATGCTACTTTGTTTTCGTCTGTGGTCTACAGTTGTCTTAACAAAGTTGTAGGCTTTTATAAAGCGTCTATCTTCTACAGTAATCTCGTCTTTATTTATTATACTTCTAAGCATAGCATTATTTTTATCTCTTGCTTCAAACTCTTCCAAGACAACCTTTAGTTTTTCTAACGAACCTTCTTGTGTTGTAAATATACCAGTTTGTCCTAGTCTTTGTAGTTGTATTTCAAAGTCTTGGTTAGACAAACGACCTGAAGGGTCAACAGCACGTGCCATCTTAGCTGCAAGTGTTAACTTCAATGCGTCCATTCTGTTAAGTTGTTGATTTCTATTAAGTCCTAAATATTTTGCTGCTGTATCCGTTAAATCTGATAGATTTGTATCATCTTTTAAATTTTGGGTAAACTCTGCCATTGTAGGGTCGCCACCAAAAAATACCTGCGTTAGTTGTTTTGCTTGTCCAACTAAGCCAAAGCTAAATTGTTCTATTCTTTGTGTCAAACCTGTAGCCTTGTACGTCTCTTGTAAAGAATACAACTCTCTTAACATTCTTACAGATTCTTGACCTGCTGCATCTTGTTCTATAAACTCACCAACGTTAACTCCTTGTTTCTTCATGTACGCATTACCATTAATTCCTGTTGTTGCAGTAGGTGGCTTTCCTACGTTAACAGGGTCCGGTTTAGTTATGGTAAACACAGCGCGAGTCATCGCCCCTATGTCTTCATCTGCAAAATTAAACCGTGAGTTTCCTTTTCCGACTCTTGTTAATACTTGTGAGACGTTATCTAAAGTAGTTAAATTAGCACCTCCCGCTAATAAAAATACGTTCTTCCCGCCAGAATCTAACAGTAAAGACCCCGCAGCTATGGCTTCTATTTTACTGTCATCGTCAAGGAAATCCTGTGCCGTCATATCTGGGTCATCACCATAGGTTATATAGTCTCCATTTACAACTACTTGTGCTATTCCCTCAGTCATCCCGTGGTACGTGGAAAGGTTATTTAATTGTTCAGAATTAACCCCGTACTCTTCCTGTATCTGCCTAACGTCTATAAACGTTCCTGTGATGGTTTGTTCGTCGGGTGCAGCATTCTTATCAGGTATAAATACTTGACCATCCTCGATTATATCTCCAAACGTGGGGTCGCCTTTAGGAACAGATTTAAATTCTGTTTTAGGAAGTATGCTTAAATCTTGTAAGGCGCGATTCATAAATGGACTAGCTTTTTCCCAGTCGTAGTATGCTGCTTCAGTAGTCTTACCACCTTCATCTTTGCCGCTATTATCTTTAAAGTATACTTCATTCTGTCTGTTCCACATAGAACTTAGGTAAGATTTAAACTGTTCATTGTTTTTTGCTAATGAAACAACACTGTCGTAATTCTCTGCAAGATGCCCTTCCATTTTAGTCAGGCCAGTAAATAAATCTTCATCGTTTCCTATATCTATCATTCCAAAGGGTAGTACGATTTCGTTCTGTCCGGTACCAAACTTACTAGTGTTTTCAACATCATCCATAACTTTAACCATAGCGTAAGCTGCTGAAGTTATGTCAAACCCTTGTTTGTTTAATTGTGTAAGTGTTGACGCTTGTTCACCTGTTATTTTTTCATCACCGAATAAATTAAAAATAAGTTCGGAACCTGCTTTAGCAAGTTCCTTCTTGTTCTCCGCATCTAGTTCAGCCCGTGCTATCTCTGCAGATTTTCGTTCTCGCGCATTGTCCATAGACTGTTCGAATACACCTGTGGCAAACGCAGCCATGTTCAAACCAAATACCATTACTCATTCTCCTCGCGAGACATATTTATGAAGTTATCATCTTCAGGTT
>Ga0222719_10001041_pt1 | contig 27584 bp, 43 predicted proteins | sample C33_34DmetaG_FD_165039 | JGI IMG/M metagenome (GOLD analysis project Ga0222719, IMG submission 165039) | Estuarine water microbial communities from San Francisco Bay, California, United States - C33_34D | ecosystem: Environmental > Aquatic > Marine > Unclassified | place: USA: California...
TGCTCAAATTTTACATTTGGAAATTCTTTAGATACTTTAAGCATGGGATCCATAAAGCCAAATGATGTAGCAAAGATAATGTCATTGCCCTGTCTTGCCAAGTCACGAATAACACGTTCAGCATCTGCACCCTCAGGTACGCTTTCAACGTAGGTTGTTTCGACTTGATCACCAAACTTTGCTACCACTGCCTTACGACCTTGGTCATGTGCAAATGTCCATCCTGCATCTCCTACAGGCCCAACATATACCCATGCTGCTTTGATTGGATCTTTGGCCTGTGTTGGAATAACAGCCAAGCCGATTACGCTAGCCACTAGTGCTACAAATAGTTTTTTCATTTTTTCTCCTTTGAATCTAAAACTAATCGATTAACCTTTTTTCCATATAGTCCAGATACCATATAGAACTGCGATGCCACCAACTAACTTTGCCAAGTTGGCAGCAAAAACTGCTAATAATCCCATTACAATCAGTGCTGCACCATTCCAGCTGGTGCGTTCACTGATTCTATCTTTTATCCATTGTGTAAACATGTCAGTCCTCTAAAAGTTTTTCTAAAGTCTTAGGACCTGCAATACCGTCAGCAGTTAAACCGTTGTCTGTCTGCCATTGCTTCAATGCACGTTCTGTGCCGGGACCAAACACACCGTCGGCATCTAGACCCAATGCAGCCTGCATCATCTTAACACCGTCACCTCTGCAGCCTTTACGCAGTACGCCGATATCTTCGATCTCTACTTCGTCGTCATCATCTGCTGCCATTTCTTCTGCACTCATGCCTAACACTTTCATGGCATTTACATAACGCTTTTGACGGTCTTCTAGTCCGATAGTACCACCGTTGATCTTTTTAGTCATACGCTTGACATCATCACCGTCCGCAATGTCGTTTAGGTTGTTTGCGTCCCAGAACCAGCAGGCACTTTCAATAGCACCTGCTGGAGTAGCAACATATTCTGCCGCTTCTTCTGCGGTCATGTCTACGCTGGCACCAAACTTTGTATAGTTATCTCTGCCTGTCAACTGCTTGAGTCCTCGCCCACGGAACAACCAGCCATCACCTTCATTAACGTTGCCCATCTTGTACTTGCGGAACTCGTCCATGTATACATAGTTTGCAATCATTTCTGGTTGACGATGATATTCGTCTGCGTCACGCTTGGGTGGTTCACCGAAGTAACGACCAAACACTGCACGAAGTGCTTTTGCACTGTAATTTAAATTTTCTTCTAAACGCTTAAAGCCTGCTGATTCATGAGCACACTGGCTAAGAAAGTGCGCTACTCTACGCTCTGTGGTAATACCATATTTAGGTAACAGTTCGCATAATGCATCATACCAATCGTCTGCGTCGGCAGATATAATTTCTGCTAGGTGTTCTTTTGTAAAATCAAATTCAAATTCAGTTGCCATTTTTTTGTGCTCCTTTTCTCAGTGGCTGTGCTTGAGTACCGATGCCCACGCTGACAAAATACCAGGGTTTTTGCGCTGGCTTTGCTGTGGGCTTAACGACTTGCTGTGCGTTTTTTTCGAGTTTACTCAACATTTCCAGTATTTAGCATTTCAAGTGTTTCTTGTTTATTAGATATTAGATTTTTATTATACAAAAAATCAACCCATGTATCCAATTGTTTTTTTGTTAAATGGGGATAAACGCTCAAGTGAATACTGGCTGTGAGACATTGAGGGTTGATCATTTCTTTAAATAACTCGTCAAAATCATGTCTTTGAAAATCTGCTATATTTCGAACTTGATAATACTGATCATGGTTGTAAAGTTTATCGTGACTGCCATGCAAATATTTTATCCAAGCAGAGTACAACATAAACTCTGTTAAAAATGTTGGCATTAAACAATTTTTTCTAAAGAAATCAAATAAAGAACTGTCTCTTCTTTGAAATCGTTTGTTTAAAAGTTTCATTTCTGGAGTACTAAAGAAAAAAGGAACACCTCCAGGTCCTACCACTTGTTTACTTTCAATATTAAAATATTTCTCTAAAAATTGTTCAGCAGGTTTGAACACAGGTATAGTAGGGAAACTATTCATTTTTACACGATTTCGATCATCAAACAATTTTGACCAATCTAATTTTTGTATAAACCATGTTTTGGCATCTAAGCACATACTCCAAGATGCTGCACACTCTGCAGCCATAGCCAGTTTATAATATTGTTGACTACTCCAGCCGTTTATTTTTTCATCAACACCGAAACGATCTCTGTGTACTATTTCAAGTTTATTTGAATTTACACCATACCATTCGGGTTCGATTAAGTCACAAACATTTTCGTCGTCATTGACAACTACATAGATTTTATTGATCCGGGTTGGATCAATGTATTCTTCTATGCTTCTTGCTTGTATTTTAATGTAATAAAGTTCAGGTCGAAAAACAACTGTAATTATGTCAATCACTTGATGCCTGCGGCTATTTGAATACTTTCTTTAAATTTGTCTTGTTCGCCCAATGACTTCATAGGCACATGTGCTGCTTCACGCATTGCATTGAGTTCATCGTCCCCATCAAACTTTGCTCTGTATTGACGTGCAGTTAAAGGCACGATTCTAGCAATGTTTTCTTCTGAGCAATCATACTTGGTGTTGCTTTTGCGATACTTAAATTCCCAATCCGCCATGTCTGTGTCTGTTAGATTTGTAATGTCACTAATTAACTGATGAATGTTTTTTGGAGAATCTTCATTGCGTTCCATTTCAACAAATACCATGTATTCGCCGTTTTGTGCTTCGCCTGCACTTACGTCTGCATCCAAGACAAAATCGTATCCGCGCTCAACAAAGTTCATTAAATCCATTGCAGGGTTTTTATCGTCAACAACAAATCCTAATACAATGATATCAGCATCCTCGCCCATCTTGCTTTTAAACTCGTCTATGCTATAGACATTGCTGACCAGTCTTGCCAAGTCGCCCTTTTCAAGACCTTCAAATAGCTGGTTGCTCATTGTTTATTCCTGTTTGCTGTACTTGATCAAGTCCGTCCTCGTAAGCGTCCTCGATATCTTCCATGTCTAGTGTTTCGTTTTCTAGTTCTAAGGCACCTGCCTGTATGTCGCTCATTAAGCGTTTTGGCATGGTAATGGTCACTACCCAAATTGGTGTGCTCACTAACTTAGGAACTTTTGTACCTGGCTTAAAGTCGTCTGGAGTTTTGACTTCAACTGGATATTCTAACATATCCTTCTCATATGTCACTTCACAGCCATAGTTTAGTAAGCGTTCAGCACCTGCGGGATCAGGCATTTCGCGATATTTAAACATCCACTTGCAGGTTACAAAGTATTTTTCGTAATCTGGGCCTGCCAACAATTCGCCAGTTTTCCAGTTAGCAAATGTATACAGATCCAGTTCGTCAAGCACACGCTCGTAGTCCAGCAAACTTTCAAGTACGCTGTCTGTCATGTAGATTTTCTTGACGTTGTCAAGTACTGATTTAATATTAGTGGCCATACAAAATATTTATCAAATACAATAACAGGCATGCCTATAAATATTTGCCATGAATGTTGCTTTGTATTATTTTGGGGGGAGTGGTGGTTTTTATGCTTTATGGCATATATTGTTAGGAACTAAATTTAAATGCGAATTCGCAAGTAAGAAATTAATCTTAGAAAACTACGAAACTATTAAGGGATCAGGCTGGCCGAAAAATCTTCCAGAAAACTATGCAGAATTGACTGAAGACATTTTAAAAGAAATGCGTTTATTGAATAACCTATTTTTTTACCAAAAGTATTATAAATTACTACCAAAAATTTATGAAATTCATTGGAATATTAATAATATAGAAAATTGGAAAAAAACAGAAATATGGCCTTTAAACGAAGAAACAAAAACATCCTGCTATAATAATAAGTTATTTTTTTATTGTAATCCCAGCATCGAAGATTATACATTACATAAAAATGATTTTCAAATATTATTATATACTGATTGGGACACACAAAAACAACTTGCGTTTTTTAAAAAAGCTCATGGTTTTAACCATGAGGATGTAGATTTAAACAATTATAACACTATAACATATTGCAAGCAAAAAGTAGATTATAAATTAGAAAATTTTTTATCGGCCGACTTAGTTTTAAAATTACAAGATATTATAAAAACTTCGGGTCAATCTTTACTTGAACCATTAAATTATAAAATAAAACAAGACAACATTGATCATAATAAGTTTTGGCTATCATTACACAATGATTACCTAAAAAATCTTCTCACATCATAAGACTTACTTTATTTCCACCTGATAATTATGTTGCAATTTACAATGTACAGAAAGTTCTTAAAGTGCTCTTTATCCTGACATTCCTTATAAGAATCTATGCCGCAGTAATCAGAGTTAAAAAATTTTTTACTGTTGACACATAAGTCAGGAAGTAACATTAGATTTTGCCTCCTTCTCTTAATTTTTTTCTAATCTGTGTTGCACTAATTGCGTGAATTTCCTCACCCAAATCATGTTGGGTGAACGTGTATCCAACCCCACGACCATAACTAATATCAACAATATTAGGAACAAGCATAATAATATAATCTTTGTTGTAAACAAATCCTTCTTTTCCTAAACCTTCAATAATATTATTTTTAACAGTTTCAAAATCAAATGGATTATCGTCTTGTGCAACTGTACGGCCGCCGCCTGCATCTTCGCCTACTATACCACCAACGTCCCGAATCATAATACAGACTTGGCCTGTTTCCATTAGTGCTTTTTTAAATAGGGCAGTGTGGCCATCGTGCCACGGTTGCCACCTACCTAACATCTGTGTAGTTGGTTTTTTCCAATCAAACATTATTGTTTCTCTTCATATATCCTGATACAACTTGTACAAGTTGTTCATCTGTATCATCAAACCATTCAGCAACATGATAATTATATTTTGTTGGGGGCTCAAACATTCGATTTGTGTCTTCAAATCTTCCTTCTTTTATAGTATCCATCCACACTGTAAAATCTGGAGCAAATTCCAGCCTGGCCTTTTCTGTAGGGCAAACAAAATCTGCTACTGCAATCTTGCCTGCTTTTACTACTCCATCTGCTAGATAACGCATGCGCATAGCCTGCCTAATTCTACCTTCCGGTGAAAAATCCCAGTCATCATATTCTGTTCTGATTGCATCTGCATTTAAATGTATTGCGCCTAATAATTCTGCAAACGGCTTTGCTAATGTTGTCTTACCGCTTCCGGGCAATCCCATTATTAAAATTTTTTTAATCATATTATTTTTTCAACTTTTCATTTGTTATAGAAAGTAAATTATTTCTGTCTACGTTCCACTTTTTATTTTCTTCTTGCATATCATAAGTTAATACTTTGTCAGATATTGGATTTCCTAGATCTGGGTATTTTGATATCCAATTATTATAAACTTCAATACATTCTTCGAAATTTTTTACAATAAATTTTTTTTCTGCTAAGGTTTGTTTTTTTATAGGAATTGTATTTTGTAAAATACCAATTTCTTGCATCTGTTCAATTGATTTTTTTGCAATTTTGTAATTTGTTTCGTGTTGATCTAAAAAATCTTTGTGATGGCTTTTTAAATAATCTTGAACTCGAATTATTTGGTTGCGACTAGCACTGTCAATTTGATTACCATTGAGTTTCAATTTTTTTCTAGAATATTTATTTTCTATCATATCTTTTGATTGATAAATTAAATCAATCTCTCTTGTGATATCATGGACTTCTCTGCATTCATTTTTAATCCAGTCTGGAAGATTATCAAAATCTGCAAAGGTTTTTATTTCGGGCCAGGAAGTTCCAGCAACCATGTTATATTTTTCAACAAAAATATCCCAATACTTTACCATATTATCGGCAATTGATTGATTATCAACTGTAGCCGAATCGATTAATAATTCAGGTGCATTAGAAGTTGATAAAGATAATGTAGAAAGATCGCTAGAAAAATAATGACATTTATTCCAATCATTGAACTCTTGCCCATAAACATCTTTCCAGGTAAAAAGTTTTTTCTGCCCATTAAACATTGGTAATGATAAAATATACTCTTCTATGTTAGATGAGTGTGTTTCATAAACATAATATGATGCAATTTTAAAATTATTTTCACACCAACTTAAATATTTCCGATAATCTTCTAATGAATGTGTCAAACTAATAGGATCTATTTTGACTTTGTCTTTGTACATGTTAAAAAATCGAACTATTTTATTGTGTGGATCATAAACATTTAGAGTTTGAGTGATTTTATTAAGACTCCAACTTATCGCATGCTCGAATAAATTATTCCTACGGCAAGCAATAATAAAATAATTTTGATTTAAATATTGGTAGAAAGGTAGTAACTGATCAATTGGATCTTGCCTTGACAACATATTATAATGTGGTAGTTTTGCAATTTTATAATGATCAACACTTTTTAACATGTCTTGAATTTCTTTAAGGCTTTGAAAAAACATATCGGAAACAGATGTTACTATTTCCTGATTAAAATGAGTAGAGTAATATTTTTGTAACCCTATTTCAATGTGACCTACGTCAATTACAGGTTTGTTAAATTGATGAAACTGTGAATAAATCGCTAGTGTTCGATTCAACAAAGTTCCACCTACTGCATCCGGAGTTAGTAAAAGAATGTTCATTTTGATTATATTGTATGGTTATACTGTAGTTTAGCAAGAAAAAGATCAGTCTCTTTGGTTTTCACTCCTGTAACTTGTAGTGTGACTCTGGGAGTATGTCCGGCATTGGCAGTGCTGTGCGGTACATTTAACCAATCAAATGTGGTAACATCGCCCGCACGCCATCCTGCGTACTGATAGTTTCCGTAATTCCAAAAATGTCCCATTTGCCAATCAGTCAACTGTACAAAATATCTAACAACCTGTGTAGGATCTTCAGGCATCCATTTTTCTAACTTGTCTAAATGCAAATTCCATACTTGCCCAGGACGTTGTACATGCACTCTCACCATCGGTAAGTCTAATGCAAACCGATCTGCTATGCGTTGATATACAGCACTTAGTGAATAGTTCATGTCTGTGACAACATAATCCTTGCTCATGCCATAAGATTCTAAATCATATTCTTCTTGGTCATATTCTTCACTGGCTCTGACCAGTGTATCGTTGGGTCTGCCACGAGTACGCCAAGTAACAGGGTATGCATCTGCAATAACCTGCTCCAACTCTTCACTCCATGTAGGTTTAATCCTCCCAAGTTTAACTACAGTGTCGTATCTTGGATCATTGATCATTGTGTTAAAATGATATTGACTTCTTTGCTTAGTAATTTCCCAATTACTTTCAGACATAATTTAATCCTCGGTTTTTATTTCGTATGCTTCTGTATATGATCCATGCTGCAACTACTACAGTTAGCATGAATAAAGGTCTTGTGATTAATTGATCCCATGTGTATAATTGATTGGTCTGCAAGATGTAGCCTTCTAAACGTTCTGCTACCACATATGTTACTAATAACGCAGGTCTGCTGATGTCATAATATTTACACATAATGCCTAACGTGCCACATAATGTTAACATAACCATGTCCTGCCAACCTTGTGTGTATTGAAAGTTTGCCCAAACAATAACTGCTAAAATAATAGTAGCATATATCCAATAGGGTATTTCTAATATCTTTACAATGTAACGCATAAACACTACACTGACTATGCCTACTACTATACTGCCGCCAACAAAGCCTGCAGCAAGACTTAGTACAAAGTCTGTGTCGTAAATTAACATGGGTGTACCAAGTTCAATACCAAAGTAGATACACAGTGCCATCATGATAGCAGCAAAAGGCGCAGCCGGAATACCAAATAGCACTGTGGGCAACATGCTACTTACTTTTTGAGCACTGTTAGCACCTTCGCAGCCTAACAAGCCCAATGGATTACCTTCACCAAACTTTTTGTCTGGATGCCGTGCCACTGTAGAACCATAGGCTAAAAAGTCTCCAATGGCTCCGCCTACACCTGGTAGTAGTCCTGTGACAAATCCTATTACTCCACCACGCATCATGTCACGTCTATACTCTATACAGTCACGCACACCTTGGCGCAGTTGATGCCAGTACTGATCAAACACTGGAGGACGTTTATGTCTATTCTTCAACCCCCATAATAGTTCTGGAATGCCAAACAAGCCAGATATAAGTGCAATCATTTGTACACCTGCGCCTAAGTACTCCCAGCCAAAAGTAAAACGGTAAGCACCTGTGGCAGGATCCTGTCCTATAACGCCAACGAACAATCCAAGTGCAATTGCTATTAGACTTTTAAAGGGATTTTTGCTGGCAACAAATCCCACACAGGCAAGACTCATTAACATAAAGCCTGCAAACTCAGGCATGCCAAACCATAAGATAATTTGTCCATAGTATGGCAGCAATAAAAATGCCAGTGTGCCATATAACACACCGTTGACAGTACTGTCAAATATTGCAATACCCATTGCTCTGCCTGCTTCTCCACGCTGTGTCATAGGGTATCCATCTATAACACAGGCTGCAGTAGTTGACGCTCCTGGTATACCTGTTAAGATGCTGGTGTAACTGTCTGCGGCAGCACAGGCAGCAGTGATGCTAGTAAGAAACACAATACCAGCATACGGGTCGCTAAGGAAGTAAGGAGCAAAACCGAACACAGTAATCAACGCAGTGGTAACTCCTGCGATGGGTATTACTCCTATTAGCAGTCCGTATAAACTACCTGCTAATATCCATAGTAAGTATGTGATCACTTCAACAATTCAGGTTTGTAAACACTGGGAAAGCCATAGGCTTCTTGGTTCCAACGTACTGCACCTTTGAGTGCTGGCTCTGTGATCAACTTGCTTAGTTCACCGATTACAGCATTGCCATCATTGCCTACGATCCATCCGTAGCGTCCTGTTCGTTGTTCAATGGCAGCAACTGCTTCAGGGTCTGCTAACATCTTGCGTAGTGCGGCACGAAGTTTTTCTGTGTTAGGATTGCCCTTGTTAACCCATAGTGACTTTTGAATCACGTCACGCCAGTTACGAGTAAGTCTATAAGATTCATAAAGTTCTCCACTGGGGTTAACTCCCCACAACTTTTTATAGACGTCTTCGAATTGTGTGCCTGGAAAGTTTGCGTCAGCAACTTGACGTTTGTTCGCCAAGTCGTAAGTGCCATGTGTAAACCATACTTCGTTGTTCTTGGCTTTGTCCGTCCAGAACTTAATCCAAGCAGGAGGACTTTCGCGAGTGATGTTTAGTTCACCACGTAAAAAACCCAAACGCTTTTCTGCACCTTTAACGCCGTTGACCCATACTACACGTTTTTTCCAGCAGTCAAGATAAGCAGAAATATTACCATCTTTTTGTGGTCCACAGACCATCATGGCCATGGCCATACCGTCGGGTTCTAGTCCAGAACCGCCTGCTACTTTAAATGTGTCCTTTTTGGGATCTGTGCCTACACGTTTTCCTACTACAATATCCAAGTTCATCATGCCAATAGCATCGTACTGTCTGTAATCGTAGTCTACTTGATCCAACAAAAAACTAACACCGTTGCCGCCGTGGGCTACCATAATAGTTTTGTCGTCGAATCTTAGTTTGTTGTGAAATTCATTGTATCCTGGAATGTCACGTGCTCCAGGAATATGACGCACAACAACAGGTTCGTCTGTATACTTGCTGAGATTCTGTGCTATAATGCCAGCCCAAACAGCAGTACCCAATCCAGGACCTTGTGGCACAATTAAAGTATAGTCTGCATGGGCTTGTGTGCCGATCACCAATGCTAACATTGCTAGTAGTCGCTTCATTTTAAGTCCTTTGTAAAAGATAGAATTTTAACTCGAATATCGTCTTGAGAATAATCCTGTCTATATTCTTCTGGTGGCTGCTCGATGTGCAAGTTTAAACAGGCAGTTCTGTTATCATAACTATAAAATCCCGGCCGATCTTCCATTGCTTTAATAATATCCTGATTTTGAGCACGTATTTGTGTTGTCATGTGTTTTAGGTTTTTGTAATAACTGCTGTAGTCGGGATAGGTAATACCAAATTCACCACACATTGTCCACCATCCTAGACAACTGTCATTGGGTCTGTGTACAAGCACAACGGGACAGTCGGGCCAAGTACGTTGAATAAAATCAATGTGATGTGCAAAAACATGACTTTTAATAATACGTACACCCTTGCCCGAGAAAGGACGGTCAAACTCTTGTTCTAAATCCTCTTGACTGTACTGGTGCATTTTGTCAAAAAAACCACCAAACTCCATGCCGGGATCAAAATAAGCACCCAAGTGCATTAACTGCATAGTCCCCGAAGCATCGTGATGGTATGTACGAGCCTCAGTATAGTCTGTGCGATCAATGCTGGCACTGTAGTAAATGTTTTTAACTACACTACTCCATTTTGATCCTGGTGCGCCTGCTACAAAAATATATTTCATACAGAATTTATTGATAATTAAAGTTACTTAGTCAAAAAATTATTGATTGACAAAATTATTTAGTCGAAAGTAAAAAATTTTATATGAATACGAAAATTTTTGCTCTTTTAGAAAAAAATTTAAAGAGTTCGTTTAATTTACCCAAATACGAAAAAATTTATCAATCCATTGGACCAGATACCGAAGTACAAAATCTGCCGTGGACTCCTGCTCGTTATCGTAAATTCAAAGACGCAATAGAGCAAGAACTTTGTCTTGACTCAGACTATGTTGGTACGGTACACTCTATAGTGCAGGATTTAAGTGAACGCTACATTCTAAGATTTTTTAGTGAAATTTGGAAACCTAGAACCAACGAGTTTGAATACACAGGGTGGCAACTTGCAGAGGAAGTCAATAAACTTGAACCCAAGGCTGTGCTAGACGTTGGCTGCGGATATCATCCTTTCAAAGGACGTATTCAAAATCTCATAGGCATAGATCCCTACAACAACTGTGCAGATTACGAAGTTGATATCTTAGAATATCGAGTAAAGCCAGAAACCTATGACGTTATACTGGCACTGGGCAGTATTAATTTTAACAGCAGGGACGAAATTGAACAGCGTTTCGGTCACTGTGTAAATCTATTAAAAACTGGTGGTAAATTTTTCTTACGAGCTAACCCGGGTATTGCTCACAAAACAGGACCTTATGTAGATATTTTTCCTTGGGATTTTGAAACAGTCAACAGTTTTGCAGAAACATACAATCTTTCACTAGACACTTTTAAAAAAGACAAACATGATCGACTGTATTTTGTTTACACCAAACTTTGAATTTTATTCAACCAAATTTCTGCTAGTTTAACTTGTTGTTCAGAATCTGTGTGATAGGCACGCTGCCACATAGTGTCATCTTTGCTGGTATAATCCCATGGGCTACCTGATGCTACACAATTTTCTTTGAAATCTTTAAACAAACCCAAATTATCAAAACCTAATCCGGCTTCAGAAAACACAAATGGGATACCTTGAGTTTTTAAAAAATAAAGTGCAGTCTGAGCAATAAGATAATCTTTGTGTTTTTGAAGTTCATAATTGTAAAAATATTTTACATAATCTTTAGCACCTTGGGAAAAGTCAGTTCCTGATCTAACCAGCGCTGGAATAGGATCAGACTTTATACTGGCACACTGGTTCTTAACAAATTCTCTGTTTTCTATATATTTTAAATTATGAACATGCACGCCAGGGTTGTAGTCTTTATCTTTGAACGTGTAATCTAATCTGTCGGGACTGGTAAACCCTAGTATTATCAAATCTGGTTTAAACTCAAGGCAAGACTGTACCTGAAGTCTAATAGCAAAATTACTAGAACCACGTTCTGCCAGATTGATCAAATTGGCATTTAGTTTCTCAGCAATGATTTCAGTGAAATGGGTGTTGGGGTAATTTGGATCTGTTGTAAAATAACTGCATCCGCAAACTTGAATTTTCATAATCTAATCTTGAGCCAAATACTTATGCCTACAGAAAAGAAATTAAAGCATAATATTCCTTTTGTAAACCAGATTTAAATAATCTAGTAGACAGGGTGTTAGCCGGTCTGCTAACATTTCGAACTACGTTTACGATCAGGAGGACACATTGTCAAAACGTAAGCAAAGAATGTATCAGGAGCAAGTCCGTGATACAGATAACATCATAACTTTAAACACATACTACAACAAACGACGCAGAGTCGATTTACTTCCAAAAACCCTCAATCAAGAAACCTACGTTAACCTACTAACAGATCCCAGCAAATTAATCGTGTTTGCTACAGGGCCTGCTGGTACGGGAAAAACTATGTTGGCCATGCTTGCGGGTATACAGGCACTAAAAGACGGGAGGGTAACAAAGATAGTGCTGACCAGACCAGCAGTGGGAGTAGACGATGAGCGACATGGTTTCTTGCCTGGAGATTTAAATCAAAAGATGGAACCTTGGACCAGACCGTTGTTTGATGTTCTTATGGAATATTACGACAAAAAAGAAGTTACCCGAATGCTAGACGAACAAATTATCGAGATATCTCCACTGGCATTTATGCGTGGCCGCACATTTAAAAATGCTTGGATCATTGCAGACGAAATGCAGAATGCAACTCCAAATCAAATGAAAATGTTGCTGACACGTTTGGGCGAATCCAGTAAGATGATAGTTACTGGAGACACACGTCAAGCAGATAGACGTGATCCTGACAATGGTCTATTAAACTTCAAAGCACTTGTAGAAAGTTATAAGAATTGCCAATATGTGGCTGGTGTTGAACTGGAAGGCAGAGATATTCAACGTCACCCTGCGGTTATTGAAGTCTTAAAAATTTATCAGGAGATATAACACAAGAGGGTAATCGGCCGTAAATATACCATATGGTCGATTACTCCTCAATACGCAGTGTGCATCTTGAAATCAGCACACGTTGTAACGCAGCCTGTCCTATGTGTCCTAGAAATATATCTGGGTACGATATGGATCTTGGTTATCCTATACACGATATGCGACTGGAAGAAGCACAAAGCATTTTTACACCAGCATTTTTAAAACAAGTCAACAACATTTTAATCAACGGTAACTTTGGTGATTTTGTAACTGCCAGAGATAATTTAAAAATTGTACGATATTTTGTAGAACAAAATCCCGATATAAGAATTGAAATTAGCACCAATGCCAGTGCAAGGCCCAATATATGGAGCGAGTTGGGCAGTATTCCAAATGTTGTTGTAGGGTTTGCTTTAGACGGATTAAAAGACACACATAATAGATACAGACGCAACACCGATTGGGATATGGTAATAAGCAATGCCAAAAAGTTTATTGCGGCAGGCGGCCAAGCGGTGTGGCGCATGATACAGTTTGATTATAATCAACATCAAATTGAAGACTGTAAACGTCTTGCTCGAGACCTAGGGTTTATCAAGTTTGATCCAGTTTACGATGGCCGTGATCGAAGCCCAGTCTATAACAATCAAGGCAACTTTTTATACAAAATTGGACATGATTCCAACGTGCATGAGTATCCAGAATCTGCGTTGACATGGAAATCTTGGACAGACCATGGAGCGCAACCAGATGTCAGGCTAGCCAATTACCCAAGTTTACAAATTAAAAACAGAGTTGACTGTCACAGTATAAAAAACGAAGAAATTTATATAACTGCAACTGGAGAGGTGTATCCTTGTTGTTGGTTAGGCATGTATCCTAAATTAGATTACCAACATGCCTGGCAGCATGATAATTTTCAAATCAAAGAAATGATCAACTCTAATAACAATGCCCTAGAGGTTGGGATTGAAAGTGCTGTTGCATGGTTTAACACTGTTGAACAGAGTTGGCAAAAAGAAACCTACCAAGATGGTAGGTGTTTTAAATGCGATCAGATTTGCGGCAGAAATTAAGGACTTCTTATAAGAATTCGTTCGTAGAGTTGCCGCCAGTTTTTAACTTTAGGAATCAACGGATTATTATAATTCATATTGTGTCCGTGCTCCATTAATACACTGCGAAGTCCCAACTTTAAACCTACTTCAGCATTTGTTATTTTGTCCTCAATCCACCAGCACCCTGTGTCTCTATACTGCTCCAGTGCCTCGTCTTTGTCAGCACCGGTGTCTAAGATAATAAATTTCGCAAACGCTGTTTTCCCAAACAGTTTCTGCAAATTCATTTTTCTCAATTCCTGAGCGTTTTCGTCTAAACTCAAACTGGTAATACAATGAAACACAAACCCTTTTTCTTCGTGTAGTCTTTTAACGTAAAACATGCTGTCACGTAATGCGGGTAGAAATCCAATACTGGCACTTTCGTTGAAAATCTTAATTAATTTTTTTCCCTGATCATAGTCAATGCCATATCTTTTGCCAATGCTATATTCAAATTGGGTGTCATCTTTGCGTTTAAATCCATGCTGCTGCATCCAGATATCAAATGCATATTCCCAGTCTGTTAGTACACCGTCTGAATCTGTTAAGATAACTTTGTTTTTCATTTAATCTTTCTATTGATAAAACTGGTCATGGCATCTACCTGACTCTGTAATCGATTAAGTTTTCTTTCAAGTGTAGCAATAGTGATTGCCTGTTCTGTGTTTGTGTGTGCAAGATCCTGAAATTGTTTGCGCCACACTTTCATTTCTTTTTCATGTCCCAACAGAGTAGGGCGTGGTGGAGCATTGGGGTCTACTTCACGCTTCCGTTTTTTCTGCTGATACATTTCCATTGTCTTTTACCTCAGGGTATAATTCTGCAAGTAAAGGATTTATATATTTGGGATAACCTTCTTGATAGTGTGCCAGTAAACTAGGAAAATCGGCATCGCTGTTGAATTGATTTTTAATAATCCATTGTTTACTTAAATTTAAAATCACACCAGCATTAAGTTGATCTTTTGTTTTAAGTCCTCTAGTAATATTTATTGATTCGTCATAGGCAATATTTTCACTATTGGTCATGTAACCCGGTTCTTTGGTTCTAGCAGGATCTTTGGGTTTAATGTGATAGAATGCCAACAAATAAATGTCTTTAACTTTCATACAAATACTTTCCTATTATTTTACTGTACTCTGTGCTGGTTTGTGCCTTGGGCGCACACAATCCACACATACATTTTCTCTTGATACAAGTTGTATAAGATTGTGTACCTTTACTGACAAAATTCTTGGCCTGATCAAGTATGCCAGCAGTGTCCGACAAATAGCCCACAGGACCTAATTTATTTTCAAAATTTGTTTTGCAATCTTTGTTATTGAAAACTTCACCGGTGATCTGTTTTACATACAGGAAAAAATGATTTACACTGCATTTCCAATCAGTAAATTTATTTTCAACAAAACTTATTTGATTTTTATAATTGCTGTCTGTGCATACAAGTCTACCTCCACAACAACTTCTTCCTACTTCGGCCAGATCTACTTTTGCCTGTGATTCTGGTACAATAGAAATCACAGTTTTTTTATTTCTTGAATTATATAAACTATCAAACCATTCCACTTGTTCGCTGTCGTATTCAAAATCAGCATTAAAGTGATGATCTATCTGTCGCGGCAAATACTTTATATTGTTTTCTTGGCACCAGGCAATTGTGTTTTGGGATTCTGCAAAACGTTGTTTGTCACTGTGCATCAACACTACAACCTTGGAACTTTTTCCATGTTTTTTCAACAACAATAAATTTTCAAAAAACATACTTTTTTGTTTATTGCTCGATTCACTGTGAAAACTACAGGTCCATTCATCAATGTAGGGAATAAGACTCAGTAATTTTTTCTTTGTCACTGTTAAATTGGTTGTTGTTGATATCGAAAGTTTCCATTTATCCTTGTAGTCATGATAACGTTCATGGCACTGTTTAACAATTTCTTCAATATCAGAGTGAAACAATGCTTCTCCTCCATAGATATTCAAAACAACATGTTTAAACGCACGTGATTTTGACTGCATAAATTGGTCAACATACTGATACATAAAATCTATGGTCGGCAAGCAGTCTTTTAATTTTGGATGTGGTGTGCTGTTGAGATGTCCGCTATACAATCCTTCAGGACAATAACTACAATCAAGATTACACTTCATTGTTAACTCCCAATCCAATAAAAAAGTTAATCTATTGTTGGGATCAATTGCAGCTTCAAGACTTTTGAAGTTAGGCATCTATTCCTGAAAGTTCTACCAAAGTAGCACTGAGATTTATTTCTGGGTCTGCTACCATGCTGTGATTTACCAGACCCCGACGGATGATCACAATTGCCTCATCCTGTCCTTGTTCATTTTTACTCCATAGATCCAGGTTGTCATACATCCAACGAAATACGTCTTCCATTTCTTCTGGTCTGGCCTGCTCACACAACAGTTTACGACCTTGTTTGATTTGACGTGCTTTAAATAGTTCTGTCACAGACAGTTTCCAGTCACTGGTGCTGCCGCCACTTTCTCTAGGTTGAATTAACGTACCTGTGGTAGTGTTGGCTTGTAGTAGATTCAAACACTTACGTAAATCTGGGTATGTACTACGCACATAGGTATCTAAAGTATCTAGTTCAAATTCAATGCCTTCTTCTACCAAAACAGTGGCTGCTCTGGCAGTGAATTCGACTTGGTCAGTTTTATGAATATGAATTTCGTGACATCGACTTTTCAGTGGAGGAATAACTTTGTTTGCAAAATTACAAGTTAAAATAAATCTAGCCTGTGAAGCATAAGTTTCCATTAATCCACGAAGCAGTCCTTGTGCATTTGGACTTAAATAATCTGCCTCATCTAACAGCACAATTTTCAATTTTCCAAACGGCATTGTACTCACAAAGCCTTCAATTTTGGTCTTTAAGAAATCTACTCCGTTGTCTCTACTGGCATTGACCTGTAAAAAATCATAACCATCAATTTCCAATTGATTGACCAAAACTTTTGCCAAAGTTGTTTTTCCTGTGCCGGCTGGGCCGTGCAGTAACAAATGCGGAATACTGCCGTCTTGTATCCAAGTCAGTACTTGTTCCTTGACTGCTGGGTCAGTAAACACATAACTGTCCACTGTTTGAGGTCTGTATTTTTCTGTCCAAAGTTCTTTCATTTTTTCTGTGCCTCTGATACACGTTTTCTTAAACTGCTGCTGCTAAAACTATGATCACGTTTATTATAAACTATCTCGATACCCCTGTCAATGCAAATTTGCCGGCCGGTATAGTCTTTGTCAGCATATTCTACACCCAAAATTCTAACATCAATGGGTAGTGTTAACAATATGTCTTCCAAATCTTTTTCCGTCTGGTATACCACTATTTCATCCACGTAGCGAGTTGCAGCCAATTGTATCTGTCGTTCTACAATACTTTGTATTGGCGGATTTTTTGTGTCAGGCCTGTCAATTGTGGGATCAGTTTGTAGTGCAGCAATCAAATAGTCGCAGTGATTTTTACACTCACTGAGCATGGCAACATGCCCTGCGTGTAGCAAATCGAATGTGCTAAACGTGATACCAATTTTTAAATCCTGTTGTTTAAGTTCTCTTACTTTGTTAAATATCATACTATTAAATTTACTAAAATCATTAATGCTATTACAAATACAACACAGAGCGCAAACCCTACCGCAATCACTGTGATGGGACTTAACTGTGTTTTATCCTGTTCGAATTTTTGTTGACTACGTATTCCAAGAAAACTCCAAAGCACTGCTCGGACAGTTTTCACGATCATACCAGTTCTTCAACTACACCCAATGCTTCGGCAGCAATTACTAATGCACCTGCTAACATTAAATTACTGTTAATTAGTGCAATACCTGCCAGAACGCGAATGGCGCTTTTTGCAAGGCTGACATAAAAATGCCCCCGGCTTGTATCTTTGGGTTGAATATTCATTTTATCTTTCTTTATTTGCAATTGCAGTTACGTCCTTGATTGCAATCGCCTGTGCAACTAGATGGTAAAATCCCCCACAAAACGGAACCAAAAAGACTCCACACTGTGATAACAATCCATGCTAAACACACAACCAGTATAATGATTTCAAACAAACTCATTGATTCCCTTACTTGTTCTTTAAAATTTTAAATGTACGTTCTGCTTCAAGTTGATCAACGAACTCTTGTTCGCCCACATAAGTAGAACAACCTTCCAATGCGTCTTCGATGTAGTATTTTAAACGAATAAGATCCTGTTTGCAACCCCATGTAACAAAACCATCCATTCTGGGATCGGTAGCAGCAAATTTTATTTTCCAAATTTCCTGCTCAATCTTTTCTCTGTTCCAGTCTTTAATCATTCTTTTTTCTTCAGTGTCCAAGTGCCATCTGCGTTGTCTACCCAAAGCAATACTGTGCCTTCGGTCCAATCCTCTGGCAAACAGCCTTCTGGAAAGACTACAAACTGTTCTCCGTTTTCGTCTTCTACAACATTGGCAGTGAATTTGTTCACTGCTGACTCCAGTCAATCCGTTGTTGTGCGTTACCGTCGACTGCGGTACTGACTGTGTCATCGGGCGGCAGTTCATCACTGACCAGCATGACAGCATCGCCGTCAATCCTGCGTAGTGTAAATTCGTCGTTGTCAATGTCTACTTTGACACCTCTAGTCCAACGTCCATGCTCGACCAGAATCCACTGTCCTACTTTAACATCTTCCTGTTCTGGGCCAACTGCATAGACTTGACACCAGCGTGGCCTGATACCATCTGACTTGCCATCATCGTCTAACAGTACAATACCACTGCTAAGTTGTCTACTACCAAATACCATATCTCTTGCAAGAATATGATTTTTCAGTGCTTTGACACTTTTGATTTTATTTGTAAATTTAAATCCAATTTTTTGATCGAAAGGGTTTTCAATTGCCATTTATTTAGGTTTCCTCATTGCTTGTCTTGCTAAATCAGTTTGACTATAGTGATCTTTGATAACTTCATTTCTTCTTTTCACAACATTGCCTTGATTATCAATTTTATCACCACGTGCATTTACCTTCATATTTCCAATTGCACGTTCTTGTTCGTTTTGTAATCTTAGATTATCCATGTTAATAAATTTGCCTTGTGCTGTTCTATATACACCACGTGCCATATTGTTCTCCTGTGTACACTATTTAAGGAATTCCTGAATGTCGAGGCCGTAATATAGACTGTTGATCTTGTGTACTCCTAACAAGTAAAGAACATAACTACTGACACTGCTTCCTCGACCTACACCCCAAACAATGTTGTGTTTTCTAAGTATATCTACTAGATATTTCATAAAACGTAACAGATTGAACAATTCCCGCTCTTGATAAAGCAATAGTTCTTCGCCAACTCGTTGTAGTTCCTGTTCGGTTTGACATTGTTCCAATAACCATTTGGCAATATCCAATTGTTTATATTCATCAGGCATCAACCATTGTGCTTGTTTGCTTTTGTGAAATTCTTCTACGTTACCATACCAACCGCCGTACTTTTGCAGTAAAGGCAGTTCGGCATATAAATTTTTTACGCTGTTGTTGTATTGTGCGTTGTCTTCGACCAAAAAATTGGCCAAATCCAAGTCAGGATTTTTATATAAGAGATCACACAACTCTGCGGTTGTGCACCAAGACTGTCCTACTACGTCATATTTCATTTAATGTCAATGATGTCATCAAAGTCACGACCAGCCTTTTTACTGAGTTCTTCCATCATTCGACGCTGGCGTGTGTTCATTTCTTGTTGATAGTCTTCCAGCATCATTTGCACTTGTTGAAGTAACTCGGCATTGCCAAAACTGTAGGCTTGATTTACACGTTTACCTAGTTCAGTAATTTTTTTACCTAGTTCGTCGTCTGAAAGTTCAGTCAAGTTTGGTGTAAGTGGGTGCATTATGCTGAATCCTTGTTTTCAATACCTAACAACTGCTCAAGTTGCTCACGTGCTAAAAATGCTCTGCCATCTTCTAAGTATGACAGAATTTCTTCTAGTTTGTCAACCACTTGATCAGGTAGTTCTACATATTGTTTGTCGTTCACAAGTCGCCTTCTTTGCGGTTTTCGCTGTAAAACGGATCAAACGATCCGCCGGGATAACGTGCTTCTAGTTTTTTTACGTTTTCTGCAATTACTTCGTTGGGGTCATAGTTGAGTGCTCGACAAGCATTGATCCAATACCACATGATATCGCCCAGTTCACGTTTCATGTGAAAACGTGCTTCTTCTGTGAATGGTTTGCCTTGAAAGAAAATCTTTTTGGGAATTTCTGCAAACTCTCCTCCTTCTGCGGCTAAACCAATGGCTGCTGTCAACAACAGACTGGCATTTAAATTTTCACTATCTTTTAAGTCTAACAGCCGATTTTCAAAAGCATTTACACTGTTGCTTTCTGCACTAGTTACTGCTTCAACGAAATCTTGATATCGTTTTAAATCAATTTGCATCTGGGCTCCTATATTTTGTACTATTGTACAAATATAATAGCACAATGTCAAATGGTTTGATTAGGTTGTTTTATACCAAACTGAATCGTAGAACATCCATTCGCCGCCGACATTGGCATTACCTGTTGTAAATGCTCCGTTTATACTTTGTCCACCAATCACAGTGTGTGTCAATGTTGTAATGGTATTAGCAAAACTAATTTTGATAATTTGCCCATTCATTGGTGTCTGTGGCATTGTTATGGTATAGCTAGCAATTACAGCATTTGGTTGAATAATGACTGCACCAATATTACTGTATATCTGTGTGCTGGAACCATTGGCAGCGTTTGGAACAAATTGCACACCAAATGCTGTACCTCCACACATGTCTGTGATTCCTGTCACAGTCAAATTGCCAACGTTGGCATTACCTGTCACGCTTAAAGCAGTCAGTGTACCAAGAGATGTGATATTGGTTTGGGCATTTGTTAATATGTTGCCGATATAACCAGTGTTGGCAATAAAGTAGTCGGCAGTGACGTTTCCTGTAAAACTGGCGCTGTTTGAACTGCTGACCAAGTTGCCTGTGACCAAAGTATTACAGGTAATTGTGCCAAAAGCACTGCCGGCAACATTGGCCACTGTCATGGTAATACCTGCCTGTGCAGCATTGCTTACGGAAGTAACAACATTAAAACTGTCTTGTGCTTCTGTGGTCGGTCTTGTCAGATCAGAAATAATATAACTAGTGCCACCGTCGTTGGTACTAAACTCAAAAACATATACCCCAGGATCTTGGAATGTAATAGTGTTGCCGGATATTCCGCTGATTGTGTCTTTGTTGATACTGACTGCAGCCGGAATGGCAAGAGTGTGAGCAGTATTGGTAATTGTAACCTGTAACCTAAAACGTGTTTGCTGACCACTGGCAACACTAAATCCATTGAAAGTTAAAACTGTGCTTCCAGTCAATGTAATGGTTTGGTAACTGCCATTACTGTATTGTAAAGGTATGTTACCTGACACACTGCCGATGTCAAAAATTGTTTCTCTACTACTTCTGAAAACACCATTGCTAATTGTGGTGTTCCCGCCTAGATCGTTGTTTTGATTTCTAATGACAGCATTGGCTTGTAGGCTGCTGATTTCTTCATAAGCAAAGCCAAAATTATTTTGAATAGCGGTAAAATTGTCGCGAAATCCTTGGCTGCTATTATCTTGCCCGGCCACAGGATATGCGGCATTAATGCTATTTTGATTAATCTGACTAGCCATTTATGATAAAACTCCAAATTGTGGATACTTAAGATATTTATCACCCGTAGAAGGTGTGGTATAAGGATCTGTGTAGGTGTAACTATAGCCCAACCCATTGCCAGTAATATTTGCGGTTGCATTGGCTAATAACGTGAGTTCTGTATCTGAAGATATAGAATTAACAGTGCCTAGCACTGAGTTGTTGACCAGCAATGTATCGCCAATGTGTAGTTGAGAAGTAAATGCAGTTGATACACCTTCAATTTCATAATTCACTGCAGAAAGATTGGCAGTCAAGGGAAACAGCAATGACAAAGATGTTGAACTTGTAATACTACGTATAGTACCAATGCTGTTTCCTGCAACGTAGATATTCTTACCTACTTTTGCTTCTGTAGTGAAACTGGTACTGTTGCCGGTAATAGAAGTGCCACCAGATGTTCCGCTGATTGTGCCTGCGCCTGTGACGTTTGGTTGTAATCCAACCACAATGTTACTTGAAGTGTTTGCAGTAATATTTCCTGTGGCCACAATGTAACTGTTAGAGTTGAATATATTACCAAATGTAAAGGCAGAGTTGGCCACCACAACAGCACTGTTTGCTGCCAGTGTCAGTGTGGTATTGCTTGATATGTTGGCAACATTTCCAAGCAGAATATTACTCCAATAAATTTGTGCATTGGGTGCCAGTTCAGTTTCAAACAACGTGCCAGACCCAACAACTACGGGTGATACAAGATTTGCTGTTATATTTCCGGTGCCCGAAACCAATTCATCAGTTTTGATAAAATTATTACTTAATATATTGTCCCACTCATACCTATCAATTGTAAAATCTATCAAATTGAAATCTTCAATGACTTGACTGACTCTGTATGCCACTTCTGCACTGCGGCCTGGATTTACATATGCAAGCACCAATGCTCTAGTAAATCCCAACACTGTACCATCGTCTTGTCTACTGGTCATCCATCTCGGCAGTATACCTCGGTCTTGGTAACCAATGTTGTCAGTGAGACGTTGTATCATGTTGGGAAAACTATTAGGGTATATTGTAGATACATTTTGACTGTTTGTGGGCACAGATTCTGCCAGGTTTGGACCAAAACCTGACGGATTCAAACGATCATCAATCAACTCAACATAAACAACTTCGTATATTGTGTTGAAATTGTCGTCTTTGGCAATGGCTGTTCGCAAACTACCAAATCCCAAACGTTTCCAATAATGGTTCAACGTAATAGCATTAATATATTCAGCATCCGTGTCTGGATTCAGGCCAGTCAAAAACAAAACTCTTCTCAGAAGATTTCTGCCAAACCATGGATCCCAATATCTGTAAATGTATGAATTTGGAAATACATCAGTGTTGCTAATTAGCGTGTTGTAAATGTCTCTGCCGGCACGATCGGGCAATAACTGTATGTACAGATTTTCATATGGTCTACTGTTTCTTTCTGCCACTTGTATGGTAAATTCTTTGTCTAAGATAGCAGTGCCATTTGAATTAGAAGCTCTGATTGTAAATGTATAAGTTGTGGGACTGCTGGGAATATCAAAACTCACACGTCCAGCAATCACACCATCTGGCAACAAGGTAAGGCCAACCGGCAACCCGCCCAGGCCGTTGCCTACTAAACTGTAATTCAATTGTGAACCATTGGTTTGTTCTGCCTCAACATAAAATTCGCTTATTTCGCCATTGTATATTGTGCCCAAATTGCTGGCAGTTACCCAACTTATAGTGTCTGTGGTTTGCCCTGTAACTGTGATACTATAAACCACTGTGTTACTAAGATAATCTGGATACAATGTTTTTCTTGCTTGTACACCAAACGTACTTGTCACAGTTAAAACATTTCCTACCGGAATAGAACCAGTGATATAACCAGTGTTGGCTTGTATTGTTAGGCCTGCAGGCAAAGATCCAGAAGTGATAAAATATGTTAAACTATCATTGTCAAAATCAGTGGCATCAATTTTTTCATAATACTCTGATCCTTGCGTGACATTGCCCAAAGAGCCAGCCGGCGTAGTGAAAAAAGGTGTGTATCTCAGACCAGTATCGGCTGTGATAATGCTGACATTGTCTGCACTGTAGTATGTGGAATCTGCACCCAAAGATTTTCTATTGATAACATTCAGGGTATAATCTTTGGCATCTATTTTGGCACCATCATCGGCCAGCACAGTGAAACTGTATGTAGTGTTGCTGGTAATAGGAGTGACCACTCCTCTTAGATTGCCGTTGGCGGCAAGTTCTAAGTTGGATGGCAACGTGCCATTGGCCAATGTAAATTCGGTGTCGGCTAGATTGCTGGTGTCAACCAAGGTAAAGGTCTGTCTGTATCGGTTACCGGTGATTGTTAATGGCAGTTCACCACTGCTGGGAGTTATGTTTGGTTGTATTGTGCTGGCCACAGTCAGACTAAAACCACGATCATTTACCACACCAGTGGTATCCGTGGCCCTGACTGTAAAATTACTGGTTATTGATCCTAAAACGTTTAAGGTATTTCCTGAAATATATCCATTGGTTTCTAATTCCAGTCCGCTGGGCAACGATCCAGTTGTCAAAGTATAAGAAACTGTAGTGCCTGGACTGTATGTTTCTAGATTCAAACTGTAAGTTTGTAACTCTGGTATAGTTCCTAAACTGCCAGCCGGTGTTATCCATGTAATGGCCATAATTATGTTTTAGTTAATCGAAACCAATAAGTTCCGTTGCTTACTAGTTCTGCAGTGTCTGTACCACCTTCGTTGATAATATCAAATGAGTTAAAGTTTTGACTACCACTTGTAAATATGTTTCCTGCACCAGTTTCTACTTGGACTGTGACTGTTGTTGTGTTTGCATTGAGTCCTGAAGGGTCAAAATATCTTACTTGAAGAAATCTATTTGTACTGATGTTGGCATTGGGTAGTGTCACTATGCAGTTTGTGTCGCTGTCAGTGTTGGCAAGCAAGAAATATTCATAATCTTGCACTGTGTGTGAACCCGTTATTTCGACAACATTGGCAAGTAGTTGATGCAGTAGGGTAAATCTATTTTCGATTGTTACTGTGTTATAGGCTGTTACAGGTCCGTTGGAGTTAAAGGTACCTTGCAGCTCAGTGGTACCCGACACAGTGAGATTGGATAAAGTTCCTACTTGAGTGATGTTGGGCTGTGTTGCAGTTGTCAACTCGCCACCAATGGTGGAAGTATTGAGAGTTGTGATATTGGCAGTGTTAAAACTGCTGAAACCTGTGCTTGTGATATTGGCAGTGATGTTGCCAGAATCTGTCACTATACTGTTCAGTATAGAAAAATTATTATTGGTAGTGCGAAATGATTGTCGTAGACTGTCACCTGTACCGTCGTTGGGTGTGGTTCCAGTATTGATATTTGCAAAAGTTGGCATAGTCTAAGTCCGTTTTAGTTATTTATCGGACTTAGAATTTAGATAGTTGTGTTTAGTATGGACTAAAACTTGATCCGCAACCGCAAGTGGTTTGTGCGTTTGGATTGTCTATACTGAAACTGGCGCCCATCAAGTCTTCTTTGTAGTCAATTCTGGCGCCATCTAAGTAAGTTGCGCTCATTGAATCTATTAGTATTTTAACGCCTTGGTGATCTTCTTCCCAATCGTCTTCATTGGCGATTTCGTCAAATGTAAAACCGTACTGCATGCCCGAGCAACCGCCGCCTTGTACAAAAGTGCGTAGTTTAAGATCCGGGTTGTTTTCTTCTGCTAGTAGGTCTCGCAGTTTTTCCACTGCAGAATCTGTAAGTGTGATCATTTGCCTGAATATATCCTGATGTTAACTCTGTCCCAATTTATGATACGCCAGATGTTGGCTAGGTAACGTTTCTTATCAGCACCGTAATCCTTAGCCCAGGCGTGTTCCCACCAGTCCACCAAAAGTGCAATGTCTGTACGTTTTTGGTGGTTGGGTATTTTCTTTATTTCGCCACTGCGGCTGAGGTAAATCCAACCAGAACCCTGTATCTTCATTGCTTCTTCAGCAAACCGTTCCTTGAATTCAGCAAAACTACCAAACTTGCGGTTAATTAGTTCAAGGCTTGCACCGCGTGGTTTGTTGTTGTTGCGTGGAGGGTACAGTTGAGGGAAAAATATATTGTGTAAAAAGGCGCCTGCTTCATTGAAAGTTTTATCGCCTTCGCCTTTGTTGTAGCGTTCTACATAGCCTCTGGCTAGTTTACCATAATGATAGTCCAGTGTGGCCTTGCTCATTACAGGAGCCAATTGAGTTTCTTTATATGGTAGTTTTTCTAAAACTAATTCTTGGCTGCTTTTGGCTTCTACTAAATTTATAAAATCGCGCATTGTGTATTTATTTTGTGCGGTAAACAATCCTAGCTCTACTTAAATCATAGGGACTCATTTCCATTACAACACTGTCCCCGTTGATAATTTTGATATCGTTTTTACGCATTTTACCGCCTATGTAGGCTGTAACAACATGATCTAATTCATCTAATTTGATTTTAAACATAGCGTTGGGCAAGCATTCTAACACACGCCCTGTGTAGCGCATCATTTCTTCTTTAGGCAATCTCGGTTCCTTATTTGGCAAGTACAGTAGATTGATATCTTTGATTGGGTTTGACTATGCCGTAAGTTCGATATAAAAAATTTACAAAATTTTCTGCTTCGCGTTTTCTAGTAGCATCTTCTACATCAGTCCAAACCAAATAAGCCTGATAGACTTTATCTAACCATTCTTTGTCATTTTTCATTGTCGATTGATTCCCTAAAACAATATCCAGTGCCATGCCTGTGAACTGTATTTAACCTCATCAGTTCCATATTGCACTCTTGCTGACTACGGGCCGTGGCTAGAATCTGGTAACTCACAAAACCTTCAGGACGACTGTCAAAGAAACTGAATACAAGAATCCAATATAGCATCACATACTTATCTACGCATGTGAGCAATAGCCTCGGCTTCGTCGTCGCTGAAAATAGGTACGGCATTGCTTTTGTGCATAGTGCCAATGCCCTTGATCTTAGTGCCGGTATATTTCGGGACTTCACGTTTTGGGGCATTGCCCATACCGTTACCCAAACTGGGAATATTTTGGGTTTCACGTCCAGGAGGTGCACTTAGGCTGTATTTCAAAGGTTCTGCATCTAAGCCTTTGCGTTGCCGGCGTTGCTCTTGTTCTACGCCATACTGAGCCTTAATCTTTGCCCAACTTGCCTCCAATTCGCGATGGCGGCGTGCTTCATCTGCGGTGCGAAACTTTACTTTGCCCTTGCGCTTACCATTAAGGCTTAGCCAAGGTCCTTCGAGGTGCATGGTCATAACAACTCCCAGAGTGTCAAATATAATTTATTATAAGGGATTTAAGTAATTCTGTCAAGTACTACTTTAGTACTACAGATTATCAGGCCAATCTCGGTATAGAGCATGCTGAATGTTATCTGCTACAAATTGATTAAAACTGCGATGCTTGCCTTCAAGTTCACCCTCCAGTGGTGCTACACGTTCAAATGCTGAGTCCATTTGTGCCATGTTTCGAAATTCCATCATAATATGCCATTCTGGAATGTCCATACTACGGAATCCCATTTTGCATCTAGTAATACGATAACTTTCCATTTTACCTTCGGACTTCAAGTGCTCTAAAAATGCCTTCATGTTATTAACAAATTCTAGATCAGTGATATGGCCTTCTTTGTCTGCCCAAATGTGATAAATGTCCATTATCCGCGCTCCGGAAAATAATCTTTCATTGTGCCTTCTCTATGTACATCGCTAGTTATGCAATGAAGGCCGCCATCCCAAAAGTACCTATGTCTAAAATTTATTACGTGCGGTGTGATGCTATATCGCTCAAATACCTTAAACACTTTTTCGTTGTAGTTATTACAGACAACATTTTTTTCGTCTATCACTATCATGTTTACGTCAAAGACTGTTTCTTCTACGTAGCCGACCCAGTGGCCTAACCAACTTTCAACAAAGTCTGTAAAATCGTTGTTTAGTTCTTCTCCCGGAACCCACCATTTGCCTTTA
>Ga0222719_10001042_pt1 | contig 27583 bp, 41 predicted proteins | sample C33_34DmetaG_FD_165039 | JGI IMG/M metagenome (GOLD analysis project Ga0222719, IMG submission 165039) | Estuarine water microbial communities from San Francisco Bay, California, United States - C33_34D | ecosystem: Environmental > Aquatic > Marine > Unclassified | place: USA: California...
AATTGATATTTATGATAATCAACAAATCACCCATGTTCAATATTGTTTTATTGGTTCTATTTTTTCATTCAATAGTACTGAGTCAGTCTATAATTACTAAAGAGGCATATGACAATCGATTTACTCCACCTGAAATTGGTCTACCAGAAAATATACCTTTTGTCAAAAATATAATTTGGGGAGAAAACGGAACTTTCAGAAAACTAAATATTGGTCCTGAAACAAGAATTGAAGAATTAAAGTTACGAAGAAAAATGCTTCAAGCTCACCAATGGCTTGGAATCATTACTCTTGCTGGTCTTGCTTATCAATATGATGTTGGAAAAGAACTATATGATGGAAATGATAGTAATTATTGGGATTCTCATTATGATAAACATAAAGCGATGGGATATTTTACATATATGACTTATATGTCAACAGCATCACTCTCAATTTTTTCTCCTCCAGCAAGAAAATATGATAATAATATAAATTCTATAAAGTTTCACAGAGGAATGGCAGCATTGCATTTTACCGCTATGATGGCACAACCATTTCTTGCCAAAAAAGCAGTTGAAAATGGTAAAAGATATAATGATTTGATGGATGCTCATCTCAAAGCTGGAACTGTAGCTTTTTTTGCTTTGAGTCTTGATGCGTTAGGAATTACTTTTTTCAAATGAAGAAACTGATTTTTATCTTCTTTGTCCAAATGCTTTTCTCTCAATCATTTGTTGAGCTTGATTTAGATAAAAGCTATATATCTTATGATGGTAAACATCCTGCTCATAATTGGACTGGTATATCAAATGAAATTCAAGGATCTTTTGAACTTAATATTCAAGATTTAACTTTGTCAAAAATAGATCTATATGTTCCAGTATTTAGCTTTGATAGCAAAAATGCAAGCCGAGATTCTAATATGTTAGACGTCGTAGAAGAATATTATTATCCATACGTAAGATTTGTTTCTACCAAAATTCATAAAAAAAATAACGAGTTTATTGTAACAGGGAGTATAAGTTTTCACGGGATAACAAAGGAATTTGTAATTCCAGTTAAATATATTATGGAAAATAATAATGTAATTATTAAATCAGAATTTGCAATAATGTTATCAGATTTTAAAATCAAAAGACCTTCTTTATTAACTATTAAAATTCGAAATAAAGTAGATATAAAAGTGTATTTAGAGGGTTCTATTTAAACAATAACTAACTATAGCAAAAATTTCGGCAATTAAAACATCTTGAAGTGGAGTAGCTGTAGGATATCCAAAATTCCAAAAAAATACTAATGCAAGCCAAATAGCATAATGCTTGATCACAGACTTATGTTAGCCAAAAAGATAGAATGTTTTATTTGGAACCATCACAAGCATAAAGAAAGTAAAGTGCAATGCAATAATAAGCCCAAAAATTTGTAATACTGTAATTGTGTTTTTATCCATGTTTTCCTTTAAATAAGCGTTTTAATATAGTGATTTCTGGAAATAAAATATGAACTCTTTTTTGATAATTTTTATATTGAGGTCTAGTGCGTAAAATTTTGATTTCAATCCATGGTATGCTAGCAAGCATAAACATAGCAGTCATCGCAATTGGTGCTAATAAGAGATAATTAAAGCCAGAAAATGAGTAACCAAAAACAAAAATTCCCCACCAAAAAATTATCTCACCATAGTAATTTGGATGTCTAGAGTAGTTCCAAAGACCTGTTTCAATAATACCAGCTCCACTACGGTTTTTTTCTCTAAAAGCATGAAGTTGTTTATCGCTTATAATTTCAAGAAGTACACCAATTATACATAATCCAAAACCCAGAAAAATTAACCAATTGTAGCTAGATGAGAAGTTCTGCGCCATTGGCATACAACAGAAAAAAACTATAAAGGTTGGGAAAAAATGAATCCCTCCAACATTGCCAACAATTTCAAAAGCACTTCCTAGATTTTTTCGCATATCTATATATCTCCAATCTTCATGATGAAGTCCATCCCAGGTTTTCATCCAATTTGAAGTTAGTCTAAGAGACCAAAATAAAACTGCTACCATTAATAGAATAGTAGGGGTGTTTATAATATAGTCATTCATCGCAATCCAATAAAATGCTATTACTGGAGGAATAACGGACCAGTAAGGATCGTAGAATGATGAATTTCTATAAGCAACACTGAAAGCATAGATAGTAAATGTAGCTATAATATCTGCAATCAAAATCTGAAGCATTTCAGAAAAATTTGACGTAAATGAAAAAGATATAAATCCTAATGTAATAGCTACTATATATGCTATTAATACAGTTAGCAAGCCTTTAGTCTTTATTGTCATTTATAAGTGTTTTTAAATTAATTTTTTCAAAAGATAGAAAGATGTATCCAAAAATAATAGTATATACTAAAAATAAACTATGCATTAAAATAGCTGTAGTTTGAGCTAAATCAATATTTATTTCATAAAGACTAAGACAATAAATAACTGCTAGATGATAAGTGCCTATAGCAGCTGGAGCGATTGGAAGAGAAGTAACAATACTAGAAATAATTGTAAGACCTAAGTATTGTTGAATAGTTAAATTAATATTAAGTGATTGTAAAATTAGAAAAATATATACAACAAAAGAGCACCAAAGCATTAGTGAAATTATACCTAGTTTTATTTTATTTTCTGACACTAATAAATAACCATCTATAAAATTTTTGGTAATAGAAAACTTTTCTTGAATTTTATTTACGAGTGAATTTTCACCAAAAATAATAGCTGTAGAGATTATGTATAATAGAAGAATTATTAATGAAAAGTTAAAACCTAGTATATCTTGATATCCTAAAAAAATGATAAATATGCTAAAAAATCCTATAATCCATAAATCAATAATTTTCTCAGCTACTAGACTGCCAACCAAAAAACTAAATTTCATTCTTTTTGAATGATCGGATAAAAGTTTTGCTCTACCAAGGTCACCAGCTCTAAATGGAAGGATGTTATTCAAGAAGTATCCAATATGAGTAGAAGACATATATTGTGAAAAACTTAATTCCTTAGGAGAATTAAGAAGCATTCTCCATCTAATGGATCGCAGTATAAATGTTATAAAAGTAATGAGAGAAGCTAAAAATAAGTAATTGAGATTAGCTGTTATCAATGCACGATTTATATCTTCTAAGTTTACTTGTTGAAATGCAAAATAAAGACATAGCGTTGCAACGCTAATAGATAAGACTTTTTTCAAGGATTTTGGCTGTCTCGTTGAAACTCATAATTAACAATCCTCTTTTTCATTGGATTGCCATTTTCGTCAAGATGTTCAGTAGTTTCCATAGGACTATTATATTCCATAGGAACATCTGTATTTACTTGGCAATTGCTCATTAAGCCCAGCATAGCAATTAGCATAATAAGTGCAATAATGGTTGGAAAATGATCACGCATTAAACTTAAAATCCTTAAAGAAATTTGTTTTAGTTGCCAAATAGACGATTTCAACTATACCAAATAACTGTAGTAAGCCACAAGCAATGAACCATGCTTTGTGATTATTTCTTGCTGCAAACCAAAGAGCGATTAAAGTCCATAATGCTTCCCATAAAGATATAGCCAAAACCAACATCGGGTTGCTATCTAACATTATTGCAAATTGTTCTAAACTTTCCATTGTTTGTATTTTAAGGGTTGAATAGAAGTGATATTAAAAAAACAAATAAAATCACTCCTCCAAATATTCCCCAATAGTATAATCCGAATTCCATGTCGAATATTAAATATTTTTAACAGAGTTGAAAAGTATTAAAGTTTATTTTTTATAATACTATATTTAAGCGTGAAAAAAATGAATCCAGAAAGTACAACAATTACCATATATACTACATCTTGGTGCGGTCCATGCAAAATGGCTAAAAAACTTTTAACAGAAAAGGGATTTAGTTTTAAAGAGATAGATATTGAAGAAAATAATATCTCTAGAGAAGAAATGGCCTCAATGGCTAAAGGCCCAACTGTACCGCAAATAATTATAAATGATTTACCTATTGGCGGTTTTGTGGATTTAGTTCAATATCTAGAAAATTGAAATATTTAAGCAATAGCTTGACGTTCTATAACTTTTTTCCCTTGAGTAGCCTTTTTTAAATTCCCTACAAGTTGTCCACATGCTCCATCTATATCATCACCTCTGGTAACTCGTAATGTTGTTATAAATCCCTTGTTAGATAAATGTCTTCTAAATACTTCAATATTTTTATCCTTTGAACGATTATAGTCACACCCATCAAATGGATTAAAAGGGATAAGATTTATTTTGCAGGCGAGACCAGTTAAAATCTTTGATAAACTTCTTGCATGGCTTAAAGAGTCATTTATACCATCAATTAGGATATATTCAATGGTTATATGACGATTATCTTTTTGAGCAGATAAATAGTTTTTACAAGCATCTAATAAATTATCAATGGGATATTTTTGATTTATAGGCACTATAATATCTCTTAAAGCATCATCAGCTGCATGTAATGAAATTGCTAGAGATACATCTGTTCTATCTGCAAGTTTATTGATTTGAGGTATTAATCCTGAAGTACTGATAGTTATTCTTTTTTTTGATAAAAAATATGCAAACTCGTTGCGCATTATATCAGCAGAGGAAATTACTGGTTCAAAATTTAAAAGAGGTTCTCCCATTCCCATAAAAACTACATTTGTTATTGGAGCATCTTTCTTATCATTAAAATTTGCTAACCATAGCTGTCCAATGATTTCATCAGCGCTAAGATTCTTTTCAAACCCCTGTGCACCTGTGGCACAAAAAGTGCATTGAAGAGCACAGCCTGCTTGAGATGAAATACATAAAGTAATACGTTTCTTTTCAGGAATTCTAACCATTTCTATGGAAGAACCAGAATCAAGCTGGATTAGGTATTTCTTAGTCCCATCTTCAGATACTAAAACTTTTTTTAGTTTGGGAGGCGTTAGTACAGCTATTTCTTTCATCTTTGATATAAGATCTTTATTAAAGTTGCTCATTTTATCAAAGTCTAATTCACCTTTTTGATGAACCCATTTTAATAATTGTTTCGCTCTGAAAGAAGGCTCATCAATACCGAGAAAAAATTTCTCTAATTCATTTTGAGAATAGCCTAATAAGTTTTTTTTATCTGCCATAGTTTGTCAATTTCATATGAAAAATCTTTATCTTTATTTTCAATCATATCCATAATCAAATCTAGCGAATCTGGAAAATCGATTTTAATCTTTTTGCTTGAATCAAGCCAATCTTTAATAGAATTAATACTAATTGTCTTTGTTGTAGCCGCGTATCCTAAATCTTTTAATATTTTAGCATTATGTTCTTGTTCTGGTTGTCCCTCAAGCGGTTTACAAAGTATTTTTTTACCAATGAATAAGGCTTCTGCTGGCAATTGAAATCCTGCATTAGTAATAAGATATTTATTTTCAATTAAATCTTTTTTAAATCCATTTTCTGAAAAAGGTTTTAAAGTTACGTTATTAACAGTTTTTTCATTCTTCGTTGAACAATAAAAAATAAAATGATGTTGATCAATTTGATTTAAAAGTTTTATAGTATGCTCAAGTTCTTCCCACGCAAGGTAAACAAGAATATTATTTTTTGAATTAGCTTTTAACTTGTGATTAATAATTTCATTTGACAAGAAAGGTGGAAGTATTGATTGATTGAAATGAGAAAAGTGTGACGGAATAATATTTTTAATTGGGGTATAAAGGTAAGGAAATAAGATTCTTGTAAATCTCATCCTTGTTGTCATGGGAATATTTTTATAAAATGAATACTGATGACCTATTCCAATTGAGGAAATATTTCTTATTTTTGAAAAATATGCGGAGACTGGCTCAAAGTCGGTAATTACTAAATCATAATCATTATCTAAAGATTGAATATCTTTTATAAATTGAACCAAATCTATATTAAGAAATGTGTTAAGGAAGTTAATTTTTCCATTTTGTTTGCTAAAAGTAAAGCCTTTTTTAATAACAAATGGTTCAAAAGCATCTGTATCAAATAAATTATTATTTGTACCGCTGAAGATACAATGTAAATCATGTCCTCTTTTCTTTAAAGCTGAAACAATGATTCTTGATCTTGATATATGGCCATTTCCAGTTGCATTGATGCCATAGAGAATTTTCATAATAGAATTTTAAATTTTAGATAGAATATCTCTTAAGATAGTACTGGATGTATGGGTTGTGTATGGAAAATATATTATTTCTACACCAACTTTAGAAAATTCATTTTCTATTGTATTCCATTGGTCTGACCCTTTCCAATCATCACCAACAAACATCCTATCAAATTTTAGATTATTCCACGCTTCCATTTTATCATAGCTAGTTTGCGGAACTACTTCATCTACGTACTTAATAGCTTCTACCAAGTCCATGCGTTCTTGAAATGGTATAAATGGTTTTTTATTTTTTGCAGATTCACAAAGCTCATCTGTTGATATGCCAACAATTAAATGATCGCACTCTAAGCGGGCTCTTTTAAGGATATTTAAATGACCTATGTGAAATAAATCAAAAACTCCTGTAGTATATCCAATTTTTTTCATTTTTTTATAAAATGCTAATTAAATACTAGCTTTGTATACTAGCAATTTTCTAATAAATATGTGACAATTCTTTTACTAGCTTTTCCATCTAATTTTCCTGCTAGTCGTTCAAGATACTTTTTTGCATTTATAGGTAAATTCATTTCATTATTAAGTAATTCTTCTGCATTAGAAATCATCTTATTATAAGAAGAAGACGGAGAAGAAATTTGTCCATAGTCATCATAATCTTTGTCCATTCTAGCTTTGAATCTATAATTAAAAATTCCTCTATAATTCCACCTTAATTGTAAAAAAGTACACCATATAACTGGCTTATTTAAAGCAGCAAACTCTATAATTGCCGACGAAGCATCGCTTATCATTAAATCTGCTGACTTTAAAAATGGCAATAAAGAGTAATCACTTGTTTGAGCCAAGTATACATTATCATAGGTATTCCAATGTTGCAACAGGTCACGTTGCTTTTGATATTTTTTCATGCTTATTGAAAAATAGTGAGGTTTGATAATGATATTATAGTTTTTAAAATCTTGTGGAAAAGCTTTAGGAAATTTTTCTATGCTACTCGGATAAAACGTTGGAGCATAAAGAATAGTTTTCTTAGATCTTTTAAGATTTAAAGAATTAAAGCTAACACCTTTTTCCTTATTATTAATAATTGGATCTAATTTGCAAAATCCAACATTAATAAATATATCATTTGGATACATTTTACACAGCCTTTGATGTCTATAATCACTTTCAACAAAACGAACGCTTGTTGGAGTATCTGATTTGGAGTAATAGCTCTTTTTAGGACCAACTCCATGGCCTAATTGAGCAGTTTTACTATGTAAATGTATTTTATCAAGGTCTGGAAAAGTATCTCCAAGAAAAATCCAGGTAGGTTTTTTTTCTAAGTAAAGCTTAAGTGCTTCATTTTTATCTTTAACCCATTGGCTTGGCAATTGCTCATCAATGATAATATTGTTTACAGTACTTTTAAATTCACTTTCATGAAAAATAAATTTTATAAAAAAATTATGTTGTTTTTTAAGTTCATTGTATACAGGTAAATATTGTGGTAAATAGTAAAGTTCTTGAACGTCAAAAAAGATAGTATGTTTAGTTTTCATATTGTCCTGTAAGTATAAAATAATTCTTTAGGACTAAAAGTTGAATTAATCTTTCTCTTTCCAAGTCCTTAAACTGATTAACGTAGTTGTGTGCATTATCAATTATTTTTAAGCATTCATTCTTATTATTTATATAGAAATTAATTTTTTCCTCTGCGTTTGAAAAGTCATCATTAACTTCAATATAATGCACTCCATCTTTTAGCTTTCCTTCCATAAACCATGTTTCATATTTTGGCTTAGGCATTACGCAAATAGAGTTTGAGCTCATCACCCAATAAAGATTTGTTGAAATACATTTTCCTTCAAGACAAAAAATAAATTTATACTGCAATTGATTTTTAATAGGCATAAAACCTTTAGCATAAGATAAATCGTATCCTGGCATGCTATGACTTATATTAAAAATTGGTATAGAATGAAAATTTTCAACAAAAAAAGCTCTTTGCTTATTATTTTTGATATCTCCCCTCCATACTGCTTTATTTTTTTTATGTTCAAATTCTTTTAAATCATCAATAAAATGATAAAGCTTTATTTGATTTAATTTTAACAGAATTGAATTTTCATTATCATTTTTTATAGGTCTAGACTTAACAAATGATGGAACTTTAGGAATTCTTTTAGAAATATTACTATCAACTAAATCTGTAGTATTATATACAAAATCTGACTTATAATTTGGATTAAAGAATCTTAATGAATTATAGAAATCTATAGCATGAGAATTCTGTTTATTTTTAATTAACTGACTAATAAAAAGCTGATTCAAGTTCTTACTTTTATTGGAAACGCTGAAATGAGATACTTTTTTCATATAATATTTCAGTCTCGAATTGACATATTTTTTATCGTCATATTCTTTATTTAAAATATGATTCAATCTTAATCTGTAGAAAAAATTAGGAATAAAGAGTTTTAATATATTTACAATATAATAATGTGCTTTACGTCTTTTAGCTGTAGAGCTTTTTAAATTTTTCATTAATAATTGATGATGCCGTAATTAGTTTTAACAATTTTTGACTGAAGCGTATTTTTTCTTATTTTCCTATTTTTATTAACTGCTTGTTCATTTTTATAAGGTCTTGTATGATAAAGATGAATAACAGTTGCCCTATTTCTAATCTGGATTGATTTGATGCCATTATTATTCAGTCGATATCCAAGCTCACAATCCAGTCCACCATACTCCATTCTTTCGTCAAAACCATTTGCAAGAATTATATCATTTCTCCATGCAGAGGAATTATTTCCATTAAATGAAGTTCTAGTAGGAGTAGCATAATCAAGGCATTTTGCTATAAACGAATTTTTAATCAACTTAAAATAGTTTTTACCAAAAGGTTGACCGTTAGTAAAAATAAATGACTTTTTAAAACAATTTCCTAATTCAATATCTTTTAATTGAATTGCGTTTGATACTTTTTCGTTTATTGGAAAATGTCCTCCAGATAAAAAATACCCTTTTTTGGCTAGCTTATTGTGTGTATCGAGAAATTGACAATTAGGAATGCAATCTCCATCTGAAAAAACCAAATATTCATTTGATGATTTAGCAATAGCTTTATTTAAAATTTTACACTTCCTAAATCCATTATCTTCATGCCAGACATGAAAAATGCCTTGAGGAAAGAATCGATGAAATTCTTCTACTATTTTTTTTGTTTCATCTTTTGATCCATCGTCAGCAATGATAATTTCAAAATCTTTGAAAGTTTGAAAAGCATAACCCATTAATACTTTTTCTAAAAATTTTGGTTTATTATAAGTAGATATAATTACTGATATTGATGGCATGAATTAAATTATTTAGAGTCAATCTTATAAGCCATTTTTTTTTAAATTAAATCCTTATGAATCAACTTACTAAAAAACATTGTATTGTATTATTAAGCGGAGGACTTGATTCTGCTACAGTTTTAAGCATAGCCAGAAAAGATTTTGAGGTAACAGCTCTTACTTTTGATTATGGTCAAAGACATAAATTTGAATTAACTGCAGCTAAAGAGATTGCTAAAAAAAATAAAATAACTTTAAATGAAATAAAAATTGATCTCGCTCAATTTGGCAACTCTGCTTTAACTGATAACATTAGTGTTCCAAAAAATCAGGAAATAGGAAAAGAAATTCCAGTCACTTATGTACCTGTTAGAAATACAATCTTTCTTTCATATGCACTAGCTTTTGCTGAAGTAAATCAAATTTTTGATATTTTTATAGGGGTTAATGTTCTTGACTATAGCGGATATCCAGATTGCAGGCCTGAATTTATTGATTCATTTGAAAAAATGGCAAACCAGGCAACAAAGTTTACGCAAGGGGATAAAAAAATTAAAATTCACACTCCATTGATTGATTTGACAAAAGCTGAAATTATTACTGAAGGACTAAAGCTTGGAGTGGATTATTCAATGACCCATTCTTGTTATGACCCATCAGAAGCGGGATTATCTTGTGGAGAATGCGACGCATGTATCCTTAGAAAAGCTGGATTTGCTGCTGCTGATATAACTGATCCAACAAACTATAAATGATATATTCAGTCAAAGAAATATATTTTACTATTCAAGGCGAAGGATTTCAAACAGGAAAACATGCAGTTTTTTGTCGATTTAGTGGATGCAATTTATGGACTGGTCAAGAAAAAGATAGAGCAAATGCTACATGCAATTTCTGTGATACAGACTTTGTTGGTACAGATGGATTGAATGGATCTAAATATACTAGCGCTGATAAACTATCTGAAAAGATTGAAGAGGTTTGGGATCGATTTGAGGGAGAAAAATTTGTTGTATTTACAGGAGGAGAGCCGTTGTTACAATTGGATTCAGAGCTAATAGATGCTCTGCACCATAGAGGATTTAAAATTGCAGTAGAAACAAATGGTACGTTATTACCTCCAGAAAATATAGACTGGATTTGTGTGAGTCCTAAAAAAGGTGCAGATTTTAAGTTAAAATATGGAAATGAATTAAAATTAGTTTACCCTCAAGAGGCATTTAATCCTGATCAATTTAAAGATTTAGAATTTGATCACTTTTTTCTTCAACCAATGGATGGAAAAGATTTACAAAGAAATATCTTGCAAAGCGTATCATACTGTATCGAAAATCCGCTATGGCGTTTAAGCTTACAAACACATAAAATAATGGGGATAGATTGATATGTTTAGATTAAAAAGAAAATATGAGTTTCATGCAGCAAGAAAATTGACTGCACTTAAAGAAAATCATCCATGTGGAGACCTGCATGGTCATACATTTACTGTTACAATAAAGGTATCTGGCGACAAACTAACTGATGAAGGTTGGATAATGGATTTTTATGATATCGATGCTTGTTTTAATGATAAAGTTCACAAAGAACTTGATCATAAATACTTAAATGAAATTGAAGGATTGTCTAACCCTACTACTGAGCATGTTGCAATATGGATTTGGAATAAGCTTAAACATGATTTAACTAATCTACATTCTGTATCTGTAAGTGAAGGAAATAGCTATGGATGTAAATACTATGGAGAAAAAAATGCCAAAAGCTGATGGAAAAGAATTTAGTTTTTTAAGCGAAGAACATATTAATACTTCTTATTTAGAAACTTTTGAATTTGATAGTAAAAATCAGTATATAGAAACAACTACAAGAGAATTTAGTGCGGTGTGCCCTTTTAGCGGTTTACCTGATTTAGCTGACGTAATTATTGAATATTTTCCAGAAGGTGGCAAATGTGTAGAGTTGAAATCGTTAAAGTATTATTTTGTTAGCTTTAGAAATGTTGGAATCTACCAAGAAGCAGCAACCAAAAGAATTTATGATGACTTAAAGAAGGTGTTGAACACTTCAAGAATTAAAATTACAACTATTTATAATACCAGAGGTGGATTTGATACCACATGCGTTGAAGGAGAATTATAAAATGAATTATTTTCAAAGATTACAAAAAGCAATTATGTTAGACATTTCTTTTTATGAAGAAGTAGAAAAAGACAAAAAATTTACCGATCAAGCAATGATGACTGTTGCGCTAGTTTCAGTTGTACAGGGATTAATGATTGCTGGCTTTGCTCCAATTGCTTTAGTCCAGGGTATACTTGGTAGTCTTTTAAGATTTATAATTTGGGCATTTTTTATAGCCTTTGTAGGAACTAGAATATTACCAGAACCTGAAACCGAATCTAATACTGGAGAATTAATAAGAACTTTAGGATTTGCCTATGCCCCAGGTTTGTTAGTCGTTTTTAAGATTTTTCCGATTATATCATATCTTTTAGACCCAATAGTCGTTGTTCTACAGCTTGCAGCAATGACGATTGCAGTAAGACAAGCATTAGATTTTAATAGTACTGTCAGAGCAGTAGGGGTTTGCATTGTTGCATTTATACTAATGATTATTGCCTTAACTCTTTTTATTGGATCCACTTGGTTTTTTCTAGGCATTGCAGAAAATGCAATTGCGCCCACTGCACCTTTAATGGAAACATGATTTCAAGAATTTAAGTCTTTATATTTAGTGATAAATATCATATAATTATATCTATGAAATCATCATTTAATAATAATATTATTTACTTTCTAGCAATTATATTTCTTTTTGGTTGTGATTCTTCTTCAACATCATCTTTAGTCAATAATGGAAGTAATGGCGGTGGGAATACAAATAATTCTGATTTACCAGCTGGATTCTCTAATTTTATTTCAGAATATACTGATGTATATATTTCTGGTGATTATGTAATAGTTGAAACTGCTGGTGTACCGAACCATGCATCACCTTATTGGGGAGCAGGTCACCCAAATTATATAGCACCTCATTCAGGTATGACAGTAAATCCAAATTCAATTTCAGAGCAGAACTTTAAATTTTATATTCCACTGAATCCATCAGTATCTAGCGCAGTATCCAGTACACCTCTCGGACCAATTGGTGTTTCAATAAGCGGAGTACCTTTTTTTAATCAATATGCTGGGCCAAACAATCAACCATTAGATAACGAAATACCTTCTTTTGATAACTACTATGGACACCCTCAACAAACTGGGTAATATCACTATCATTGGGAGCCTACCTACCTTACATTTAATAATAGCTCTTCAATGTTAATAGGTTACTCTTTAGATGGTTTTCCTATATACGGACCAACAGAACAAGCAACAGGTCAATTCCCATCTGATTTAGACGAATTAAATGGTCATTCACATTCTACTAATGAATATAATGATGGCACTTATCACTATCATGCTACAGCCGATTCACCTTATCTGATAGGTGGATTTAAAGGTAATTATGGGTCGTTGAATGGTGGCGGTTACTTTACGAACTAAATTTCTTCTTTTTTTCTCTTTCATATTAGTTTCGTGCGGAGAAAAAATCATTATCAATGAAAATGAGTTGATTAATGGTATGAAAATCCAGCGATTCATTCGCGAAAATCAATTTTCTGGTACAATTACAGTGATGTATATGGATGAGATAACAACAAAATCTAAAAGAAAATATATAAAAGGTAAAAAGAATGGAAGTCACGAAGGATGGTGGCCAGACGGAACCAAGAAATATAGCTTCATATTTAAAGAAGATACTAGCTCAGGTAAACACTATCAATGGCATCAAAATGGAAAACTTTTTACGCAAAAACAATTTAAAAATGGACTTGAGCAAGGTGAGCAAAAAGCTTGGGGCATGAATGGCGACTTAATGTATAAATATATCTATAATGATGGCCGAAAATATGGTATACAAGGGTCTATTGTTTGCAACGGCGGCAAAGATTTGGCAGAAAATAATGATTGAACTAATTGACTATACAGATGAAATTTTTGATTTTATTCTAGATTCAAATAATATAAATAAGCCACAAGTAGGATTCTTAAATGAATCAAGACTTCAACTATTAATAAGCCAATCAAATTACTGTAAGGTCGCAAAATTTAAAGGCGAGCCAGCTGGATTTCTTCTTTGTCTTCCCGAAAATAAAGATTATGATAGCCCTAATTATCAGTGGGTTTCAGAGCGATATGAAAACTTTATGTATATTGACAGAATTTCGGTTCTTCCAACATTTCAAAATGAAAAAATTGGATCTGCGCTATATACCGATTTAATTTATTTTTCTGGTTTAAATGGGTATAATAATATTCTTTGTGAGGTCAATATTAAACCTGCCAACCCTGGTTCAATAAGATTTCATAAAAGATTTGATTTTGAAGAGTGTGGTTCGCAATTTACAGAAGCTGGACAGCTTGAAAGTTATAAGTATTCAGTTGAAGTTCAGTTTCTAAGTAAAAAGTTAAAATAATTAATTTGAGAGGGGTTTTATGAGCAATTTTTGGCACGATTTATTATTTCCAATCTATTTTTTTGTTGTGTTTATTGCTGCACATATAGCACTATATATAATGATTTTTAGAGGAGATAAGTCTAAATGAATAAAAAACAAAAAATTGCAAAACGTAAACAAAAGAAGGGGCGCTTAAGATTAAAGGCTAAGAAAGCAGCATTATTAAAAAATAAGAAAGTGGTTGATGTTACTCCAGTAAAAGCAGCTCCAAAAAAGAAAGCAGCTCCAAAAAAGAAAGCAGCTCCAAAAAAGAAAGCAGCTTCTGAGGAAAAGAAAGATAAAAAGTAGTTTATAGGTGTTTCAATCCAATTCTACTTTTGGAATCTATTATGCCTCTTTACTAGCATTGTATAGAAATAAGAAATTTCTTTTTTTAGCTCTTTTTTTAATACTTTATCCGATAATACTAATTGTAAACAGAATTTTTTTATTTATCGACTATATACTTGTTCCTGAATTTGAAAAAGCAAAAGTTAAGCGACCTATTTTTATTATGGGAGTTAATAGAAGCGGAACAACTTTTTTTCACAGATTACTTTCAAAATCAAATCAATTTTCAACATCAAAAACTTGGGATTTAATTATTCCTTCATTATCCCTAAGAAAATTTCTATTAATTATTAATAAAACTTTAACATACTTTAAGCTTGATCAAATTGAGAAAAAAAATCGAGGACATCAGGTTAGATTAGAAAATATTGAAGAAGACGAGATGCTTCTTTTCATACACAAACTTGACTCCTTGTGGGTATCAAATCATCTAATGCCTTGGCTAAAATTTGATACTAAATCAAAACATTTTATAAAACATGTTTATAGAGATAACTCAAAAAATCAAAATAGAAACATTCGATCAATGTTATTTTTGAAGGATTTTTTTCAAAGACAGGCGTACTTACATAAAAATAGGAGACACCTTTCTAAATCAAATCCATTTATATTCAAAATAGATTCAATTCTAAAAGTTTTTCCAGATGCAAAATTTGTCTTTTTGGTTAGAGATCCAATGGACACAATTCCATCATATTTTTCGCTACAAGAAAATGTAAAATTTGGCAATATGTTATCAAAAAATGAGCTATCAAAATTACGGAAAGAATCCTATACTGAAATTATTGATTGGTACAAAGAGACTGAAAAAGTAAAGTCCAAGCTCTTAAAAAAACAATTTATGGTACTTACGTATCCACAAATAACAAGCGATATTCATAACAGTATCAAATCTTTTTATAAATTTGCTGATTTAAAAATGACTAAAAAGTTTGAAAAAGAAATCGAAAAGTTTTCCTCAAAGAAATATGTTAAAAAACATCAAAATAAATCAATTGAAGATTATGGTTTTTCTAAAAAGCAGGTTTTAAGTGATTTTGATTTTGTTTATCAAGAATACTTTATATAATTTTCAGTCATGAAATTTTTTAATTACTTACTGGCCGTCATTTTTATTTTATCAACTCAGTTGCAAGCTCATTGTCAAATTCCTTGTGGAGTATATGACGATACTATGAGAATCAAAATGATTGAAGAGCATACTCTTACGATTCTTAAATCAATGAATTACATTGAAGCAAATCAAGATGATTTAAAAGACCAAAATCAAGTAACTAGATGGATAATGAATAAAGAAAAGCATGCACAAGAAATCCAAGAAATTATTAGTGAATATTTTTTAACACAGAGAATTAAATTAAAAGATGACTCAAAAAAGAATAAAGACTTATATTACGCTCAATTAGAATCTTTGCACAATATTATGCTTGATGCAATGAAGTGTAAGCAAACTACAGACACAAAAAACACAACATCTTTATTAGAGAATTTGAATAAGTTTGTTGACCTGTACTTTGATGATCATGGGAAGAAACATTTAAAGGATTTAGGATGAAAAAAAATTTATTGTTAGCAATTGCTATGCTTGTTATAGTTTTTCTTGGAAGGGTTATGCCTCATCCATTTAATTTTACTCCGGTGATTGCCATCACTTTAATGTCAAGTTATGTATTTAAAAATAAATATATGTCTTTAGGTCTTCCGTTGTTAGCATTTTGGCTAAGCGACTTATTCATAAACAATATTGTTTATGCTGGATACTATTCAAACTTCACTTTTGTTAGCACAGGTATGATTTGGACTTATGGATCAATTTTATTGGTTGGTTTGCTTGGCAGTTCTTTATTTAAAAAATTATCTTCAGGAAGAGTAGCATTAGCTAGTATATCAGGATCTACTATTTTTTATTTGGTATCAAATTTTGGTGCATGGATAGCAAGTCCAATGTATGCAAAATCTATTGCTGGATTATTGCTATGTTATTCATTGGCACTACCTTTTTACGGTTCATCCTTAGCAGGGGACTTAATTTACTCTACTTTATTTTTTGGTGCATATCATCTTGTAACATCCAAAAGTTATAATTTAAATTCTTCCAAGAGCAAAATTTAAAAGATTAAATTTCATTGGTATTACTTAAATAACTAATTATATTGCTCCATAAATTTTTATTAACTAACAAAGAGAAAAAAATGAGTGACAAAGAAAAAGGTACTGTAAAGTTCTTTAATGAAAAAAAAGGTTACGGCTTCATCACTAAAGAAGATGGAAGTGACGTTTTTGTTCATTTTTCTAGCATCGTGTCTGAAAATGACTTTAAAACTCTTAAACAAGACCAAGCGGTTGAGTTTGAGGTTGAATCCGATGATAGAGGAGACAAAGCAGTCAATGTATCAGCTGCATAGTTAGTTAGTAATTTCATATCATATTTATTATTTTAGCTTTAGAGATAAGCCTCAGTAGCTCAATGGTAGAGCAGTGGCCTCTTAAGCCATTGGTTGTAGGTTCGAGTCCTTCCTGGGGTACGAAATCAAATGAAACTTCAAGATAAAAATATTGTAATTACTGGCGCTGCAGATGGAATCGGCTTAGCTTTAGCTAAAAGATTCTTGCACGAGTCTCCGAAATCAATTTCATTAATAGATATTAATAAATCTGTTAAAGATATGGCTTCGGAGCTTGGAGCGGAAGGATATGTTGCGGATGTAACAAAAGAAAATCAATTTCAATCTATCTTAAATCAAATAATTGATAACGAAGGTTCAATTGATTTATTTTGTTCTAATGCAGGTATTCAACAATTCGGAACTCTTGAAACTTCTACAGAAGATTGGCAAAAGAATTGGGATGTTAATGTTATGTCTCACATTCATGCAGCTAAAGTTTTGATTCCTCATATGCAATCCCGAAAGACTGGTTATATATTAATAACAGTATCAGCTGCTGGATTGCTAAATATGCCAAGTGCTCTTTCTTATGCAACTACTAAGCATGCTGCTATGGGATTGGCAGAAAATCTTTCAATCATGTATGGCAATGATGGTATAATTGTTTCTACGCTATGTCCACAGCTAGTAGATACCAATATGGTTCGATCTGCAGAGTCTTTATCAGACGATCATCCCTTGCTGAAAGATGGTATTATGCCGGTTGAAATTGTAGCAAATGAAACAGTGAAAGGGATAGATGTTGAAAAATTTTTAATTCTTCCTCACAAAGAAGTTGCAAAATATATTCAAGGAAAAGCTTATGATTATGATGCATGGATTCAAGCAGTTAGAAAGCTAGTGCCATGAAATTCTTAAAAAATAAAATTGTTAAGATATTAATTTTTTTAAGATTTTTCTTTCCAGAATTATCTAGAAAGCATCAACTGTTATTTATTTTACAATTCATATTCTTCATTGCTAGCATCACCTTAGGGTTTTTGCATATAGATAGGTTGAATATTGCAGTCTATCATTTTATAGCATCATTTGTTTTTGTTTTAAGTTTAGATAATATGATATCTAACAGTTTTAAAATTTAGTTAATTATATTAAGCAACTTATTTATATCCGAAATTAAATAGCTCATTTCCAACTGAGAAGTGCCGTTATAAACTCCACGTATTCTACTTTCAGAATCTACTAAAACTATATTTTCAGTATGAATTAAGCTATTTTCAATGTGATTGTCTATAGATGCAATAGCAAAATATCCTAATTGAGCCATTTTAATGATTTCATTAATATCTCCTCTCAAAAAGAACCAATTTTTTCCATTAACATCATTTATTTCTTCATATTTTTTTAATCTTTCAACGGAGTCAATTTTTGGATCTACTGAATGAGATAATATTAAAATATCATTAGCATCGAATGCATCTTGAACCAATTTTAAATTTTTTGTTAGATCAATACAAATTGATGGACACGAAGTAAAAAAGAAATTAGCTATATATATTCTGTTGTTTACACTTTCTTGATTAATAATATCACCGTTTTGATTAACAAATGAAAAATTTGGAATTTCATGTGTCGTTTTTCCTACTAGACTAGGATGTACTAATGTTGATCTTAAATCTGATGGAGTAAAAATTGGTAATTGAAATTCATCATCTACTTTTGATAATTGATACCATAATATCAAGAAAACACTAATTATTTAATAGAATTAATTTTTTTTTCATTTATCAGCATTAAATTAACATTATTATGATTAGTTGGAAATGTAAACATACTTGGAAAAAATCTGCAGTAAACACTGCTTGGTGTCTTTTAGGCTGCTCTATAGGTGATTTTGGCACTATTTACGTATTTCAAATTATTGAACATTCTTGGTCTGTTTGGCAAGTAATGAGCTTGGCTATTATTAATGGACTTTTAACTAGTATTGCCTTAGAAACTGTACTATTAATGAGACAAAATTTTGATTTTAAATCTGCTCTTGAAACTGCAACTGGTATGAGCTTTATCAGTATGGTTGCTATGGAATTAGCAATGAATGTTACTGATGTTCTTCTTACAGGTGGAGCAATTCTTAATTTCTGGTTAATACCAATTATGTTAACTGCTGGATTTTTAACTCCATGGCCTTATAATTATTGGAGATTAAAAAAATATAACGCAAGTTGCCATTAATGAAAATAGAACTGCAAAATAAAGCAATTTTAGTTACTGGTGCGAATAGTGGAATAGGTTTTGCTATAGCCTCTGAATTATTAAATGCTGGTGCAAAAGTTGCATTGCATTATAATGCTAATTCAGATGGCGTTTTATCCCTAGAGAAAAAATTTCCTATTCTTGCAAAGAGTTTTCAGTGCGATTTTAGTCAATCATCGACTATTCCTAAATTTTTTGATCAAGTTTTGTCTTGGTCTAATGGCTTAGATGTTTTAATTAATAATGCAGGAATGTCAATTATGAATTCAATTGATAATACTGATGAAGAATGGATTAATAATTGGAACTCTATTATGAATATCAACCTTTTAGCAACAGGAATATTATCTAAAAAAGCATTAGAATTTTTTAAAAAGCAAAACTCTGGAAGGATTATAAATATCGCTTCTAGAGCAGCTTTTAGAGGAGATACTCCAGAATACTTAGCTTATGCAGCATCAAAAGCTGGAATGGTAGCATTGACAAAATCTATTGCACGCGGATTTGGTAAAGAGGGTATTACAGCTTTTTCAATTGCTCCAGGATTTACCAGAACAGCAATGGCTCAAAAATCTATTGATAAGTATGGAGAAGATTTTGTCATCAAGGATATTTCTTTAAACAAATTAACTGAGCCCAAAGATATAGCACCTATTGTTGCACTAATATGTTCTGGAAAATTTGATCACGGCACTGGATCTTGCATTGATATGAATGCTGGAAGCTATGTTCGATAAATGTCATCTATATTTACAATAAATCTTATTATATCGTTAATTGCAACTGGTTTAATTTGGACGATTCAACTTGTACATTATCCCTCAATGAAATTTGTACCTGAAGAAAGATTTATTTCATTTCATAATTTTCACTCAAAAAGAATTTCAATTCTTGCTATACCAATTATGTTAATTGAATTGATTACCTCATTTGTATTGTTTTATCAAAATATTAATTCATACAATCATATTTTTACTATTAACCTCTTAATTGTAATTTTGATTTGGATTTCTACTTTTTTGATTCAAGTCCCATTGCATAACACTCTTTCAAATTCTAAAAATGAGAATATATTAAATCGTCTTATTTCCTCTAATTGGATTAGAACAATTTTGTGGAGCATTAGAAGTGTGATGCTTGTTATATTTTTGGCCATTATACTTAACCTTATTTAATTACATGAAATTGTAATATTTTTTTTTAGATTCTAGCCATGAATCCTAGTGAATTTATATTATTTGGCTCTACGCATATTTTAACATTAATCTTTATTTTTGGTATCTCTTTTGGGTTTTCTTTTTATATCAAGGATTCGTATGATTCATCCAAATATTCCACTTTTGAATCTACTTTAGGGTATTTATTAATTTTTAATGAGCTCTTGAAGCCTTTTTATCTTATTGCACTAGGTGAAGGAGCTTATAGGTGGACCAATACCATTCCTTTACATGCTTGCCATATTTCTTCTTATGCAACAGGCTTATTTCTTCTTACAAGAAATCAAAAATGTTTTGATTTTGCATACTTCTGGGGTTTTGGAGGAGGAACTATGGCTTTGCTTACACCAGATATAGAATTAACCTTTCCAGATTTAGATTTTATCACTCTTTTTTCTGGACATGGTCTATTATTTTTTGCATTAGTTTATATAGTATTTGTCTTGAAGCAAAATATCACTTTTAATTCTTATAAGAATGCTTTGAAATTCTCATTCTTGATACTACCAATTGCATATTTGATTAACGTTATTGTTGTCGGTGATCCAGGATTTGAAGCAAATTTATGGTATTTGATGAAAGCCCCAGCAGGAGAATCTTTGTTATCTTTTTTCCCTGATCCACCTTTGCATATAATACCTTTATTTCCTTTAGTAATGTTTGTGTTCTTTTTGCTATATCTGCCATTTCACTTAAAAAATAAAACTCAGTGAAAAAAATTATACTGCTAGTTATTTTTGTAATTCCATTAATTGCACAAGATACATTTTTAAATAAATCATTTCCAAAAATTGAAGGGATTTCATTGTCAGGTAAAAACATTACTTTCCCTGATGTGCTTATTGGCAAGCCATCTATTCTTGCCGTTGCATTTAGGCAGAAAGCACAACGATGTATTAATTCATGGACGGATGAGTTATTAGTAAAATATGGTATTAATAAAAGTATTAATTATTACGAAATTCCAATGTTAGGTGGACAATATACAATGGCCAGAAATTGGATTGACGGTGGCATGAGAGGTGGAGTTCCAAAACCATTGCATGATTATACAGTAACTTATTATGGCCCTTTAAGATCTTACTTTAAATCATTAGATATTTCTAGCAAAGGAGATTGCTATATGTACGTTTTAAATAGTGATGGAATTGTTGTGGATAGATATAATGGTTTTAGTACGGAAAAAGGATTAACTGAAATGTTTAACTTGATTGATTCGTTAAGTGAATAAAGTAACTGAAAATTATCATATTTATTTAAAAGCAACAGAATTGGCTGCTATTGCTGCTGCTAAGTTGCGAGGCAATGGGGATGGAAAAGCTGCAGATAAAGTAGCAACCGAAGCAATGCGTAAAGTATTACAAGAATCTAATGTACATACCAGAGTTGTTATTGGAGAGGGTGAAAGAGATGATGCACCTATGCTTTACATCGGCGAAGAAATGGGCAATCTTGAAAGCGATCTAAAAATTGATATAGCTGTTGATCCATTAGAGTGCACAAATCATTGTGCAAAAAATTTACCTGATGCGCTAGCTGTTTTAGCAGCAGCACCTAGAGGTGCATTGCTGCATGCTCCAGATACATATATGGAAAAATTATGTGGCTCTAAAGAGCTGATAGGTAAGCTCAGTTTATCAAATAGTGTTAGTAAAAATTTAAAAGCAACATCAAAAGCTTTGCAAAAAGAAATATCTGATTTAAAAATTATTGTAATGGATAGGGATCGGCATAAAGAATTAATAAATGAAATGAATTTACTAGGAGTTAAACCAATTTTAATTGGAGATGGCGATGTTTCTGGTGGACTTAAAGCTGCTGAAGGTTCAGTAGATTTGCTATACGGAATTGGAGCTGCGCCAGAAGGCGTAATTACTGCTACTGCTGTTAAGGCAATGGACGGTTTTTTTGAAGGTAAGCTTTACTTTATGGATCAAGCTTTTAAAGAAAGAGCTATTACCATGCTAGGAGATAAGATTAACAATACTTGGTCAGATGATGAATTATGTTCGTCTTCCGATTCTTTTTTTGTTGCAAGCGGTGTATGTACTGGATGGATACCAGGTGTTATATTTGATGGCGACAAAGCTATTGTAACTTCCAAAATAATTTTTGGAGATACTAAAGAGTCTAAAATAATTACAAATGAATATTTAATAGGAGAATAATATGTCTGAATTATATGCTGTAGCTCATAAAATGGTTGAAAGAGGAAAAGGAATTTTGGCTGCTGATGAAAGCACACCGACATGTACAAAAAGATTCGAAAGTATTAATACTGAATCAACTGCTCAAAGTAGAAATCTTTACAGGAATATGTTACTCACTGCTGATGGTATTGAGAAATATATTAGTGGAGTAATTTTATTTGATGAAACATTTTATCAGAATGAGCTTTCAACTGGATTAACTTTTCCAGAGTATTTAACATCTAAAGATATACTACCTGGTATTAAAGTTGATCAGGGTCTTGAGGATTTTGGTTCAGGCGAAAAAATTACAAAGGGACTTGACGGTCTGTCAGAAAGATTAGGAAAATATTATTCTTTAGGAGCACGGTTTGCAAAATGGAGAGCTGTAATAACAATTGGAAATAATATCCCTTCCAATGATTGCATTATTGAAAATGCAAAGACTTTGGCTAAATATGCTCAGAAATGTCAACAAGCTAATTTAGTACCTATCGTAGAGCCTGAAGTGTTAATGGATGGTTCTCATACAATTGATGAATCATTTGATGCTACTTCAAGAGCGCTAAATGCTACTTTTGATCAATTAATTGAACATAATGTTAGCTTACAAGGAATAGTGCTTAAGCCAAACATGATTTTATCTGGATATGAATGCACATATCAAGCAAATATTGAAGAGGTAGCTGAAAAAACAATCAATTGTCTTTCCGCAAATGTCCCAACAGAAGTCCCAGGTATTGCATTTCTTTCAGGCGGACAACCTGATGAGCACGCAACTCTGCATTTAAATGAAATGAATAAGTATGAAAATGATTGGAATCTTACATTTTCATATGGACGCGCCCTTCAACAGAATGCACTAAAAGCTTGGGGTGGAAAGTCTGAAAATTTGAAATTAGCTCAGGAAGTATTTATTGAAAGAGCTAAGGCTAATAGTTTAGCATCAGTAGCTGGTCTTTAATTTACACTCTGAAAAACAAGTATTTTGGATGAACTCTCAATACAAAAAGTATCACCCATAGAAATATTTCTGATTGCATCATTTGTAGGAAAAAGTTCAAAATTTTTCAAAACAAACCCTAGGTTTATTGAAGTAACAATTGAAGAATTTTCTAGTACAAAGAGGCTGACTTTTTGATTTTTGAATGAGTTAAATTTATTTTTACCAATGCATGGAGTGATAATTGATGTATCTGTAAACGCTTTAAGCTTAAGTAGGTGACTAAACTCATTGCATGTATAAAGATTGCCTAAAAAATGATCATCACTTTTTCCAGAAAGCCCAAAAATATTTACTTCTGTTAATTTTTGCTTAACACTCCATTCTAAAGATTTTTTAAAATCAGTTTTTGACTGATCGGGTGTGTTAATATACTTTGCGGATTTAATATCCAGCTTATTAATTGAATCAAAATCTCCTATAATAACATTTGGCTTAATATTAAATTGATCTAACTTATTGGCAGCACCATCTACAGCTATAATAAAATCTGAATCTTTAATTTTTTTAATCAATAAACTGCTTGAAGGAAATTCACCATTCAGTAATAATGCAATATTATTATATTTTTTTGTCATTACATGACTTTACATATCTTTTTATTGTATTACAATGAATAGAAATGCTCAAAGTTGAACTGCGACCCAAACAACTTGCAAATAGATATTTCCTTTAATATTATTGTCGATAAAAACAATACATTTAGGGGAATGTTTTTTCTTGAAAAAAGTATATTTAATTTTATTCTTATCTACCATTTATAGTCAAACATTTGGCTTATCTGGAAAAATTATATCAAAAAGTTCTTCTTACCCAATTTCTAATGTAAATATAACTATACAAGATACGTCTCTCGGAACAGCTTCTAACGATTTAGGACTTTTCAGCTTTTCATCGCTTAAAGCAAAAAAATATATTTTAGTTGTAAGTGCAATTGGATTTAAAAATCAATTTATAGAGATTGATCTTTTTAAAAGCGTAACTAATATAACAATTGTACTAGAAAATGAATCAGTATTGTCTGACGCTTTAGACGTTGTGGGAAGGTATCCTTCAAAACACATACCCTACTTAACAGATAATATTTCCAGCGAAGAGCTCAATGATTTTGATTATCAGACAATGTCAGAACTTTTTCGAAACATTGGCGGCATTGATGTTCAAATGGAGCACGATAATGGAAGAAATGCAAATTTTTCAATTCGTGGGTCATCAGACTATAAGCCTGGAGGGTATAACAACAGGGTGCTAGTTCTTTTAGATGGTTTCCAAATCAGTATGCCATACTCTGGTTCGGTAGATTGGAATGCTATGCCATTGGATTTTTTAGGTAGAGTTGAAGTTCTTAAAGGACCTGTTTCTTCTTTATATGGACAAAATTCAATGGGAGGAATTATAAATTTAGTGACTAAAAATTTTGAATATGAATTTTATAATGCTAAAGCAACCATCGGAAGTTTCAATTCAAAAGATTTCAATTTCAATATGAGCAATATTACAGATAAAATATCATATATAGCGCTCCTTCAACATAAAAAAGGTGATGGTCATCGATATAATTCTCAATATGAACAAAATAATTTTTATACTAAGGTATTTAATAAGAAAAATGATTTTTCAGTTTCTTTTATAGCTAATTCATCTATAAACGGCCAACCAGGATTTTCTGTAGAAGAAAGACCAAGCTTAAAATCATTTAGAGTGTCAAATAGAGATTCTATTTATTTGCAGTTATTTAAAAAGCAATCTCTTGCAAATAATAGAAATATTATTTATTCAGCAAGTATAAATCATTTTTTTACTTATTATCATGATAGAGCCGATACTCCACTTGATGAAAATCAGGATGATACATTTTACAATGACACTAGTTTAAATATGAGAGCAGAGTATCAGAGATTGCTTAAAAATTCTTCCTATCTTGTTGTTGGAACTGATTTAATTGTGGAACAGTCAGATATATCCATTTATAAAGATATTTACGATAACTTGTTGCAGGTTAGTGGAGGATTTTTTGCACAAAATCGAATAGAAGTAAATAATAAATTATTATTGGGCCTTGGATTAAGATTTGATTACAGATCTATAAATCGAGGGAAAGAATACAGTAATAAAATTTTTAGTGATATATCACCAAAGATTAATTTGACTTTCAATCAAGATAATTTTTCAACTTGGAATTTTGCTCTAAGCAAAGGCTTTAGATCTCCATCAATGTCAGAAATGTTTTTGCAGTATGAATCTGATTACGGATTAAATACTCAAGGTAATCCAGATTTAATTTCAGAACAACTTTACGGTATAGATCTAGGTTATGATAGATCTAATCTAAAAAATATAAACTTTTCATTGAGTACATTTTATTATCGATATAAAGATATGATTGATTTTGTTTATGGTTTACCAGTTTTAGCACTTAATCGATCTGATATTAGTTCATGCGGATTTGAAAGCACTATTAATTATAAAATAAATAATAATCTTAGTTTAAATGCTAGCTATACATATCTTAGGGTGAATGATATAAATGATATAGATCCTATTCTGTATCGACCTCGACATAAGCTTGTTTCAAGTTTAAAATATAAAAAAGAAAGAGTAGGCCATATTCTATCAATAAAATATCAATCTCAGCAAGATTATCAAGATTTTTTAAGTGATGAAAGAGAGTATGAAGGGTCTGAAATAAAATTTCCAATCAAAAAGTTAGATACATTATTTTTGGTAAATTACAATGGGAGTTATGATTTTAAAAATAGCAAAATTTCAGTCAAAGTATCCAACATTTTTGATACCAAATATGAGCTAATTCAAGACTTCCCGATGCCTGGAAGAACAATAAGTCTTTCTTATGAAAGGTCATTTTAATTATTTAATGAGATATTATCTCAATAAAGTTTGAATTTGCTTGATAGATAAATTTTTCATAATTATTATTCACCGAATAATATTAAAAATTAATATTACTTAATATTCAAAATCAAAAAAGGGAAAAAAATGAATACTTTCAAAAAAATTTCATTGTTTTCAGTTATTTTTTCAATGTTATTTTTAGTTTCTTGCGAAGATGATTCAAGTGATCCAGCAACTTCTGGAACACTAAATATAACAATTAATGTAACCAATCCTGAAGCATGGCCTTCTGAAGGAACTGTATTTTGCTCACTAGATAAGTCATGGCCTCCATCAGGAGCTCCATACAAATCAGTAGTATTACAGAGTTCTCAAGTCCAAAATGGTCAAATTTCATTGGTATTTGATAATTTAGATTTTGATACTTACAAACTTCTATCTATTTCTTGGTTAGATCCGAATGATCAAAATCCAGCTACAAACCAATCCGTTTGGGGTACGCATAGTGGTAGTGCTTTTGAAAATGGACAATTTGTTTTTTATGCAAATGCTACGCCGTTCAGTTTTGATGCAAATAGTTCTGAACTTAGCTTGGTAATTAATGCAACCATTTCAACAAACTAATTCATTTCAATAATGGTATAAAAAAAGGCGAATTATTTTCGCTTTTTTTTGTGCTGGTTAAATTAAAATTTCTATTTCAATTGATCTGCTACAAAGCTCCAATTTATTGACTTTTCAAGCAGGGCTTTTACATAGTCTGGTCTTACATTTTTATAATCTAAATAATATGCATGTTCCCAGACATCAATCCCCATCAAAGTAATTTTTCCGTGAGCTAATGGATTCTCTGCATTTGGAAGTCCCATTATTTCAAGTTTATCATCATTTTGAACTAACCAGCACCAACCGCTTCCAAAAACTCCAACGGATTGTTGAATAAATTGATCTTTAAAGGATTCAAATCCTCCAAATGAATCTTCAATCATAGAATGCAATTTACCGCTAGGATAGTTTTCTCCGCCCGGCTTCATTTGCTCCCAATAGATGATATGATTCCATGCTTGACCTGCATTATTAAATATTTTTTGCTCTTTATCGTTAAAGCTGTGAACAACCACATCCTCTAAGTTCATATCATTGTACTTTGTTCCTTCAACTAAGGTGTTAAGCATATTAAAATATGCTTGGTGGTGTTTACCGTAGTGCAGTTGAACTGTATTTGATGATATAACTGGCGATAAATCATTCTCACCATATGGAAGTTGTGGTAAATTAAATTTTTTCATGTCGTTCATAAAAAACTCCTCTTAATAAATTA